>ENA-UOOK01002050-UOOK01002050.1-fermentation-metagenome-genome-assembly--contig:-NODE-2050-length-25437-cov-7.622567_pt1 | contig 25437 bp, 22 predicted proteins | sample MGYA00245777_ERZ724023 | MGnify/ENA primary metagenome ERZ724023 (study PRJEB28704, sample SAMN03018312) | fermentation metagenome | biome: anthropogenic terrestrial biome; feature: soil; material... | reverse complement strand
AATTCATCTTCATGGTAATTGGGAAGACCACAGAGATGCTCTCGATGTACGAGGTCGGCGATGCCTTTGAGGACGTTACAGGTCCTTTGGGTCGCCCATCAGAATTTAACGATGGTGTGTGGACTGTTATTGGAGGCGGCGTAGGGCTGGCGATAGCCTTCCCGATCACGCGTCAGTTGGTGAATACTGGCCATGAGGTTCACGCCATCATGGGCGCGCGCACTAAAGATCTTCTTCTTCTTGAAGAGCAGTTCCGCGAGATTTTGCCTGAAGACCATGTTCACATCACTACAGATGATGGGTCATATGGCGAAAAGGGTGTAGTTACTTTGCCACTAGAGCGTTTGCTCCAGGCCAAAAAGACGGATCATGTCTTTTGCGTCGGGCCTGTTCCTATGATGAAGTTTTCTGCCTTGACGGCGGCGAAGTATAACACGCCGATTACTGCGTCGCTTAACCCGATTATGGTTGACGGTACAGGCATGTGCGGGTGCTGCCGTGTTGAGGTTGATGGACAGACAAAGTTTGCTTGTGTGGATGGCCCTGATTTTGACGCTACTAAAGTTGACTGGAATGATCTTCGTGCACGTCAGGCAGCGTATCGTACAGAGGAAGGTCAGGCCCTCAAGGCCTTTGAGGAGGCGAACTGCGCATGCCGCAAGTAAAAGGTCGCTATGTTCCCGATATGAAGTCGCCACGTACGCCCGCTAATGAGGAAGACGCAGCTGAGCGAGCGAAGGACTTCCGTCCAGTAGATAAAGGTTTTACCGAAGATATGGCGGTTGCCGAAGCCAATCGTTGCTTAGACTGCAAGAGGCCATTTTGTGTTGACGGGTGCCCTGTAAATATTAAGATCCCTCAGTTTATCGCTGCGATTCGCGATAAAGAATATGGCAAGGGTCTCGATGTCATTCATGAGGACTCGATGTTGCCAGCCATCTGTGGACGTGTGTGCCCGCAGGAAAGCCAGTGTGAGGGCAAGTGCATTCGTGGCAAAAAGGGCGAACCGGTTGCAATTGGTCAGCTTGAGCGGTTCTTAGGAGATATGCCTGAGGTCGCTTCTGCTACAAAGCTTGCTCCGAAAAATGGCAAGAAGGTTGCGGTTGTTGGATCTGGACCTTCCGGTATTACCTGTGCAGGCGAGCTAGCCCGCAACGGCTTTGATGTGACCGTCTTTGAGGCGTTCTTTACTGGTGGCGGGGTACTCGCTTATGGTATCCCCGAGTTTCGTCTGCCTAAAGCTGTTGTGAAGCGAGAGATCGATTCGCTTGAGAAGCTTGGAGTAAAGTTTGAGTACAACTCGGTGGTGGGTCGTATAACCGATGCCGACGAATTGTTTGAGCAGGGCTTTGATGCTCTTTATATAGCACTTGGAGCAGGCCTGCCAAAGTTTTTGAACGTTCCAGGCGAGAACTTGCCTAATGTCTACTTTGCTAACGAGTATCTTACGCGCGTAAACCTCATGAAGGCTAACAAGTTCCCCAGCTATGACACACCAACTAAGCATGGCAAACATGTAGTGGTTTTTGGTGGCGGTAACGTTGCTATGGACTCTGTTCGCACCGCCTTGCGCTTAGGCGCCGACGAGGTAACTTTATGCTATCGCCGTACTGAGGCTGAGATGCCAGCACGTCGCGCTGAGGTGCTACATGCTAAGGCAGAAGGTGTTAAGATTCACGAGCTAGTCTCTCCTTTGGAGTTTGTTGCCGGTGATGATGGCGCAGTTGCCAGCGTCAAAGTCCAGAAAATGAAGCTCGGTGAGCCCGATGCTTCTGGTCGTCGTCGTCCTGAGCCTATCGAGGGTGCTACGGAGACTATTGCATGTGATGTAGCCATCTCAGCGATAGGAACCAATGCAAACCCATTTGCTAAGATGATCGGTGATATCAAAACCAATAAGTGGGGCTATATTGAGGCCGACGAGAACGGACAGACCTCTAATCCTAAGATTTGGGCTGGTGGTGACGTCGTCACCGGAGCAGCTACGGTAATCTTAGCTATGGGTGCTGGCAAGAAGGCGGCAGCTTCCATAACAGAGACTCTTTTAGGTTAGTAGTACTAGCAAAATAGTATATCAAGGCCCCTATCGCTACTTTAGAGATAGGGGCCTTAATGTATAGAGTTTTAAGGACGAGCTGAGTAAGCATCTTCCTCAATTTGGAAGATAGGCATCTTTACTCTTCCAATCTAATTAGTTAGACTAACTAATTAGATTGGAAGTCCTTGGGCGGGAGCCTCATGCAGAGACAATTTACAGATAGTAGTACCTGCTCTGACGTGGAATATGCTCGCCAGCTTGTTGACCTACTTACCTCTACGTATGGTTCGATTGACGCTTTAGAGGGTGAGCTTCTCAAACGTGGCCATGGACTTGATCTGTCTGTGAGTGAGAGCCATTTGCTAGAGACGGTTGGACGGGCAACCCTTCATACCGGAGTTTCAATTAGTGTCTCTAAGATCGGGCTAGAACTTGGTATCAAAACGCCTTCGGCGACAGTAGCAGTCAATCGCATGGTGAAAAAAGGGCTGCTCAAAAAGAGCCGAAATCCTCAGGATGGACGCCGTGTCGATGTGGTGCTAACCCATCGCGGTGAGGCGATTTATCGATTGCATGCGATTTTTCATCAAAAAATGGCAGATAACATTGCTGGAGATATGACCACAGAAGAGCGGCGGGTGCTCTTGGCGGGTCTTCGTCGCCTTGATCAGTTCTATGCTGCTGCGATTGAGGAGGCCTAATGCCCTTTTGTGTGATGGGGACAGGCTCGGCACTTCCAGCTCGAGTAGTTACCAATGATGAGTTATCAGAGTTTCTAGATACCTCAGATGAATGGATTTTCTCTCGTACTGGCATATTGAAACGCCATATCTGCACGACGGAGACACTTGATGATCTAGCCTGCGAGGCAAGTATATCTGCTCTTGCTGATGCCGGGGTAACTCCCGATGAGCTTGATTTAATACTTTGTACCACAACTAGTGGTGATCACCTGATGCCTGCCGAAGCTTGTGCCGTAGCAGAAGCTCTTGGCGCGCACTGTGCAGCCTTCGACATCTCAGCAGCCTGTGCTGGATTTATCTTTGCGCTTGATGTTGCTGAGGGATGGTTTGTGCGGGGGAAAGCCAAACACATACTTATTGTATCTGCCGAGAAATTTAGTCGTCTGCTGGACTGGACGGATCGTACGACGTGTGTCCTGTTTGGTGACGGGGCGGCTGCGGCTGTTCTTGGCTTAGACGAGCAGGCAGATGTGCTTTGGCTACATACTACGACGATGCCCGACGTATCGTCCCTTAATGTGGCGGGCCTTACTGGTAAAAGCCCCTATGACGAGTGTGAGCATGCGGCTTCGTTGCTCACGATGAGAGGAAGAAGAATTTTTAAATTCAGTGTCGAGGAAATTTGCCACGAAGTAATCGCTGCTTGTGATGCGGTAGGTATCTCGCTTGACTCTATTGATCATTTCGTCTTTCACCAAGCAAATGAGCGCATCTTGTCTGCGGCTCAGCAACGTTTAGGAATCAGCAACACTAAAGTTGCTCACACACTTGCTACTACTGGCAATATTTCCAGCGCCTGCATACCTTATGCGCTCGACAGATTGGCTAAGGCCCATAAGCTCAACCGGGGCCAACTTGTTTTGCTTGTTGGATTTGGAGCTGGCCTTGATGTGGGCAGCTGTCTACTGCGTTGGTGAGAGTCCCTTCGGCAAAGACGAGAAATTTTTACCGTTCCTAAGAGAAGTTACTATCCCAAGCTAATGGTTCCCATATAGAAGCAGAAAGGATTTTTCATGGCAGAGAAAAGCACGTTTGACCGCATCGTTGAGATCCTCCGCGACCAAGATGGTTTGGAGGGAGTTGATCTAACTCCCGAAACGAAACTTGCCGATGCAGGCCTTGATAGCCTGGCAACCGTTGAGGCGGTTATGGCTTGTGAGGATGAGTTTGATATTGAGATTGATGCAGAGTCAAACCCTCAGACAGTGGGAGAGTTTGTCACGCTTGTTGACGGCCTATTGGCGGAGAAGTAACTATGCTTCACACACCTATCTGTGATGTAGTTGGCATAGATCAGCCTATCTTTCAAGGAGCCATGGCGTGGATCTCTGATGCGAGACTGGCATCGGCGGTCTGCGAGGCCGGTGGTCTTGGGATTATTGCCGCAGGCAATGCCCCTGCGGATTATGTACGTGATCAGATTCAAAAAATACGGCTTCAGACTAATCGGCCCTTCGGGGTCAATGTGATGTTGATGAGTCCTTCAGCCGCAGAAGTTGCCGCCGTCGTTGCTGAAGAAAAAGTGCCTGTAGTCATCACTGGTGCAGGAAATCCAGGCAAATACATGAAGCTCTGGCGATCTGCTGGCATAAAAGTAATCCCCGTTGTAGCTTCAGTCGGGCTTGCTCGTCTTATGGAACGCGCGGGAGCTACGGCAGTGATTGCTGAAGGTACAGAAAGTGGTGGCCATATTGGCGAGCTTACAACTATGGCTTTAGTTCCTCAGGTTGTTGATGCTGTGAAGATTCCTGTTGTCGCTGCTGGGGGTATTGCTGATAGGCGTCAGGTCGCAGCTGCCTTTATGCTCGGTGCCGTTGGTGTCCAAGTAGGCACTCGCTTTCTGGTGGCCGAAGAATGCGGAGTTTCTGAGACGTATAAGCAGCGCGTTCTTAAGGCTAACGATATTTCAACGATAGTTACAGGGCGCCGTGATGGACATCCGGTTCGTTGCCTTAAGAGCCCATTTGCCAATAGATATGCTCAGCTTGAAAAAGAAGGTAGGCTTGCCGAAGAGCTTGATGAGCTTGCTGTGGGGTCCTTACGCAAGGCTGCTAAAGATGGGGATATTCAGGCAGGATCATTTCTTGCAGGTCAAGTTGCGGGCATGGTGAAACAGCGCGAAAGTGCTGCAGAGATAGTACATGATCTGATGTATGGCGCTGAACAAACCCTTGCGGAGGCGAGCATATGGACAAAATAGCCCTACTATTTGCAGGGCAAGGAGCTCAGCATCCTGGCATGGGAGAAGCTCTTATGGCCTCTGAGCCAGCAGCTCATGATATTTTTACTATGGTAGATCGTATTCGCCCCAAAACATCTGCCCAATGCTTTTTTGGTACTAAACAAGAACTTGGCACTACGATTAATACTCAGCCCTGCACTCTTGCGGTTGATCTTGCTGTGGGGCGAACTCTTATGTCGTATGATATTCACCCAGCAGCGATGGCAGGTTTTTCTCTTGGGGAGCTTGCTGCCCTTGCAATGGCAGGCGCCTATTCTGATGAAGAAGCTTTTCGTCTTGTCTGCCGTCGGGCACAGCTGATGCAAAACGCTGCCGAAGCGCATCCTGGCAGTATGCGTGCTGTTATCGGACTAGCCTCCTCAGAGGTTGAGTCTCTGAGCGAGCAGGTAGAAGGTGTATGGCCCGCTAACTACAACAGTCCGAAGCAAACAGTTGTTGCAGGTACGCCTGAAGCATTGAGTCATTTTGATAGCCTGGTTCGAGCGGCTGGGGGTCGCTCGTTAAAAGTTGCTGTTTCGGGTGCTTTTCATAGTCCCTTAATGGACGAGGCATCAAAGGGCCTTAGTGAGTATTTAACTAGGCTCGAGGTCCAAAAGACTACAGTGCCAGTAATTGCGAATATGAGCGGAAAACCTTATCCGCCCGAACAAGCCGACGAACGTACGGCGCTGCTTGCTGGGCAGCCATCTCATCCCGTGCGATGGGTTGACACGCTGAAATGGATGGCCAATGAGGGTATCTGTATCTTCATTGAAGTTGGGCCAGGTCATACTCTCACAGGTTTTGTTAAACGCAGCCTGCCAGATGCTATAGCACTGCCATGTGAGACACCTGAGCAGCTAGCAGATGTCTTAAATACTCTAAAGGGGAGAGTATGACTCGAAAAAATGGAGAGCCTGCGTCGTTTAAACATAAGCTCGACCGTGATATCTCGCGGCCAGTAGCCCTCATAAGCGGGGGTTCGCGTGGTATCGGTCGTTCAGTTGCTCTTGGACTTGCAAAAGATGGATTTGATATTGCAATAATTTTCAACAGCAATGTCGAAGCTGCCTCAAGGACAGTCGAGATGACAGCTGCGCTTGGAGCGACCGCGAAGGCCTATCAGGCTGATGTATCTGTTGATGAGCAGACAAAAGATGCCGTAGCAAAGGTTATGGCAGATTTTGGGAGTGTCTGGGCGCTTATAAATGCTGCCGGAATTACACAAGATGGTCTATTTGTACGTATGGGGGATGAAAGCTTTGAGAGAGTGCTCAATGTTAATCTCAAAGGGACATTTCATACCATGCGAGCTTGCACACGGGGTTTTATACGTCAACACAAAGGCCGTATCGTTAACTTAGGATCAGTTGTCGGTATATCAGGCAATGCTGGCCAAGCTAACTATGCTGCTTCAAAAGCAGCAATCATAGGTCTTACGAAGTCGGTTGCCAAAGAGCTTGCAGGCTGCAATGTTACGGCAAATGTAGTTGCCCCTGGTTTTGTAAATACAGAGATGACGGCAAATCTTACAACCGAGATTCGCAGCCAGTATATAAGCCAGATTCCTCTTGGGAGAATGGCGACACCAGAAGAAGTGGCTGCTGTTGTGCGCTTTCTTGTAAGCGATACTGCCTCCTATATCACAGGAGAGGTCATACGCGTAGACGGTGGTATGGCTATGTAAGTTAGCTGCTAGATCGTTTATGCCGCTATGTTGAGGAGGAATACATGCTGCATAGAGTGGTCATTACCGGGATGGGTGCAATTACTCCTGTGGGTAATAGTGCACCTAGTACCTGGGAGGCTCTCAAAGAGGGAAGAAGTGGGATTGGAAAGATCACCCGCTTTGATACGAATGGCTATAAAGTTAGCGTTGCCGCTGAGGTAAAAGGCTTTGAGGGTGAGGCTTATTTTGGACGCGCTGAGGCTCGCCGCCTTGATCTTAATGTCCAGTATGCCCTTGTTGCATCTGACGAAGCTGTTTCGGATGCGAACTTGGAAAATCCGGGAGCGGTTGATCCTGAGCGTTTTGGCGTTTACGTGGGCTCAGGGGTTGGTGGCATCGGTACATATACCGAAAATGCATACAGAGTACGTGACAAGGGATCACACGGGGCATCTCCTTTTTTGATTCCAGCGATGATTGCAAATATGGCAGCAGGATCTATTTCAATTCGTCATCATGCACAAGGACCTACATTACCGGTCGTTACGGCATGCGCGACCTCGACTAATACGATTGGAGAAGCTTTCCGTGCTATACATTTTGGCTATGCTGATGTAATTCTTGCCGGCGGTACAGAGGCCTGTATTATTCCTACCGCAATTGCAGGGTTCACAAACTGCAAAGCGCTTACCACAAATCCTGATCCCACCACAGCATGTCGACCTTTTGATGCTGAGCGCAATGGTTTTGTGATGGGTGAGGGAGCCTGCGTGCTTGTACTGGAAGATCTCGATCATGCTCTTGCGCGCCATGTAAAGATATATGCCGAGGTCGTAGGTTATGGAAATACGGCTGACGCTTACCATATTACGAGCCCGGACCCTGATGCGGGAGGTATCTCTCGTGCTATAAGGTTGGCTATCGATGAGGCATCCCTTGATCCTGCCGAGGGTCTCTACATTAACGCGCATGGTACTTCGACGAAACTAAATGATAGCTCTGAAACCCTTGGGATTAAGAAAGCTCTTGGAGAAGAGGCAGCTCATGCTGCCCATATTTCTTCGACGAAGTCGATGACAGGACATATGATCGGCGCCACAGGAGCAACAGAGGCAATGGCATCAGCACTTGTTTTGCATGAAGGAGTGATTCCTCCAACAATAAACTATGTAACGCCTGATCCCATGTGCGATCTCGACTATACGCCCAATACTGCGGTAGAAGCTGAGGTAGAATGGGCGCTTTCTACTTCGTTGGGTTTTGGTGGGCATAACGCTGTTCTAGCATTACGCCGTTTTGAGAGGTAGTAGCCATGGATGTAAAACAGATTGATCAGATAGCCCAAATGATGGAAAACCATGGTCTTTCTCGTGTGCGTATAGAAGAAAAGGACGGCTCGGCCATGGAGATTGAGCGCCCTTCTGAGCCGAGCTCATCATCTGTTGCAGACTCTGTAATCTCAGCACCACTAGATGCTTCAGCTGACCGAGAAGATGAGCCTGAAGAGGAGCTTGTCGACGGAAGCCATATTGATATGTCTCAAACGACAGCCGTCTTAGCACCGATGGTAGGGGTCTTTTATGCAGCTCCTTCTCCAGGAGCGACTCCTTTTGTTGAAGTTGGTTCTCAAGTCCATAAGGGCGATACGCTCTGCGTGATCGAGGCAATGAAGCTGATGAATGAAGTTACTGCGGACTGCGATGGGGAGATTATTGATATTTGCGCAGAGGATGGTGAGCTTGTGGAGTATGGGGCCTGTCTAATGAAGATCTATTAGGAGGTCGATATGAATCGCCAAGAGATAGAACAGATTTTACCCCATCGGCCACCGATGCTTTTACTCGATGAGGTTGATCTCGTCGGGCAGGAAGCTCATGGCAGGATAACAATTAGGGGAGACGAATATTTTTTGCAGGGCCATTTTCCCCACAATCCCGTGGTGCCGGGAGTGATTATCTGCGAAATGCTTGCACAAAACTGCTGCGTATTGCTTTTGGGAGATCCTGATGTAAAAGGTGCAACACCTTACTACACAAGTCTTGATAAAGTGCGTTTTAAGCATCCTGTACACCCTGGAGATACGCTTGAACTTACTTGTCGTCTCAGGCGCAAACATGGATCTTTTCGCTTCACCGAAGGAGAAGCGTGCGTAGATGGCAAACCTTGTTGCTCAGCTCAGATGTCTTTCGCTCTGATGCCGTCCGATACGGGTGGGGTGGCTTAATAAATGTTTCAGAAGATTCTCATCGCTAATCGCGGAGAGATTGCGGTGCGCATAATTAGGGCTTGCAAGGAGATGGGTGTTCGTACGGTTGCGATTTATTCTACTGCCGACGAAGAGAGCTTACATGTAGCCTTAGCTGATGAGGCCTACTGCATAGGAGGTCCGCATCCTTCAGAAAGTTATTTGAACGAAGATGCAATCCTTACGGTGGCTCTCGAAAGTGGTGCTACGGCTATACATCCTGGCTACGGCTTTCTCTCAGAAAATGCTGACTTTGCGCGTCGCTGCTGTGAATGTGGCCTTGTTTTCATTGGACCATCACCTGAGGTTATGGAAGCCATGGGAAATAAAGATGTCGCACGGCGTACAGCCAGCGCGGCTGGTGTGCCCGTGGTGCCTGGTTGCGATTTACTTAAAAGTCCCGAGGAAGCTGAAGCTGAAGCGACTAAGATTGGCTGCCCTGTTCTAATAAAAGCTCGTGCTGGGGGAGGGGGACGCGGTATTCGAAAAGTGAGCGATCTATCAGATGCGCCCCGGGCTTATCTGGCGGCACGGCAAGAGGCCGAAGCTAATTTTGGTGATGGCGAATGTTACATGGAGAAATTTATTCATCCTGCTCACCATGTGGAAGTACAGATCTTATCCGATGCAATGGGGCATGTGGTAGCTCTTGGTGAAAGAGAGTGTTCGGTACAACGGAGAAATCAAAAATTACTCGAAGAAAGTCCTGCTCCCTGCCTAGAGGATCATAAAGATATACGTAGACAAATGTGGCAGGCGGCCCGCGGCCTTGCGGCATCGGTAGGTTATCTTGGAGCTGGTACAATTGAGTTTCTCTACTCTGATATTTTTAATGAGTTTTATTTCATGGAAATGAATACGCGTCTACAGGTTGAGCATCCTGTAACCGAGATGGTTACAGGCATTGATATGGTCAAATGGCAGTTGCGTGTGGCTGCGGGTCAAGCTCTGCCATTTTCTCAAGAAGATATTAGGCTCTCGAATCATGCAATAGAGTGTCGTATTAATGCTGAGACGCCGGATTTTTTGCCTTCATGTGGGTCGATCAGCATGCTGCACGTGGCGGGAGGGCCATGGGTGCGTTTTGATTCTGCCCTCTATCAAGGTGTCAGTGTGTCTCCCTATTATGATTCGCTGTTGGGAAAGCTCATTGTGAGTTCGCATACACGCGAAGAGGCTATTCGTAAAATGCGTTCAGCTCTCGGAGAACTTGTGATCGAAGGAGTTCAAACCAACGCTGATTTGCAGCTTGATATCTTATCTAACCAAGAATTTATGTCAGGCTCCTACCACACCGACCTTATGGAGCATCTCTATGAGCACTAAGAGTGAAAAAAGCCTCAATGAGCTTGAGAGCCCTGCGACAGAAGTTACCGTTGAGATCCCTGAGCGCCACGTTTTTGAGCAGTGCCCAAGATGTCGACATATTGTTGACCAGAATAAAATTGCTGCTAATTTTGATGTTTGCCCCCGCTGCGGTGCTCATCTACGGATTGGCGCACGCCGTCGTCTTGAAATAACCGTTGATGGGGGGAGTTTCGAGGAGTGGGATGAGCACCTTGCAACAACAGACTTCCTTCATTTCCCAGGGTATAGCGAAAAACTTGAGCGGGCTCGCAAAAAAAGCGGAGAGCTTGATGCTGTTATTTGTGGTCGAGCCTCAATAGGAGGTCAGCCCTGTGCGATCTTCATTATGAACGGGGAGTTCATGATGGGCTCGATGGGCATTGTTGTCGGCGAAAAGATATGTCGCCTTTTTGAGAGAGCGCAGGATCTGAAGCTTCCCGTCGTTGGGTTTACCGTGTCAGGTGGAGCGCGCATGCAAGAGGGCGCAACATCATTAATGCAGATGGCTAAGGTGTCTGGCGCTGTGCGGCGCCATTCAGAAAGCGGTCTTGCTTATTTTGTAGTGCTCACAGATCCTACTACCGGTGGTGTGACTGCAAGTTTTGCAATGGAAGCTGACGTAACGCTTGCTGAACCCGGAGCTCTTATAGGATTTGCGGGCCCTCGCGTGGTAGAGCAAACTATTCATAAGCATCTGCCTGAGGGTTTTCAACACTCAGAATTTCAACTTAAACACGGATTTGTAGATCTGATAGTTAAAAGGGATGAACTGCCTGCAACTATAGCTGAGCTTTTGTCGCTATATGCTGGCAAGATACCGGCAGACGGCTCTCCTCATGAGATACATTTCAAAGCTCAAGGATTGCCTGCCAGTCTTATAAAAATAGCACGTGATGCGATAGCACACACGAGTGGGGAGTCCAGCATCTATGAACGAGTGAAATATGTTCGCTCTTCAAAGCATCCAACTCCGTTGGAGCTTCTTAAACATGGGTGCAAGGGCTTCATAGAGATGCACGGAGATCGTTGCTTTGGTGATGATGAGGGTGTTGTGGCTGGAGTAGCGTGGACCGAAAGTCGTATATTCACTGTCATAATGACCGAGCGTGGCAAGTCGACCCATGAACGTCTTATGCGCAACTTTGGTGCAGCAAATCCTGAAGGCTATCGCAAAGCGAACCGCATGATGAAACAAGCGGAAAAATTTGGGCGGCCAGTTGTTTGTTTGATAGACACATCGGGGGCCTATCCCGGCATTGGGGCAGAAGAGCGTGGGCAAGGTGAAGCCATAGCGTCTGATATTGTTGAAATGAGCGGCTTGGGCGTGCCTGAGGTTGCATGCATTGTAGGTGAGGGCGGTAGTGGTGGCGCGCTTGCCCTAGCTGTTGCTAACAAGGTACTGATGTTTTCGAATGCAGTTTATTCTGTTGTGAGCCCAGAAAGCTGTGCAACGATACTATGGAAGACGCCTAAAAATGTTGAGGATGCTGCAGCTGCCCTTCATCTCACAGCAGAAGATCTCCTCGATCTAGGTATTGTTGATCAGGTTGTAGATGATGCTGGAAAAGATATTGACGCTCTTTCTAAGAACTTATTTTCAACTGTGGAAACAACCCTTGATGAGCTTTCAGAACTTTCAGCCTCTGAACTTGAAAAACAGCGCTATAGGAGGTTCCGTGAGATTGGAGGCGGATGGCTATGTTCGCTATAGTGACAGACTCAACGAGTGGTCTTTCTCGTGCAGAGGCTAAATATCTTGGTATTGATATCGTTCCAATGGCCTATATCACCGATGGAAGACGCCACTTCGAACGTCCAGCAGGCGAAAACGGAGATTATGAAGAGCTTTTTTCAGCCAGCCACCTCATTAGGACAGAAGGAATATATCCTCATGCTTTCTCGCGCGTAATAGCGCAACGTATGAACCAAGGCTATGATGTATTGTGTGTGACGATATCCGGGAGGCTTTCTGGGACCTATCGTTCTGCACGTGATGCCGCTTCTGCCTTAAATGAAGGCCGCCAAGATGGACGCAAAGCAATAGCTGTTGACTCGTGGTCCACCTCTGGAGGTCTCGAATACGTCTTGCGCTATGCTGCGCGTCTTTCTCTTGCAGATACCCCACTTGCAGCTGCGGCTGCCCAACTTGAACAATATCGCAAACAGCAGCTTATTACCTTTGCTGTGCCTGATATTGATGTTTTGCGTCGGAGTGGCCGGCCTGGGATGCTACGCCGTTCAATGGTCAGCATGCTCAATCGCTATCCGGTTATGATGCTTACGCGTGGCGGCATAACTGAGGTCGGTATGGCTCATGGTGCCTCTGGCATGGGACGCGAAATGGCAACTCTTGCCCCACAGCAAGCTCAAGAGTTTGTTATCACTCACTATGGCATACGAGGCATAGAGGCGCAGCGCCTACTTGCGGCCGTTAAAGCTCGCTTTCCCCATGCGCAAATTCGTGTTAAAGATGGGGGCCCAGTTCTTACTGAAAATCTAGGTCCTGGTGCTGTGGCACTTACTTGGCGTCAAGTTGGAGAAAAGCCTATGAGCCGTCCAAAAGACCTTGTTGTTCATGCAAGTACTTAATACTTTAAACAACTAATTTGGCTAAGTTTGCCCTAAGAAGCGGCAAGCCTTGCTTTAAGTCTCCTATCCTGTATGGGCAGCAGTAAGGATTTGTAGCGAATAATAACGCTGCAACACAGTGAGCTTGGACAGTAAGGGTGCAACACTCATAGCAAAATAGAGTGCTGTAGTCATCACGAGACTTAGAATTGCACCCTTTGATCTTTACTACCGTTTACGGATTGATTCATACCGACTACCACAAGTTGTTTTGACGGAGAGGTATAGGCATCTATTTTATAGTTGTTCAAACAAATTCGTTTGAACAACTATAGCGGGTGGCCGGATCAAAAAGAGAAGGCGTAGTACCTTCACGGAGGTTTAGGCGAGGAAGATAATATGAAAAACAACATGAGTAGAAGGCAATTCGTTAAGTTCACTACCGCAGGAGCGGCAAGTGCCGCAAGTTTAGGAATAGCTGGCTGTGGCAGCTCTTCCTCGAGTTCGTCAAATTCCACTAATGAAACTTCAAGCAGTTCTTCAGGATCAGTCTACTATCTTAACTTTAAGCCAGAAGTGGATGAGCAGTGGCAGGAGCTTGCTCAGAAATATACTGACGAGACTGGTGTTGAAGTTGAGGTGGTAACGGCCGCCTCCGATACATACGAGCAAAAGCTTCAAAGTGAAATGGCAAAGTCATCTGCTCCAACGCTTTTCCAGCTCAACGGCCCTGTTGGTTTGCAGAATTGGAAAGACTACTGCTATGACCTATCAGGTTCTGCAATAGAGGGTGAGTTGACAAGTTCTGACTTGGAGCTCAAAGACGGGGATTCAGTCGCAGGTGTTGCTTTCGTTGAGGAGACATATGGCCTTATCTACAATAAGACCTTGCTTACAAAGGCTGGCTACTCCGAGTCTGACATTACGAGCTTTGACACCCTTAAAAAGGTTGCTGATGATATTCAATCGCGCAAAGATGAGCTTGGCATTAAGGGGGCCTTTACAAGCGCGGGCATGGATGACAGCTCTAACTGGCGCTATACAACCCATCTTGCCAACCTACCTATTTACTATGAGTACAAGGCAGACGATGAGACAGATACCGATGCTATTAAGGGCACCTATCTGCCGAACTATAAAGATGTGTTTGACATGTACATCACTGATGCTACCTGCGAGGGAAGCGAGCTTGCCTCTAAGACCGGAGACGATGCTTCTAATGAGTTCCTAAATGGACAGGCAGTCTTCTATCAAAATGGCACCTGGGCCTATGATGATATTGGAACTATGGGTGATGATACCTTAGGTATGCTCCCTATTTACTTTGGCGTAGACGACTCCGATCAGGGGCTTTGCACTGGCTCTGAGAACTATTGGTGCGTCAATAAGAATGCTAGTGATGATGATATTCAAGCGACGCTTGACTTTATGTACTGGGTTGTAACCTCTGATGAGGGCACAACTGCTCTGGCTGATGATATGGGATTTGTCTGCCCCTTCAAGAGCGCTAAGGAAGCTACTAACCCCTTTGTCACCATTGCTAATGACTACATCTCCAATGGTAAGACACCCATTGCCTGGTCATTTACTACTATTCCTTCAGAGGAATGGAAATCGACGCTTTCAAGCGCCCTTACCTCCTATGCAGCTGGCGGCTCTTGGGATGGTGTCAAGACTGCCTTCGTGGATAACTGGGCAACTGAGAAGGCTGCGTCTGAGTAGTTCTGCGTGCATGCTTTAGTCTGATTTAAGTAAGGAGCGGGCGGCATTCTAACCGCGCGCTCCTTTTTTAAGCGGGGAGGAGAGTATGAAGAAGGCATTAAAAAAATGGTGGCCCTTGTTTGTGCTACCTACGGCGTTGTCCTTCGTATTTGGGTTCATAATCCCTTTCTGTCAAGGCGTGTATCTATCACTATGCGAGTTTAAAGTTATAAGTAATACGACGTTTGTAGGGCTTCGCAATTACGTAGATGCGCTTGCTGACGAGCAGTTTACCCATGCCTTTTGGCTTACGACTGGTTTTGCTATTACGGTAACGGTGCTTGTCAATGTTATTGCTCTTGCTATAGCGCTTGCGCTGACGCGCAATCACCTTAGGGGCTCTAACGTCTTCCGCACAGTGTTTTTTATGCCTAACCTTATCGGCGGCATCGTACTTGGTTATATCTGGCAAATCCTTATTAACTGTGTGTTGTCTAATGTGGGCGAACAGCTTCTTGCGCTCAATACGACAGCAGGCTATTGGGGTCTTGTAATCTTGACGCTTTGGCAGCAGGCCGGCTACATGATGATCATCTATATAGCAGGCCTGCAATCCATCCCCACAGATTACCTTGAAGCTGCCAAGGTCGATGGTGCAAATGCTTGGCAGACGTTTTGGAAGGTTAAAATCCCTAACCTCATGCCCACAATCACGATTTGCCTTTTCTTAACGATAACCAACGGCTTTAAACTCTTTGATCAAAACTTAGCTTTGACAGGTGGCGATCCCAACCACGAAAGCGAGTTGCTTGCTCTTAACATCTATAACACTTTCTATTCACGTACCGGTGCAAAATGGATGGGCATAGGCCAAGCAAAGGCAGTTATCTTCTGCATCTTGGTTGTCGCTATTGCGCTCATTCAGCTTAAAATCACCAAGTCAAAGGAGGTCCAACAATGATGGGCCGTGAGAAGAAGACGAACCGCATTCTTACGGTCATCTTTACTATTCTGTCCCTTGCTTGGGTATATCCCATGTTTATGATTTGCCTGAACTCCTTTAAACAGGAGTCAGCAATAAGCACAGACAGCGTCTTCCAATTTGTCAATTCTGACAGCTTTACAGGTTTTGCAAACTATATTTCCGCTCTTACCAAGCAAGGTTTTGCTTCTGCTTTTGGCTATTCATTAGTTATTACCGTAAGTTCAGTTGCGTTGATACTAATTTGTTGTTCAATGTGCGCTTGGTATGTAGTGCGTGTTGGCAATCGATTCTGCAAAGCACTGTATTACCTGTTCGTTTTTTCAATGGTTGTACCATTCCAGATGCTGATGTTTACTCTTTCAAGTATGGCGGACTCGATGGGCCTCAATACGCCTTTTAATATCTGCTTTGTCTACCTGGGCTTTGGGGCTGGTCTAGCAGTGTTTATGTTTTCCGGCTTTGTAAAGGCGATTCCGCTTGAGATCGAAGAAGCAGCCATGATTGATGGCTGCAACCCCGTACAAACTTTTTTCCACGTTGTCTTGCCCATCATGAAGCCTACGTATATTTCTGTAGGCATACTCGAAACAATGTGGGTATGGAATGACTACCTTTTGCCTTATCTTGTACTCGATTCCACAAAGTACAAAACTATCCCCATCCTTATTCAGTACTTCCGTGGCGGGTATGGGCATGTGGAACTAGGTCCCATGATGGCATGCATCATGATGGTGATTATCCCCGTTATTGTCGTGTATCTGATTTGTCAGAAATACATTATCAGCGGGGTTGTTTCGGGGGCGGTGAAAGGATGAGATCTTCAGGGATCCTTCTTCATATTACGAGTTTGCCGTCACCTCATGGCATTGGTACGCTTGGAAAGTCTGCTATGGACTTCGTGGACTTCCTTAGCGAGGCAGGACAGAGTTATTGGCAGATTTTGCCAATTGGCCCCACCAATGAAAGCAGCTCACCTTATCAAAGCTACTCTACCTTTGCCGGCAACCCTCTTCTGATTGATCTTGATGAGCTTGTATCCGAGGGGCTACTTAAGGCATCAGAGGTCGATGAGATCGATTGGGGCTCAGATCCTACGCGAGTTGATTTTAAGAAGGTGAGGGCGGGCCGTTCACACTTACTTAGGTCTGCCTACCAGCGTGGATATGCCGGACAGCTAAAGGCAGTTCAGAAGTTTCGCGAGGATAACGCTGACTGGCTTGAGGACTATGCCTTTTTCATGGCTCTAAGAAAGTACTTTGGGACTTGGTGGGGATGCTGGCCAGATGAGCTACGGCTTTCTTTTGCTCGTGCAGGTGCAGATGAGTTAGGTGCACCCTATCGAGAGAAGCTTGCAGAAGATATTGAATACGTGATGTTTGTCCAATACCTCTTTTTCCAGCAATGGGTTCAGCTGCGCTCCTATGCCCAAAGGCGAGGCGTCAAGCTTTTTGGTGATATACCGATCTATGTGCCACTCGACTCAGCTGACGTATGGAGCAATCCTTCGCAATTTCAACTTGATGAGAAGCTTATGCCCCAGGCGATAGCAGGCGTTCCGCCAGATGGATTTACGGCCGATGGTCAACTGTGGGGAAACCCTCTTTATAAGTGGGACCAGATGGGTATGGATGGCTATAGCTGGTGGTTGCATCGTATGAGGCGAGCATCCGAACTTTTTGATGTTGTGCGCATTGATCATTTCCGAGGTCTAGCGAGCTATTGGTCTGTCCCGGCAGGTGATACAACTGCAAGAAGAGGACATTGGGAACAAGGACCACGAGCAGCTCTTATTGATGCTATAAAAGGCGAATGCCCGTCCATGAGCTTTGTAGCCGAAGATTTAGGTTATCCGGCAGATGATGTTGAAGAGCTCCTCGCCCATTCTGGTTTTCCCGGAATGGAGGTGCTTGAGTTCTCGTTTGATACGCGTGATGGCGGCGGTAATATGCCCTATCAATATCCCATCAATAGTGTCTGCTATATCGGCACGCATGATAACGAGACTGCGCGTCAATGGCTTGGTAGTGCGTACCCAAAAGATGTTAGCCTAGCGAAGCGCTACCTTGGTTTAAGTGCTGAAGAAGGCTATGTGGAAGGCCTTATTCGAGGAGCTATGGCCTCTGACTCGAAACTATTTGTTGCTCAAATGCAAGATTGGTTAGGGCTTGGCGCAGAGGCGCGCATGAATACTCCAGGAACCGTTGGTGGCACTAATTGGTGTTGGCGTCTATTTCCTGGAGCGTTGACGCCAGATTTGAGTCGAAAGATTGCAACTATGACTAGTCTCTTTGGCCGGTCGGCTAGAGTGGGAGGGTGCTGAAATGGCCGAGGTACAGCTTAAAAATCTTGAGAAGATCTATCCCAATGCAAAAGTAAAGCGTCATCGAGGCAAAAATAAGAACAGCGACTCTGAGGAGAAGAGTAAGCTACTTGTTACTGATAAAGGTGTGGTCGCTGTTCAAAATTTCAACCTTACAGTACATGATAAAGAGTTTGTTGTTTTTGTTGGACCATCTGGTTGCGGCAAATCAACGACGCTACGTATGATCGCGGGGCTTGAGGACATCACATCTGGTGAGCTCTACATAGATGGAAAGCTGATGAACAATGTAGCTCCTAAGGACCGAGATATTGCAATGGTCTTCCAGAACTACGCGCTTTATCCCAATATGAGCGTCTATGAGAACATGGCCTTTACGCTAAAGCTCAAAAAGGTGCCCGAAGAGGAAATTAAAAAGAAGGTTCACGAGGCAGCTGAGACTCTAGGAATTACTCAATATCTCGATCGTAAGCCAAAGGCTCTTTCTGGTGGGCAGCGGCAGCGTGTGGCTATCGGGCGTGCTATTGTGCGTAATCCAAAAGTCTTTTTAATGGATGAGCCGCTCTCAAACCTTGACGCAAAGCTGCGAAATCAGATGCGTGCAGAGCTTATTAAATTGCGTCATAAGGTGAACGGTACCTTCGTGTATGTGACCCACGATCAGACAGAGGCCATGACGCTGGGAGACCGGATTGTTATCATGCGTGACGGACGAATACAGCAAATTGGTACCCCACAAGAGGTCTTTAATCATCCTTCAAATCTTTTTGTAGCTGGCTTTATAGGTGTGCCACAAATGAATCTCTTCAAAGGCCAGCTTGTGCGTGATGAGGGTACCTATCATTTGTGGACTTCTTATGCCGACGTTGTACTTGCACCTGAGACATCCAAAGCTCTCTCGGGTGTTGGCGCCAGTAGTGCTGAGGTAACTGCAGGAGTCCGGCCTGAGCAAATCCAACTTGCATCGTCTGGAGATATAGATGCCTTGCATGGGACGATCGATGTTTCTGAGCTTATGGGATCTACTGTGCATGCCCATGTAAATATTAGTGGCGTAGATTTTGTACTTGTAATTCCCACGGTGGACTACGTCCGTGATGGGGCAGCCCTCAGAGATGGTGATGATATCTGGTTTAAGTTTGAGGCCAACTCAGTGCATCTCTTTGATAATCAGACGGAAAAAAACTTAATATAATAAATTAAATATAACTGTTTCTTAAAATATGTTGAATATGTTATCTATTAAACAGATAGGTTTAAATTAATTGATATTTGTACATTTAAAATAGCATTTATTTAGATTACATATTACTAAATTAAAGTATTTAGTAAAGGTTATGAAGTTGAAATGGATATTGTCTAAAGCTTTAGCCATGGGGCATACCTATAACATCAATCACGCATGAAGACGGAATGAGGTGTCCCATGGGACAGACCTGGCAAGAAGAGCTTGCCGACAACGTGACCGATGTAGGCGAGTTATCTAAGATTTTTTTGTTTAGCGATGAGGAACTTGCCGGCATGCGTGATGTAACCAATTTCTTTCCGATGTCGATACCTCGTTATTATTTAGGGCTCATTGATCCAGATGACCCTGCAGACCCCATACGGAAGATGTGTATCCCGGCAACAGGAGGCCTCGATCGGGAAGGGCTTCTCGATCAAAGTGGAGAGGCATCTAATACAGTGCTGCCAGGCATGCAACACAAGTATAGGCAGACCGTCTTGATACTTACCTCTAATCAATGTGGGATGTATTGTCGCTATTGCTTTCGACGTCGTCTCGTGGGACTTTCAACAGATGAGGTAGCTGCTCATCTTGATGAGATGGTGACATATATAAAGTCACACCCAGAGATAACAAATGTTTTGCTTTCCGGTGGCGATGCACTTATGAATTCCAATGAGGCCATCGAGCGCTACTTGGCTGCTTTTTGTAAAATGCCACAGCTCGATTTCGTTCGACTTGGCTCACGGGCTCCGGTTAGTTTCCCCTGTCGAGTTACAGAAGATCCAGAGTTAACAGAGATGCTAGGACGCTACCAGCAGCAGAAGCAGCTCTATGTGATTACTCACTTTAACCATCCGCATGAGTTTAGCAAGGAGTCTTTTGCGGCTATCAAAGCATTGCAGAAAGCCGGCCTTATCATCAAGAATCAGACAGTACTGCTTCGCGGTGTCAACGATGATCCTGCTGTCCTCGCTGAGGTTTTTCGTAGCTGTACTCGTTGGGGCATCGTGCAGCATTACGTCTTCCAATGCCGTCCGGTACTTGGTGTGCTCAATCGTTTTCAAGTGCCTCTTGTGCGCGGAAGCAAGATCGTGAATGCGGCTAATGCACAACAAAACGGTCTTGGAAAGTCAGCTGATTATACGATGTCACATGTCACAGGAAAGATCCGTATTCTTGGGAGCGATGAAGACGGGCGAATGGTCTTCCAGTACAAGCAAGCAAAAGATCCAAAACGTGTTGGCCAGATCTTTTCACGTTTGCTGGCACCAGATGTTTGCTGGCTTGAGGATCTCTGATAGCGTGTCTAGGTAAGACGAGATCTTGTGATGAGTAGTTATTGCTCTAGTCCGGCAAGATCTTGTAAGTGATCGCATACTTGAGTGACAGACATCCCTACGATTACCTGCACTGCTTTGTCTTTTTTTGCAACGCCCATTGTGCCGATCTTCTTGAACGCCTGGTCATCTGCAACAAGTTCTGGATCTGACACGGTGATGCGTAGACGCGTTACGCAGCTTGTAATATCAACAATATTTTCTTTGCCGCCAAGTAGATCCAAGATGTTGGTAGCTAGTGTGTCTCTATCATCAGAGGGTCCTGCAGCTTGTTTGCTTTTAGAGATACGCTTCTTGTTCTTTGAGCTTTGGTACTCTTCTTTTGTGCCGTAGCGGATGCTTTGGTCAAAATCGTCTTCTCGCCCCGGGGTTTTGAAGTCAAATTTCAAGATAAGGAACTTAAAAACAAAAAAGTAGATACAAGTAAAGCTTAGGCCTATAGGTATAGCAGTGAGATAAGTTGAAGCGTGAGTCGCTGCAAGTGGAATGAAATTGAGAGAAGACATCTCAATTAGTCCTCCTGAAAAGACTCCTACGACTCCACATAAATTCATCGTGGTGGACAAGAGAGCTGAAAGTGCAGCATGCACTAAAAAAAGCGGAGGAGCAATAAATAAAAATGTGAACTCAATTGGCTCTGTTACTCCACAAAGTACTGAGGTGAGCGTTATGGAAATAAGCAACGCGAGTAATTTTTTTCGACGCCCTGGTTTGGCTGTGGCATAGAAAGCAGCAGAGATTCCAGGAATGCCAAAGACCTTTGACCAGCCTGTTGCTGTAAGAGATGCCCACGGCGCAAGTTCTGAGAGTTGTGCGGTTGAGGAGGCAAGATCTGGCAGTGCTTTTGCCCAAGCAGCATAGATGCCTCCCTGGACGACTGCATTGTCGTAGTACAGAGGGGCATAAAGTAAGTGATGAAGACCAAAAGGTATGAGCACTCTTTCTGAAAATACAAAAGTTGCAACTCCTGCTGCCCCGGAATTTGCGATGAATACCTGGAATGCACGGATGACTATCTGTATTTTTGGCCAAATAAGACAGGTAAGAAATGCAAGAGGGATCATAACAAAAAAAGCTACGAGATAAACGAAGGTTGATCCAGAGAAGACCCCCAACCAATCAGGTAGCTTCTTATCAAATAGACGGTTGTGCAAGACTATTACAATGCCTGAGACCCCCAAGGCGCCAACCATACCTAAATCTAGAGTCTTAATGCCTCCGATGAGGGCAAGTCCAGATGAGTTGCCTACCTCGGCGGAAAAATCAACACCCAGCTCGGATCCCCAGGCGCTAAGAATAGCGTTTATGAAGTAATTAAATGTGAGATAGCTAACCAAAGATTCCATGCAACAACGGGCTGCTTGGCGGTGAGCAAGGCCTATAGGCAATGCAATAGCAAACAAAAGAGGCAGCTGATTGAAAACGGTCCATCCACCTGCGAGTAGCACACTCCATACGTTGTACCAAGTCGTACCTTCATTAGCCAGCGGTCCGATAATCACAGATGAGGTAAAGAGAGTCCCAAGGCCTATGATTACGGCTGCAAAGGCAAAAAGCATCGCTGGAGCGAACATAGCCCCTGCAAATCTTTGAATTTTTTGGAGCAAGGACATCACCACCCTGACGTAAGCATTGTTCGTCTGCGTATACCTTTAAAGACAATAAGTTTAAACACTTGTTTGACAAACTTGTTTAGATATCTCTTATCGATGAAGTATAGCGGGATAGGGGTATTCTTGAGGCAAGAAATCAGGTATACGGTAGACTTTTATACTTCATAGAGATAGGAAGACCAATGCCGAAGGCAATGTTTCAGGATATATATCGAGACCTTAAAGACAAAATACAAAGCGGAGTCTATAAGTATCAAACTTTCTTACCTTCGGAAGCCGAATTAATTCAGGTCTACTCTTGCTCGCGCAATACTGTTAGGCGCGCTCTTCAGATGTTGGCAGATGATGCCTACGTACAGCCGCTTCATGGTAAAGGCGTTAGGGTAATCTGGCAGCATAGTCGGCAGACGCAAGGATCCCTTGATGGGGTAGAGTCCTTTGAGGAATATGCACGTAATAATGGTATGACACCTTCAACAAGTGTTAAAGCCTTTGAGCATGTAGTCTGTAACAGTCAGCTCTCAGAGGTAACAGGCTTTGACGAAGATGATGATCTTACTCACATTGTTCGAGTTCGCTCACTCAATGGTGTTGCGCGCCAGATTGACCATAACTACTTTCTTACTTCGGCTGTTCCTGATCTTACACCCGAGATTGCCTCTGATTCAATTTATCGTCACCTCGAAGATGATCTTGCGATGAGGATACTTACTATTAAACGTTCAATTTCTGTAGGATTAGCTAATGATGAAGATATAACCTATCTGGATTTATGGCCATATAACTGCGTTGCCGTGGTAGAAAACCAGGCTTTCAACTCTAACGGTATTATGTTTGAGTATACGCAGACGCGCAATCACCCACTGTCTTTTTACTATCGTCTCATCTCCCGTCGCTGATCTATTGCAGAATATCAAATCCCCGAGAGGTCCTTTGATCTCTTTTTATAGATGCCAAATATCCTTGTTGTATTGAGCAATGGTGCGATCAGAGGAGAAAAAACCAGCTTTTGCTATGTTGATCAAAGATCGGCGAGCCCAGTCAGTCTCGTTTTCACGGGCAGTGAGAATATCATCTTTTGTAGAGCAATAACTTTCAAAATCTGGCAGGGTCATGAAATAATCTTTGTGCATGAGATTGTCATGTAGCCGGTGCAGACAGGTTTCATCGCCTGCTGAAACCATCTCAGGTCCTGTAAGAAATTCTATTGCACTTGCAAGGCGGCTATCTCTTTGGTACCAAAGTTTTGGATTGTAATCTGCCATCTTGTAGTGGGCGATAACTTCATCAGAGCTCATCCCGAAAGTGAAAATGTTTTCTGGTCCTACAAGATTGGCTATTTCGACGTTTGCTCCATCCATTGTTCCTATCGTGACAGCTCCATTGAGCATGAACTTCATATTGGAGGTGCCAGAGGCTTCCTTAGAGGCCAAAGATATCTGCTCTGAAATATCGCAGGCTGGAATAAGTTTTTCTGCGGCGCTTACGTTGTAGTTTTCAATCATGATGACACGCAACCACTCACGTGCAGCTGTATTGGATTCGATAACATGAGAAAGTGTCAGGATTGCGTGAATGATGTCTTTTGCCGCTATATAGGCCGGAGCTGCCTTGGCAGCATATATCAGGGTAATAGGACGCATCGGATATACGCCAGCCTGTATATCTTGATAGACATGAATAGCCCAAAGAAGACTGAGCTGTTGACGTTTGTATTCATGAAGACGCTTTGCTTGTACATCAAATATGGACTCTGGGTCAATTTGTATTTGTTGGTGGGTGCTCAGCCACTTAGCAAGATGAGCCTTGTTTTGCGTTTTGGCCTGCATCAGCTCTTCTAAAAATGAGCTGTCTTGTGCGAAGTCACAAAGCCCTTCAAGCTCAGTTGCATCTGTTTTCCAGTCCTGACCGATTTTGCTATCAATCAAAAAGCTAAGTTGCGGGTTGCACTCGATGAGCCAACGCCGGAAGGTGATGCCGTTGGTTTTGTTGTTGAACTTGTTGGGGTAAAGATTAAAAAATGGCTTAAGTTCAGAGGTCTTAAGGATCTCCGTATGCAACTTAGCTACTCCGTTAACAGAGTGAGCTATATGGATATCAATATTTGCCATGTGAACATTGTTATCATCATCTATGATGCGAACAAAAGGGTCTGTGCATGTAGCAGCTACGCGTTCGTCGAGTCTTTTAATAATTGGGATAAGCTGAGGCGCAACTTTTTCAATGAAAGACAGAGGCCATCTTTCTAGAGCTTCAGCAAGAATCGTGTGATTGGTATAGGCGCAAACATCTCCTACGATAGTAATAGCTTCATCTTCTCCTATTCCCTTTTGTTCAAGTAGGCGAATTAGCTCGAGAATTACCATCGTTGGGTGTGTGTCATTGATTTGGACTGCGGCGTACTCAGATAAATCGTGTAGGTTACTACCTCGTTGTATCGATTCTTGCAAGATAAGTTGAGCTGCATTGGAAGACAAAAAGTATTCTTGATAGACACGAAGTAGACGCCCCTCCTCATCAGAGTCATCAGGATAAAGGAAGAGCGTTAAGGCCTTAGCAATTTGGGTTTTATCAAATTCTATACCCCGCCCGATGATTCTTTCATCGATGGAGTCTATATCGAACAGTCGTAGACGGCCACATTTTGAGTGGTAACCCGTAATCGTGATCTCATACATTGTAGAAGTCAGGGATAGCCCACCGAAGTTAACAATAAAGTGCTTAGCGGTAGGATGTAGGGGGCTTTCGTTACCCCAACAAAGCCAGCTATCGGGGATTTCTGCCTGCTTATTTTCAGCAAATACCTGGCGGAATAGACCATAGTGATAGGCAAGTCCGATACCATCGGCTGGTAGGCCCAGTGTCGCGAGGCTATCAAGGAAACATGCTGCAAGGCGTCCAAGACCGCCATTACCAAGAGATGGCTCACGCTCGATATCCTCAAGTGTGGAAATATCTTTTCCTGATGTAGCGAGTTCATCGCGCATCTGATCATAAATGCCTAGGTTAATGAGGTTGTTAGAAAGGAGTTTGCCAATGAGGAACTCGGCTGAGAGGTAGTAAAGCTTCTTTTTTCCTTCGTTATAGCCACGTTCAGCAGAAGCCGTATCCGTATACTTCATAAGTATATTAAAAAGCTCATGATCGGTGCAATCACTGAGAGGTTTTCTAGAGAACTCCCGCAACGTATGCATGCCCGTCCTCCCTGCTAAGCAGATGCAGCCATAAAGAACATGCACCCGTTCTTATACTTGTTCATACAAGTATATAATAGGATTAAAGGTATACAAGAGACAATATCTCCCCCTATAAATTACTGCCAAAGGCAGTAATTTATAGGTAAAGGCTATACATCAAAAGCTGAGCAAATGGCATCAAGTAGCATGACAGCAAACGTCTGAGAGTCACCTGTTGTAAAG
>ENA-UOOK01002048-UOOK01002048.1-fermentation-metagenome-genome-assembly--contig:-NODE-2048-length-25438-cov-7.630855_pt1 | contig 25438 bp, 23 predicted proteins | sample MGYA00245777_ERZ724023 | MGnify/ENA primary metagenome ERZ724023 (study PRJEB28704, sample SAMN03018312) | fermentation metagenome | biome: anthropogenic terrestrial biome; feature: soil; material... | reverse complement strand
GGTAACCTGAGGGGTAATATCCACCCCTCCCCAGCGCACTGCCTCTTTATATAAGACTACGGAAAGACGGCGGCTCCGCGCTATTTTCCGGACGCTGGCCGCCACTTCCCGCTCCAGTTTCAATTCTAACTGTTCTTTTGTTTTCAGGTACTCTTCATAGGCAGCTGCTTGCTGTTTTTCCTTTTCTGCTTCGCTCAAGCCCTTCTTTTGGGCGAGGTTTTTGGTTAACTGTTGGTATTTGTCTGCCAACTGCTTCTCATATAACTGGGCTTTGGGGCTCTCTTTGGCAACCTTAGCCATGTCTACAACCGCTACCTTACCTGTAAGATTACCTGCAATCCCAATTAGGGCCAATACTAGGGCGATGATACTTAGGGGCAAAGTCCATTTTTCCACTATAACTTCCTCCTTTGGAGCTACTTTTCTCGCTTTAGTATCTCCAAAAGATCGGAAGTCAAATCAAGTTGCCATAAAGACCATTCCCGCTTCTGACCAGGATTAATCACATCGAGCCTCCCCACGCGTTTCTCTTTCCCTAAATCCCGTGCAAGCTGCTGAAGATCAGCCAAAATTTCTTGTTCCAAGATCTGGGCCTGCTTTTGAAGATTCGCCAGGGCTTTTTCTCTGCGCCCAGCCTCGTCTTCAATCTGCTTTCTGAAAGCAGCCTCTGCCTCCTCATCCCGTAGCTTACCTATCTTTTCTTGCTGGGTTTTGGCCTGAGCCTCAAGTTTAGCCTCCTGGGCCCGAACTTCACTACCAAAGTCTGCCTCCAGCTTTTGGCGGAGGGTATCTAGTTCAGAGCCGGCATTTTGCACTAAGGTTTGTTGGTATGCTTCGAGATTCTTCAGGTTTTCCTCTTGTTTGCTTGCAGCAAATTCCTTCAGCTGCGCAGACAGGGATGCTTCTTTTAAAGCAACGAGTTGCTTCTGTTCTCCATCAATTCCAGCTAACTCCTCCTCAACCCGCTTGCGCTCCTCCTCGCTCAATGGGAGATTTGCCAACTTCAGCTTCAAGTTCACAACCCGGGCCTTATTTTTATCTTGAAGACTAATCTCATAGTCCGCTAGCTCTTGTTTCATGGCACTTTCCTGCTTTTGAATTGTCTCCTGGAGCTTGGCCATGATCTCTTTTTCCCTGGATTGGAGTTTCTTTTCAATTTCCTCCATCCTGGCTTTTTCTTCTCGAGTTAGCTGTTCTTGGAGAATCTTTTGTCGGTCCTCAAGACGCATCCGGTATTGCTCCTGAATTTTCTCAAGCTGCCCTGAGAGGGTTTGTTCCAGTTTGCTCTGGTGTTTCAGTGTTGCCTGCTTGTTTTGCTCCTCAAGCCAGGCTTGCCAGTCTTGCTGTTGCCGGGTAAGCTCAACTTGGAGCTCCTCTAACTCCCGATAACGAGGATGAGCTTTGAAGGCTTGTTCTAGGTCAACTAGCCCAATAACCTGCTTTTTATCAGAGAATTCTATGGTAAAATCCTCCAAGGCTGGACTAGATGCTGTTTTAATTGCCCTCTGCCCTGTGAAATAAAAGCTAGCTACTGTGGAACAGACAAAAATTAGAAGATATAAAAGGACTCTTTTCACTTTATCCACCGCTCTTTTTACTTTTTCTTGCTGGGTGCCTTCTCATCCTTGCCCACTAGCGCCCCACCTTTGGCCAATACAGAGTCGGTGATATCCTGGCCGCCGTAGAAAAGCACATTCTTGGCACTTACGATGGTGAGCTTCTTTTCCTCTGCTACCTTCTGCACAGAACCGCGAATCTCGCTTTCCACTCGATCGGAAAGTTCTTTATCCTTCTTTGCCAGCTGCTCTTGAAGCTTTAGTCCTAGCTTCTGTTTCTCTTCGTCAGACAAGTTTTTGGATTGCTCTTGAAACTGTTGCTCCAGTTCTACCTGCTCGCCCCGAAGAATGCTGGTTGCATCCTTATAAGCGGGAAAATCCTGCATTAGCTTCTCTACGTCTACATACCCAACTTGCATGGGTTTGCTGGTTAGTTTGCCAACGAAAAAACCACCTATGCCACCGATCAACGCTGCTACCACTACTCCAACTATTAGCCAAGTCTTTTTTTCGCTCATTTTATTTTCCCCCTATGATTAAATTTGTGCTGTGAGTCTCAACCAGTAATTTTGCTCTAGATCCCCTACTAATTCTACAGAAAGATTATTTGTTTGTGTTCCCATGGATAACTCAAGGAGGCCTTGGTTAAAATTGCTCACCAGCCCCACTGAGTACTGTTGAAAGGAGTGAACAAAGCGAAACTGCAGCTGCCGATCGGCAAGTTGCAACAGACTCGTCACTCTTGTCTGAGGCGCCACCTGCCAACTGGTGCCTAGCTGCCAGCTGCCGCTGAGGGTAGTTAAGGCCAGGGCGTTTTCTAAAAACATCTCTTGTCTGCCCCACAGAAAGCCATAGTGGGTCAAAAGGGCAGGCGAGGGTGCGCTAGTGCCGATGTTCAAGGATAAGCCTAGTCCCAAACGGAGATAACGGGAATCTAAAGCTAGCTTTACAGCTGTAACCTCCCCTGGTTCCAGGCCAAGGCTTGAGATGAGACCCCATTTGCGCATTGTGGGATGATTGTTTAGCTCCCTGGCAAAGCTATCTTGGATCTGCTCCTTGTAATGGCTCAAAAAGGCCAATGGAATCCCCACCAACGAGTGGGCCTGACTCTCTGCGTGGCTAGTAAAAAGCTGGGTCAGGGTTGCCGGCAATGTGCTGGAACTAACCCTTACAGCTAGAGAGCGCACTACAGGCCCCTGGGGGGTCAGATGAAGCACAATCTGGGTTGTGGCTCCCACCTTCAAATCCAGGTGCACGCCAAAGCCGGGAAGCTGGGTGGAGACCACCTGCTCGAGAACACCCAGCATCACTCCTTCTGCCCAATCTAAGGCAGCTACAGGCACACCTGCTAAAACCTCAGTGGCAACCTGGCTGAAGAGAGGTTCGTTTTCCTCTAAAAATTGCAACAGTCCAGGTGCCAATCCTGTAGCGGCGATCTTAAGCTTCGCCTCCCCGATTAGGGGCTCCTGGGGCACGAGGGTGATCTTGAGGACTGTCTCGGCCCCGGGAGCTAGCTCTAGTTTCTCAATCTCAAATCCCCTAAGCACCATGTCAAAGACCTTCTGGATAGTGCCGGTGAAGGTTCTGCTCAAGGTCCCGACTGTTGTAATCCGCTGCCCAACTAAGACCTTCTCAGCTACGGACTTGAAGCTAAGGGAGATCCGCTCCTGCAGATCTGGATACAAGGAGCGGCCGGGCGGAAGTAATAGTTCCACCCGCACGCTCTGTACCTTTTCCTCGGTCTCAAAAGCCATAGCTGAAGACGCGAGAATCAATAGTAGCAGGCAGATCCAACCCAGCCTTTTCATGGTTAACTCCCCTCTTAAAATGGCTGGCCGATGCTAAAGTAGCTTTGGCCCTTGCCATCCTTACCCCAGCCATAATCCAAGCGGATCATGCCAATGGGTGTATCGATCCTCAGGCCTACGCCTGCGCCAACTTTAATTTCCTTAAGGTTAACTTTATCATCTTTCTCCCAAGCGCGACCTGCGTCTGTAAAGACAACTCCCTGGAGGTTATCTGCCAGTTTAAAGCGATACTCAGCATTAGCCAAAATCTTCTTGTTGCCAGAGAACTCATACGCTTTATAACCTCTGAGGGTTTCAGCGCCACCTACATGGAACTTATCGATGGTAGGCAGCTCGCCGATGCCATAGCCTGTGCTCAGGCGCAGGGCTAAAGTATGGCCTTTGCGCATTTTAAAGTAGCGGATGGATTCCTGCTCCAGTTTAGTAAAATCCTGATCTCCACCCAGGAGTCTCCCAGCAAACTCAGTAGTTAGAGTGTTGCGCCAGCCAGTGGTAGGATTGTAGGGGTGATCTGCTGTATTGTTATAAAGTGAGAAGATCAAGCTGCGAATTCTAGTTGGATCCTTGCCCTCTTGTGTATAATTGGTATTGCGATATTTAGCATAAGCCCGGGTATAATCCGTCAGGGGTTTACCCAAGCGCAGATCAACACCACGGGAGACACCACTGCGATTGTCAGAGGTTGAAGTCTCACCACCCTCTTCTTCGCCACCGTCTGATGTGTCATCAGTTCCATACTTATATCTAATATTGTAGACATTCACATCAAATGATAACTTCTGCGAGCCCAGACGGGGTTCGCTAAAGCCAAACTCAAACATATCTTCTTTGGTGCCGAATTGCGTGCGCAAGTTCAGGCTTTGTCCCACACCGCGGAAGTTGTTCTCAGCAACCTCAACGTAGCCCATAAGACCCGAGGAACCGTAGCCTGCACCTACAGCGGCAGTACCGGTCTTGCGCTCTTTCACTTCGATTTTCAAATCTACAACATCAGGATCTTCTGTGGGCTCGAAGTGAGGTACAACTTCATCGAAAAAGCCCAAGTTGAGGATCTTCCACAGATCCGTTTTCAGCTTGTTCATATTTAAAACATCGCCGCTGGCCATAGTGAACTCCCGCATGATCACGAAGTCTTTTGTTTTTTCATTGCCAGTAAGTTCAAGCTTGCCGATAGTTGCTTGGTTGAACTTCAATACCAAAACTTTCTGCTCGCTGAGGCCCACATCCACAGGACGGACCACAAGGCCATGCTCTTCCATGGCGAAATCAGTGATTTTTTTGATGTCCTCTTGGAGCATCACTGTATTGAGGACCTGACCTGCTTTTACTGTCATTAACTCCTTGAGCTCTTGGGTCGGGATCCCAGCGCAACTTACATCCACCGAGGCAACTGTGGGGTTCTCCACCACCTGAAAGATCACTTTGATCCCATTTCCCTCAGGAGCGAATTTTGCAGAGGCATCGGAGAATAATCCCATCTCGCCAATTGCAGTCAGATCTGAGCGTACTAAGTCTTCCCGTACAGGCTCACCTATTTTTGAATTGGTAATTTTGGTCATAATCTGACCTGTTGGAACCTTACGATTCCCCTCAATAGCAAAACTGGTGATGGGGTAATTTTCGAGCTGTTCCTCAAGAGACTGAGTTGGGATGGAATCAGCTGCCTCTCCCAAGCTGGCGCTGAAGATTAGCCCGAGGATGACAAGGACTGGAACTAATTTCTTCATCTAAAATACTCCTCTCTAACTATCTGTTTTAGCATAAAGCACCTCACGGGCCAGCTGGGTTAGCTCGCCTAAATTGTGCTCTACTGTGGCAGGTTCCCGCTTGAGCTTCTCCACAGCCACAGGTTCTACAGGAGCCTCCACTACTTTCACCTGTACCTTCTGTTGGCTCTCTGCTCTCTGAGGCCCAGCCCCAGCTGGCTCCTCAATCTGAGGCAAAGCTGGTGATTCTTTGCTAGCAGCGGCCACTTTGGTTTGCTCCTTTTTCACACTAGGGGTGGGAGCAGAGGGGCTCGGTTTGGGGCTTTGTGGCAGAGGCTGAGCTTCTTGACGATCCACAGCTGGCGGATTTTTTGGAGTCTGTTGTACCACCTGTGGTCTAGAGCCTAGCTGCCAGAAAACCACAACTAGCACAAGAACACCTAGGGCCAACCCTAGGACCCAACCGCGCCTGCTCCGTTTGGGAGCCTCCTGTTGGCAAAGCTTGCCTGCACTCATCTCCCAGGCATGGCGAACCTCCGCCTCCACAAGAGCCAAATTCAGCTCTCCTCGCAGGGTATCATCCCGGGAGAAATCATTTTCAGCTCGCTCAAGCCACTGGCGAGCATAACGAAGATGCCCTAGAATTTTTTCGCGCCAATTATATTGGCTCACCCTTCTCCCTCCCAACTTAGTACTTATGAACATAATCCTGAACTTATGGGATTTTAGGAAAACCAAAAGCGGACCTATGGGCCCATCTGGGCCTGTCTGCTGCCCTAGTAGCGGTTTGGCAAGGGAATTTAACCTATTTTCACCTCAGCGATGAAGCTTGAGAGCATTCCTCGCAACCTGCGCACAGCGCGTTTTTGAAGTTTGTAGAGATAAGAGGCGCTGATCTGCATATTTTGGGCAACTTTTTGGGGCTGTTCCTCCTGGAGATAAACTGCCCGGACCACAGCCCGCTCCCGGCTAGGAAGACGCGAGAGTGCTTGGGCAACTCGATTTGTTAGCTCGCACTCTTCCATAATTTCCTGGCCACTTTTAGTCTCAAGGTCCTCTAGTTGGTGGCGATACTCATCAAGCGTGCTGACATTTTGGTTCTTGGCCGCTAGATAGTTAAGCATACGGCCTCGGATCCTGTGCTTTGCGTAAGTGGAAAAGTGCACTCCTCGCTTTGGATTGAAGGCCTCCACTGCCTCAATTAAACCTACAGTGCCCTCCTGAATTAGATCCATCAGTTGATCGTCCTGGGCACCTAGCCTCATCATTAACTTGAAAACCAGGGGCTGATAGGACTCTATAAGTCTGGTGCGGCTTGGGCCGTCTTGCTCTTCTTTATACCTTTGCCAGAGCAAAGACTCCTCTGCCGGCTCCAAGAGCTCCACCTGACTCAGCTCTTTTAAATATAGATTGATTGAACGCACCGGCACCGCCCCTTAATTTGATACTGCTACTGTTGTTCGACCAGCAAAAGGAGAAATCCTTCCCCAACCGAGTTGTAAATCTTTGTAGAATGGGTAAGAACTGCCTTTAGAAACGAAATTTTGCTTCCAAGCTTAATGAGGATCCAGTCTCTTGATTCCACTGTCCTTTCAGCTCAAGGCTGGGATGGAGCCGCCAATCCAACTTAAAGGTCTCTTTTGGACGCAGCTCCAAAGTGCGCTCGTAGCTGAGGAATGCCCTTTCAGATAGCTGTTTGCCCAGGCGAATCTCCATCTTCTCACCTTTGGCAAAAAAGTTTGGTTCCAAACGAAACTCATCCAACCCTAAAATTTCTTCCAAAGTACGCTCTACTCCGCTGACAAACTGGGATTTAAATTGAGTATCTAAAAATCTCAACAGCTCATCACGCATCAAATACTCAAAAGATGACTCCCCTGTAGCTGTGCCTAAAATTTTGTCGATCCGACCTGTAACTCCAAGCAGGGCTAAGATCTCCTCTTGGCTCAACTCCGGGAGTGAGGACAGCTTGAAATCCAGATTCTCCAGAGGCCCTGTCAGGTTCAGCTGGATTGTATATTTCTCCACCCGAGAGCTGGCGTTCACCTGCACTGTGGGCATTATCCCACGGTAGTCGAAGAACTCTGCTCTTGCCTCATCGATCACAAAGGACATCTCAAAATAATCGAAGCTACCCCGCTTGCTTTCAACCTGGCCACTCAGTGCCAAGTTACTTAAAGTGCCTCCCACATGGACTTGCCCTTGGAACCAGATATCAACAAGGTTAGTATATTTAAATAAGGCTTGCTCTTTGGTACTTACATCCACATCAAACAGCAGATCAAAAGGCATCTTCCCGCTGCCTGTAGTTGGAACCCATTCAACGCGAGCCTTAGAAACTTCAACTGAACCACTAAGCTTGGGAAGTGCAGCGGAACCTGTAAGCTTGATCCGACCATCTAAGAGGGCATCTAGCATTTTCTGATCCTGATAGCGAACACCATCGGCTCTGAGGGCCAGATCATAGCTCCGCGGTTTGATTCCCTCAAGCTCTACACCACCTGAAATATTGATCCTACCGCCACCCAAAATCCCATCAAGCTCCTCCACTACCAGCTGATTGCCGTAGAAGAGCAAGGCTGCATTTACCCGTTCTAGCTTACCACCTAGCATGGAATGCTGATAAGATCCATTGTTAATCCTAACGTGGCCATGGAGCTGAGGCTGATTTGCATCTCCCAACAGCTTCAATTGGGCACTAACTAGCCCTGAGAGAGTCTGTAAATTGGGATTCAGTGCTGCCAAGAGCCGCAGATCTACTTGCTCCAGCGTCAGATCTAGATCCGTCTGGACCCCGGCTTTAGCAGCCTGGGCAAAGCCCACAGCCTTCGCTTCCTTATTGCTCAGAGGCAAGATCCCTGTCACAGAGAGGGCTCCGCCATTTTGTTGAGCCTGAAGCTTCGTGATCTGAACAATTCCATCCTCAAGCTGGAACTGGGCATCCACCTGCCCTAACTTCAGTTCGCCTAGCTTGGCGTCCCCTGTATTAACTTGGGCGATAATTTTAGGTCCTGCATAATCCCCCATGATCTCAGCATTCAAAGAAAAGTTCCCTGACAAAGGTGGGATTTTATCACCCAAAAGCTCAGAGATAAGTGCTAGATTTAATCTCTCCCCCTCTACTTGCAAGGAAAGGCCAGAGGTGGTGACCAAACCTTTGGCCAAGAGCGTACCTCTCCCTTGGCTCAAAGCCACAGAGCGCAACTGCACACTGCCCTCGGAGAGGACAATCTCCCCTTTACCAGCCACAGGCAGCTTGCCCACTTTGGCACCCTTGAGGGAAAAGAAACCATCACCTGTGGGAGACTTGAGTGGACCTGCGATCTGAATCATGCCATCGAGGTGCCCTGACAAGCTCCGCTTGCCATCCTCCCACCCGGCAAAGGCCACTGTCTCCCCGAGCGGCACTCCAGTCACCTGAACCTGAAGATCCATTCTGGGGTCCTCGCCCCATAGTAGTTGGCCTGAAGCCAGAAGCTGGGATCCCAGCCACTGGAGCTTGAATGCTGTGAGTTCTAAAATATTATCCTCAAAATTAATGCTCCCAGCCAAATCTTCGAACAGATATTTCCCATATTGCAAACGCTGACTAGTTAGCTCTCCAACTACGGTAGGCGCGCTGAGAGTGCCTCCCACCAACCCCTGAAAGCTCACCTTACCATTTAGAAGCTCCAGCTGCTCTTGGGGAATGAAGGTTAGGGCAGCTAGATTAAGCTCAGGGGCGATGATCATCATATTCAATGCACCATCGCCGCTAATTGTTCCTCGGGCAGCCAGTCGGGAGCCGTTCTGCTCCAAGATTGCCCGCTCCAAAACAATATCGTCGCCCTGGGACTGGAAGGAAAAGCTTCCCCTAGAGAATGACTGCTGGGCTACCCTACCCTCTAGCACATTGACATTTCCTACGGCTGTAATTTTGGGCAAAGTTCCAGTGAGCTGGATTTGCCCCGCCACTTTGCCTGCAATGGGCTGGGTAAGGCCTGCCAGCTCCATGATCCGCTCTAGTTTCTCCTCTTGTAGTTGCCACTTAAGATCAAGTTGCTTCGCAGCACCTGTAGCTAGGGAGCCTGAGAGCTTGTGGATGGCACCCTGGGAGCGAACTGTAAACTCAGGGGTGGAAAGGGTGTTGCCTTCAAAGCTAAGCTTGCCGTGGGCTTGTTGAATCTTCTGCCCCCGGACGCGCCCGTCAACTAATTCCACCTGAGCTATAAGGTTGGGGTCTTGCACAGTGCCCCGGATCTGGCCTACCAGATTAATTTTACCGTCTATTTCTTCTTGAGGCAGGGCAAGCTTTGTCCAGATCCCCAAAGGCAGCTGCTTACCAGTTACTGAAAGCTGCAAAGAGTTAGGATCCAGCCTTCCTGCTGCAGATAAGGTACCACCTGCTTGGGTCAAGGTTAGGTAGCCCAGCTGCAGCTGCTCCCCATCCCACAAGACGTTTGCCTCAGCCTCTGAGAAAGCTAGCTGTCCCACAGCTGTGGGACCTAAAGCTAGCTGGGCACTGGCATCTATTTTATCAGTCTGAAAACCCTCGCCCCTAGCCACGATCTCCCCTGAAGCTTTCCCGGCTAGGGAGGGTACAGCTGCTGATTGAAAAATCCCTCCCAAGTTCGCCAGATCCAACTCCCAGGCGCTGAGCTTTGACTGCCACAGAGGCTGTGGACCCTCAAAATCTAAAAGGACGAAACCCGCTAGCTTGCCACCAAGCGCAGCTGCGGTAACGTCATCAAACCAGATTTTTTTATTCTGAAAGCGAACATTGGCCTGTGCGCTTTGGATCAGCTGACCACCTGTGCCTGGAAGGTTCAAGGAATGCATGGTGACAGTGGCCCTACCCCGAGGGACTGACCAAGGACTTGTGATGGAGCCATCCTCCACTGTAAAACTTCCTCCCTGCCAGTTGCACGCCAGCTGGTTGAGGGTTATTTTATTGGGCTCCATGGCCACAGTGCCGCGAATTCCCTCCACAGGCGTCCCTAAAGCAGGATGATAGACTCTCCCATCATTAATTTCAGCGCTGCCTGTGATGCGCAGAGCCTGACCTGTGCCAGCAAAAGCGAACTTTGCCTTAGCCCAACCATCTGCCTCAAGTCCCCGTGGTTTCCAATCAGGATAGATCTTAAAGACCTCAGACACTCTTCCTTGAGCCCTTACCGCTACATCATAAAGAGGACTAGCACCGAAAGTAATGGTGCCCTCTCCTTGGGCTATGGCCTGGTTTAGCTCTGCGGTGACACCTTGCAGCACCAGCTCTTTGGAGCCGGTATCCCAGCGGAATTTTCCAGCTAATCTCTTGACTGGCTGCTGCCAACCGGGGGGCTGCCAATGTCCTTCTTGGATCTTGCCACCAATCATAAATTGCACTTTGCCGCCAAAAAGGTTAATAGCTGTGGCCAGCTGACTATCCCAGATTCTGAAATCCAGCCGAGCCTCGCCTGCGTTGATCTTTCCCCATGATAAATCAAAACCCCTTTGGGCGATGGCATCTAAAAGGGATACTATTGAAACCTTTCCTGTCTTGCCCCGAAGATCGGAAAGCTTTCGCTCCAGGTCATAGGTACCCTGAAGCTCTAGGGGAAACTCTTCCCACAGGCCTGCAATCTTAATCTCTAGCTGAGGAAGATGGGCAAATGAAACCTGACCTTGGGAAAGTTTAATCTTTTCCTGTGGTCTGCCCTGGGCAGCGATGATGATAGTACTGTCTGCCACAGCTAGCTTGCCGTGGAAGGCTGCCTGTTCAGCAGGCTCACCACCTGGTTCCATGAACTGTGCAAAGTTCCACTCCCCGTCCTCGCCCTGACCTAGCCAGAGCTCTGCCGAAACCAGTTTTATCTGGGAGATGGTACCGACAAAATCCCTAAAGCGCAGGGCCTGCCACAAATTAATCCCCACCACAAGCTTTTTGGCACGCAACATGTCCTGCCTCTCGCCTGGTAGTTTGCCAATACGCAAATTATGGACCTCTATGCCGCCGCGCATATTGAGCTTTAGCTCAGAGAGTTCCACGGGTCTGCCCAACTGCCCTCGGGCCTCCTGTCTCACTCGCTCTGTGAGGGCAGAGGTTAGGTACTGCTGGTTTAAATAGCTAACTGCAAGCCACCAGCCACCTGCCAAGAGGGAAATGGTAATTATTAGTTTGATTAATACTCTCTTGTTTACTGCGAAGCTCACTTTCCCTCTGCACCTCCCCTCTACCCTCAGTTCTATATTCTTGCCGCACCAAGCTGAGTCCTGCTACCAGAGCCATGTAGATGCTGCCATAAATACCAAATACCCACACCTGTGGAAGAAGATGGACATTTCCAGTTTTATCCATTGCCATTATATCCTATTTGAACCTATAGCTGCAAGGATAGAACGGTGTTTTTGTCCACTTTCGCAGATCTTTTTCGTAGAAAAGCTGCCAAAGCTAGCTTTAACTTAAAAAAACACTGAGCCAACAGCTAGCTTTAGCATTAAACCTTTCAAATAATTTTGGCTAAAGGTAGCTTTCTGGGATAAAATCACTTTCCCCGCCTAAGATCTACCTCCAAAACGTATATAAATGCCCAACTGTTCCATAATATAGAGGAAGGTGAAAAAGTTGCAATACGAAACTCGCCACCGCTACTGCTTTTTAGGCCCCAAAAAGCTTCACAACAGGAGTTTTTATGTGCTCGGCCGCATTGAAGCCATGGTAGGAGAGGGAGAAAATAACCAGTTTCTCTCCTTCACCTTCTGCCCAGTAGCCATCTGGAAGCGGGGAATTTTGGTACAGTTGGAAGCCGATCATGATTGGAAAGACTATCTACAGAAGAAAATTTCAGAAATGGAGGGATAACCCCGTTGCGCAGTTTTAAGCGGCAGCTACTCAGTCCCAGATCCTGTGAGGATGAATACTCCACACGTACAGATCTCGCCCTAGAAGCTATGGTTGATGCCCCACCCCAGGAGGTAGAAAGGCAAAGGGAGGAGACCCAAGAGGCTGTTATCTCCCGAGTCAACATTAGATCTCAACAGGCAGCCCAAAGTATGGGTAAGCTCCCAGGCCTCTATACAACCATCGAATCACCAGTGCTCAGGCAAAGAAACAGGGAGGCGCAGCAGAAGGTAGCGGACCTTTTAGCCCAGGAATTAGCTAAGTTTATTAAACTCGAAGAGAACGATCACGTCTTTGTGGTGGGGTTAGGTAACTGGCAAGCTACACCAGATGCCTTAGGCCCGAAGGTTGTAGAACAGCTGATGATTACCCGGCATCTGTATAACATGGTGCCTCCTGAGGTGCGCGGGGGCTTGCGTCCTGTGAGCGCTCTGGCGCCAGGTGTCTTGGGACTCACCGGCATTGAAACCGGGGAAATAGTCCAAGGTATAGTTGAAAAAACAAAACCCAAGCTTGTGATCGCCATCGATGCCCTGGCAAGTCGCTCTACAAGTAGGCTTGCTAGCACAATTCAGCTATCTAACTCCGGAATCAAGCCTGGATCCGGTGTTGGCAACCATCGCTTTGGGATCACTAAAGAAAGCCTGGGTGTGGAGGTGATCGCCATTGGCGTCCCCACTGTGGTAGGCGCCGTGACAATCGCCAGCGAGGCTATGGAAGCCATCTCGAAACCTACGCCCAGACAATTACCACCGGGCACTATGCCTGTATCATTTGATCAACAAAAACAAGCTACCCTCAATAGACTATTGTCGCCCTTTATGGGCAACCTAATGGTAACTCCAAAAGAAATTGATGCCCTAATTGAGGATCTGGCTCAAACCCTCGCTAGCGGCCTCAACGCGTTTCTCCATCCTAAGTTGGATCTTGATAATGTACTACGATACCTATAGGACTTAGTCCTAAAATCTCCTCCCGGGTAGCAGAAGCGCTTAGATATTAATATTATGCAATAGCTAGATGCTACGAAGGGAGGCGCAATTATGCCCTATAGTTTTGCTGGCAAAAATACCGCTGATGTGCTCGCTGGCTTGTTTGGCGAAAACTTTTTGCTGATCGCGTTTTTAATCCTGATCATCTTCCTGATGGAAAATCAATCTCTATTTAAAGAGGGGATTTCCAGCCTCAATGGTAAAATCGGTTCTTTCCGTTCCATGTTAGATGCGGTCTCCGCTACAGTTTCAGCCCTGCAGGCAGTGGTTGATGCACCCAGTGCAATCCTCAACCCTGTTGTGGCTGAGTAAGGAGGTGCAGCATGTTACCATTTAGCACCTCAAAGGAGCGCTTTGACATTGTTGTCTTGATTCTCTTTCTAGTCTTCTTTGTAGACCCTCTCCTACCTAACCGCATTGCAAAAGCTGTCCAACAACTTTTTGTGAAGAAAGAAAAAGAGTGAGGCGATTCGCCTCACTCTTTTTCTATGGAAGAAGTCTTGCTGGCTTGATTGAGGGGTAAATGCGGGCCGAGATAAAACCTTCCGCATACTGAACACCGCACTGCAATCCTCGAAAGTTGCATTGGAGCTTCATCATCCCAATTAGATCCACATGATCATGCTCCTGCATCCACGAGACCTGGCTCCGATGGCAAGCTAACATCTTCGCCTTCAGCTCCATCGCCCCGCTAATATCAACATATTCCTCTGGCTGAAAACCAATTCCTGCCAAAGTGTCCATATAGTAGATAGGCGGCACACTATCGAAGGCAGGATACTCAGTCTTAAAGTGCGGGAGACTTGCGCAGAAGGCTGCATCTCGCACTAATTTGCTTGTGGCTACATGATCTGGCATGTAATCCTCAGGATTATGAGTAATGATCAGATCCGGTTGCGACCGACGGATGGCATCGATAAAAAGGCCCCGGGTCTGGAGGTCTTCGGCGATGAGCTCTGCATCAGAAAGCCCCAAGGTAAAGACCTCAGCTCCCATAAGCTCGCCTGCCTCTTTAGCCTCAGCAATCCTGGTTTTGGCAAGCTCGTCTGGGGGTATATGATAATGGCCCTTATCACCATTGAGGGCATGGCAGATATAGACATCATGCCCCTCTTCTTTGAATCTGATCAAGGTTCCTGCTGCAACAATTTCGATATCATCTGGGTGTGCGCCTACAGCTAGAATCCGCATGCTTGAACCTTCTTTCTAAGACATATGAATCTCGACATCATCAGCAACTCCGCCTAACAAATTGTACTCGGTGGGAGCTGTCTGCAGAATAGATCCTGGCACCAGGGTGCTTACAGGTCCGTGGGCAACTAGTCTGGCAATAAAGCGCTGCCAGCTAACGCCACCGCCTAGGTAACCATCAAGCCAGAAGCTCCGATGACGAGCACCTAGAATCTGGGCAGGTCCAATTGTGTTGGCTTTAGGTGGTACAGCTGACCAGTCACCACCGAAAGAGTGGAGAGCATTTTGCATGATGGTCATGGGGTGAAGCTCTACCAATCTCGGGCCGGCTTTTTTATAGCTTTCGATGTCATCGCCAAATTCCAAACCTATGTGAGCTTCCCAAAAGGCGATATGTCCACACCAGCCAATGCCGCCGTAGCAGACATCTGCTCCCCCTAGATCGTCGATCATCTTACCGTAATCTTGGAGAATATCCTTGGTGGGGAAATAGATCTGATTTGCTGGTGGCCGCAGCTTAGGATCGATCTTCTCGATTAGGTTACGCTGCATAGCCATCTGGAATGATCCAGCCCACTGAGCTGGAGCTGTGTTTCCTTCTTCGTCTGCATACTCATCCATGTTGAAGCAATGAACGTGATGGCAGGGAATCTGAAATTCATTGATGATCCGGGCTGCAATCTCATACTGAGGAACAGGACCCACAGGCAGAATTCCCACAAAGTCTCTGCCCTCTTCTAAGGCAGTACGAATTCTGGTCACCAGATCCAAGGCGAACTCAATGTAGAATTGGTCCTTGGATTCGATGATCTTAATTTTGAAATCAGGATTGGGATGCTTGGTATAATCCTCTTTTTTAATTGCCCGCACCCGATCGAGTGCCTCCTGATCTCGGAAGTTAATGAAACGAGCCAAGTCAAACTTAAAATCCATTCTTCTACCTCCTCCTAGCAACTAGAAAGCTGCTATTTTTTATATGCGTTAGCCACCTTGAGGATACCATCGATCATAACCTGAATGTGCTCATCCTCATAAACTGGGTGGGTGGGGATAAAGAACGTCCGCTCCTCAAGCCAAGCTGCATTCTCGCAAAGCACCTGATCGTACTTTACAGACTCAGGATTTGTTAGAGGATCACGGAAAGGATATTTAGCGTTACCGAAGCCATTGTGATCAAGATAGGCTCGCTCTTTATAGCACTGGGGCCAAAGCACAGGTCCTGCAGGTACTCCTTCGGCTATTAGAGCATCAACGAAGGTTTGCTTGTCGCAGGTGAGCTCATCTAGATTCAACACAACTGGGTAGAGCCAAAAGCCATTAACTTTCCCATCTACGTTGTGAGGTGGCAGGTATTTGATCTGGGGGCAATCTGCAAGCTCTCGATTGAGCATCTCGCCGTAACGCCATCTCCTGGCTAAGTTCCAGTTCTCCAGTCTTGCCAGCTCCCTTTGTCCAATTACAGCCTGCATCTCTGTCATCCGGTAGTTGAAACCAACCCGATTGTGAATATAAGGTAGTTTGGCCTCAAGCTCCAGCAGCCTCATCCGCTGCCGCACATCATAGCCGTGATCCCGGAAGGAGCGGCACTCCCAAGCTAGATCCTCATCATTTGTGATCACGCAACCACCCTCGCCACCTGTGGTGAAGGTTTTGCTCTGGCAAAAGCTAAAGGCGCCTACATGGCCGATGGTTCCGACCTTTTTGCCGTTGAAGGTGGCGCCAATAGCCTGGGCACAGTCCTCGATCACCTTCAAGTTATGCTTCTTGGCGATCTCCATAATTTTATCCATCTGGCAGACGTTACCATAGAGGTGCACCACAACAATACCCTTTGTGCGCTCTGTGATCTTCTCCTCAATGGACTCAGGTGAGATTGTATGATCCTCACGGTTCACATCTGCAAAGACTGGAATTGCTCCAGCTTGGCAAATTGAGAAAGAGGATGCGATAAATGTATAGGAGGGGACGATCACCTCATCGCCAGGTCCAATGCCGAGGCTTGAAATTGCCACGTGCAGGGCTGCTGTGCCGTTAGATGTTGAAATGCCGAAGCGGGCGCCATTGTAGCGGGCGAACGCTTCCTCAAAGTTAATTCCCTCATGACCTGTCCAATAGTTCACCTTACCAGTACGCAAAGGCTCCATAGCCGCCTGGATGGTCTCCTCCTCAAAAGCAGGCCACATGGGGAATGTACCCTCAAATACTGGTTTCCCTCCATCAATTGCAAGTTTATCTTTGTTGCATGCTGCCATTTGCAGCTCCTCCCTTCTTAGCCCACATAGGGCAACGTAAACATTCTTTCCACAACCATGGCTGCAGCACCAGCCAGCTCCCCACCTCCGTGAGGACCTGCTATCTGCACAGTCACTTCCCGGGTTCCAGGCAGGGCATGGGAACTGATATTCTCCTCAAGCTTCTGCAAAAGCTTTGCTCCCAGGAGAGATAGATCTCCTCCCAGTAAAATCAGCTGCGGGTTAAGTAGGTTACAAATATTAACAAGCCCCACGCCCAAAAGGGTTCCACAATAATCCAAAACAGCTAACGCCGCCTCATCACCCCCTTCCAGTTTCTCTCTGAATTGGGAATAATTTATTGCTGTGCCAGTTAGACTTTGATATCTGGCAAGTAACCTTGGAATGGAGATCAAAGTCTCCAAGCAACCCCGGTTGCCACAGCTGCATTGGGGTCCTTGCCAGTCGATGGACATGTGGCCAATCTCACCTGCAAGCTGTCCACTCCCTCGCTGGATTTCCCCGCCTAACACCAATGTGGCACCGATACCATAGCCTGCATGGAGGTAAATAAAGTCTTCCTCGCCACGCTCCAATGCCTCCCGGAAGATGGTCTCGCCTAAAGCCAGGGCAATGCCGTCGTTTTCCACAACTACTGGCAGGCCCAAAGCCTCGTTTAGGCGGTCTGCTAAGGGCAGATGCTGCCAGCCTAAATATGAAGAGAAAAGCACCCGGCCAGTTTCAGGGTCAACAAGTCCTGGGATGCTAATCCCAACACCCAACACATTCTCTCGCTCCTGAGCCTCTAAAAAAGCCTTCAATTGCTCAGCCAGCTCCCCTAGCATTCCTGGTCCATCCTGGCTTTTGAAAACCAGGGGATGCTGTTGGAGGATCTGCCCTTGGAGATTACAGAGGGCGAACTGGCCTCCCATAAAACCAACTGCCAAAACCATGTTTCCTTTGGCATTGAGTTCCAACATTCGGGGTTTGCGTCCGCCTGTAGAGGAGCCCTCTGTCTCTCGCAAGAGGCCCATGGATAACAGCTCCTCTACTGCTGCCCCCACTGTGGTGGGGCTCAGCTGTGTGAGCTTTGCCAATTGATAGCGAGAAAGAGGAGCCCGCTGACGGATCAGGCGCAAAATTAGTGTCTGATTATACCTTTGGACAAATTGTAAGCTACCTTTTTTTACTTCTCTCATTATAAATCCGCAATTGTGGCTAATGCTGCTTCCACAAGTTTATCGCCAGCATCTTCCTCGAGCCGGCTCCAGCCGGCAGTGCGGGGTTCATATCCTCCCTCAGTAAATGCTGCTTTAGTTGGTACATATCCTAGATAATCATTGCAATAGGTAATCAGGATCGATGGTGCTTTGGCTTTGAGGGCTAGGCCAAACTCCACAAAGACCTCGGCCCCCATAGAGAAGAGGTAGAAGTCACCAAGGCCGATGCAGCCCACCTGGGCTTTAGCTTTGCCTTCCTTTTGCTGCTTCTCCCACAGGGATAATAATTCCAAAGCGTAATATTCATCAGGTACGCCATCCACCAAATTGAGCCTGCCCCGCTGAATCCCCTGGCTTGTCTTTTGAGCCCAGGCCAGTTCCTCTTGGCTGATATGTCTGAAATCCAGCTTCAGCTTCTGCTGAGCCGCTGAGAGGGGAACATCTTCCTTCAGATCGAAAACCCGATTCAAGGCAGCTAAGGCTGTGGCACCTAAGATCGTGCCGATCCGTTTGGCCTCGGTAAAGCCCCTGCCTTGTTTGGGATTTTGATAATCAATATGGTTGATGTTGCCTGTGGCGCCATTGGCAAATAATACCTCGCCGCCCCAATTAGCCTCTAAGAAGCGTGCTGCATAACCTGGCCAGTCTCCAGAAAACAAAAGGTTATCTCCAGCGAGGATGGCTGGGTGCAGTGCATAGCTAACTATGGTGGCCAAAGGTGCGCCTGCTATTGATTCAAATCGGAGCACAACCAGTTCTGGATCGATGGGATCTGCAGCGCCCCGAATCTTCTGAGGTGGAATCTCCTCCCAGTTCATGGCCATGGTACCATCGTCGCGCCAAAGGCGCCGATTGTGGGCAACTGTATCCTCAAAACCTTTTCCAACACCAAAGCGCGCAGGCTCAAGTTTTCGCTCTGCCTCTCGCGCAACACCAACAAGCTTTCTGATTAAATGAGCATTGTAGGCGGAGTCTGTTGGTGTGTGAAGTCCTAAGATGCTAGGGCCAGAGTGGGTATGGGTGCCCCAGATCCAGACGCCCTCCAGAAGGAAGCCATCTCGAGCAAGCTCCTGGCGCACAGGCTCTGTTACCTGGGCCGTAACCCCGCACAAGTCACAGGCGATGAGGGCAATTTTCTTGCCGTTGTTTTCCAAGACTAGCGCTTTGGCAAATAGCTCATCGTGTGTGCCTTGGGAAACATCATTTCTGACGTTTCCGTCCAGGGCGATCCCCACATGTGGCGTAATATTGGCCTTAGCTGCTCCCGCTAGCAGGGACATGCTATTTCGCCTCCTCCAAACTTACAACCTGACCAGTTTTGGCAGAGGTGTAAATGGCCTCCATCAGCTTCATATTCCTCAGCGCATTATTCAATCCATTGGTCGGCATACGGTTTTCTCCGATAGCAGACACAAGCTCTGCTATCTGCTGTTTGTAGATGTTATCTCCTGTAATATCCAGAACCTGAACATTGCCCTCTGAGCGGACCTGGGCTGCATCATAGCCCTTATCATCTTCCTCAAGGCGCAATGTGAGTTTGCCATCTGAGCTTTGGCCAATGCTTCCTTCTGCAACAACGCTACCTCGGGTACCATAGAGCTCCAAAACATTGCTAGCAGACAGATCCGGCACATTGAAGTTATTGTCCACAGTAGCATGGGCGCCGCTGGCGAATTTAAGCAAAATTACGTTGCTATCCTCCACTGGATAGTCATGAGTTAGAGAATCTGTGAAAGCAGAGACTTTCACCACAGGCCCAAAGAGCATTTCCAACAGATCCACGCAATGGCTGGCAAGATCAACTACGCTACCGCCACCACCCAAGGCTGGATCCTGCCTCCAAGCGCCCTCAATTGGTGGGTACCAGCATGTGAGTTGGGCCCGACCAAAGACAGGCTGTCCTAATTTTCCTTCTGAGAGCAGTTGCTTGATTTTTTGGTGCGCTGTATGGAAGCGCATCATAAACCCTAACTGAAACTTCACTCCTGAGCTCTCCACAACAGCTGCTATCTCTGCTGCTTCTTCGGTATTCAGGGACAGAGGTTTTTCGCAAAGGATGTGTTTTCCAGCTTTAGCCGCGGCAATCACGTGCTGCCTATGTAAAAAAACAGGGGTTGCGATGTAGACTGCATCTACATCTTTATCAGCGAGCACAGGTTCTACCTCGGTATAGCTTGGGACTTGGTAATGTTTGCCTAATTCCTCGGCAAGCTTTGGGTTCGCGTCAACCAGGACAACTAGTTGCGAGTTTTCTTCTTTGAGAATTCCTTCAGGGATGGTGCGGCGATGGGCAATCCCTCCCGCTCCAATCACAGCCCAGCGAATTTTCATGAAGAGGCCTCCTTTCGTTTTTCCAATCACTGAAAAAAGTTTTCAATCAAATATCTATTGCTATAGTTCTCCATAAGTCTTGGTTTTCCTGCTCAGTTGGAAAAATTATCTCAGATTCCAAATAAAAAGATCCCCAAAAGGCGGTGCCTCTTGGGGATCACAACACTCCAGTTCAGCTCGCGCACGAAAGCCCCAGTGCCTGTTTCAAGACAGGATATAAGCCCTCTGCCATGCGCATGAAGCCGAGATCGTTGGGATGGACCCCGTCAACTGTACAGCTATCGCGGCCCTTTGTGCCAAAAAGCGTTTCCCCATCCACAAACCAGACATTTTCACGCCCACTAGCCTTTGCATTTTCATAGGTTCTACGGATGATCTCGCGGCGGATTCTGCTGTTGTGGGCATTGTAGACTTGATCCGGAGATTCACGTTCAAAATCCGGCTTCGAAACCATAATTATCGGCAATGCGGGATTAGCATTGCTGATTATTTGAAAAAAGGGCTCGTGGGTCGCCTCCAATTCCTCAATCGTTGTTGCATTGTGATCATAGTCTAGGACAAAGGCGCTCATGGACAAATTTGCGATATATTCCGCTAGCACCCTCTCGCCTTTTGCGCTTCCGGAAAAACCCAAGTTTAGGTGATCTGCATCCAGCCACCGTGAAAGAATTCCTTGATAAGAATTTCCCGGACGGGATGCGCATCCTCCCTGGGTGATAGAGGAGCCATAATAGACAACAGGCAGCTTAACCCTATAGGGGGTGGGTTTTTCCGTGGTGCTATCGGCATTCAGACCGATGTAGACCGCTACCACACCGTTGTAGAGGGGCAAATTGACTGTCACATCCTCCATCAGATCGGACTTGTAGCAGATTGCCTCATACGCTACCACCTCCGCGCTGGCTGGCATGGCAGTCATTTTATAGCTAATCTGCTTTCCAGATCCTAGATAGATGTCGCAACCAGATTGTCCAGACAAAGGCATATGAGACATAGCGCCGGTGTTTAGTAGCTTCACTCGCAGCGCCACAGAGGAAGAATCTGTGCGAAACCTAATCCGCCCTCCTGCTGTATGTTTTGCCAAAGAGCTGACCCCATCGTTCACCTGATGGATGATCCCCTCTGGCAACCGCCAAAATCGCTGCCCTGCACAAACTGCAAGTCCTAATACTTCAAACGGATCCTGTTGGCAATTAAACCAGCGTAAGTCTTGGGGCAGGGCTGAATCCGTGATGAAATTTGGGTCGTCTTTTGTTATATCGTAACTGTTCATTTGCTAAATCTCAGATCCTTTCGTTCTAGCCCAAATAAATGTGAAACAAAAACTACTGGCCTTAAAAAATACCATGGCTGTCCTCTACCCTGTGCAGCGGCTGAAGTTCAGACCTCCAACTCTGCCATCTCTCGTCTGGAGCGAACAGTCTTAAATTTCAAGTTATGAATGGTCTCCACAAAGCGCACTGTCTTGGTTCGCTCCCGCATCACAAGTGAGTGGGTTTTGGCCCAGCCAGCACCATATCTAACGCCCTTGAGTAATTCTCCATCTGTAATCCCGGTGGCTGCGAAAATAATGCTCTCGCCTTTGGCTAAATCCTCAATTTCAAAAACCGCATCGGGATCCATGCCGATCTCCTTTGCCTGGCCTATAACCTCTTCGCTAGGTGCATAAAGCTTGGCCTGCAGCTCACCGCCTAGGCATTTGAGGGCTGCTGCTGCTAGCACTGCCTCTGGTGCGCCACCTGTGCCCATGAGGATATCCACACCAGTCTCAGGCAGGGCTGTGGCGATGGCACCTGCCACATCCCCATCAAGGATCAACTTAATTCTAGCGCCGCAGCTTCTGATCTCGTCCATAAGCGGCTGGTGCCGGGGCCGATCTAAAACCACCACTGTAAGATCTCGCACGTTTTTCCCCAAGGCTGCTGCTACCACCCGCAGATTCTCCCGCACAGGTGCCTCAATATCAATATAGCCGCGGGCTGTAGGGCCCACTGCTATCTTATCCATGTAAAAGCCAGGAACTGGAAGCAGGCAACCACTATCTGCTGCCGCAATGGCAGAGATCGCATTGGGAAGTCCACAGGCCACAAGACGTGTTCCCTCCACAGGGTCCACTGCAATGTCAACAGTTTGGTTCTCCACAGAGCTGCCCACCTGCTCGCCAATATAGAGCATGGGAGCTTTATCCTTCTCCCCCTCCCCTATGATCACGGTACCATTTATATTCACAAGATCCAGCATTCCCCGCATTCCATCCACAGCTGCCTGATCCACAGCTTCCTTGTCTCCCCTGCCCATAAACCGCGCTGCACGCAAGGCAGCGGTTTCAGTCACCCGCACAAAATCCAGCATAATCTCCCGTTCCCGATCTTCCAATGCCACATCCCCCTCTTCCATAAGTTCCAATAGCATTTATTCTGTCAAGACAAGCTTTTTTCCTTCATTATTTAGAAAATCTTTGATCTTTTGCTTGATTCTAACGAAAAGGTGCGTCAACACCTATTGGGGTAGGTTGACCTCAAGCTGAGAACCAGGGTATAATTGAAAAAAAGTAATCACCATTTAACTCAAACATTTTAAAAAAGGAGGCCTGTTCCAAAACTATTAAAACCAACGAGTAAACAACACAAAATTGAGGAGGAGTAAACAATGGAAGCTTCACAGATCTATAGTGCTGAGCTTTTAAACAGATTCTGTAACCGAGCATTTGAAAAATTCGGTTTTTCTAAAGATGAGAGCGAAATCATCACCGATGTGCTTCTGCTCTCAGACCTCTATGGCATCGAATCCCATGGGATGCAACGGCTAATCCGTTACCACAAAGGTATAGAGAAAGGTATGATCAAAGTCGCTGCCAAAGCGGAAACTATCTTTGAAACACCTGTCTCCGCTGTGATCGACGGACACGATGGCATGGGGCAACTCATCTCATATGCAGCTATGGAGACGGCAATTGCGAAAGCGAAAACCAGTGGCATGGCTACGGTAACAGTGAGAAACTCCAACCATTTCGGGATCGCAGGTTATTACGCTAAAATGGCCTCAGATCAAGGCTTGATCGGTTTGGCCATGACTAATTCGGAGGCAATCATGGTCCCTACATATGGACGGCTAGCTATGCTGGGCAGCAATCCAATTGCCATAGCTGCTCCTGCAAAGCCTTATCCCTTCCTCTTCGACGCATCTACAACTGTAGTTACCCGGGGTAAGCTGGAAATATACAACAAACAAGAACAAGCTTTACCTATGGGCTGGGCCCTAGATGCAAAGGGCCATGATACAACTGATGCAGCTGATGTGCTAAAGAATATTGTGGGCAAAAAAGGTGGCGGCATCATGCCTTTAGGCGGTTCGGAGGAGATCTCCGGCAGCCACAAGGGTTATGGCTTTGGCATGATCTGCGAGCTTTTCTGTTCCATCCTCTCTATGGGGCTAACTTCAAATCACACGCATCTTAATAACAAAGGTGGCACCTGCCATGGCTTTATCGCCATAAATCCTGGGATTTTTGGAGATGCCCAAGGCATAGAGGAGCATTTTTCAACATTCCTCCAAGAATTACGGGATTCCGATAAGGCCCAGGGCCAAACACGAATTTATACCCATGGTGAAAAAGAAGTTGAAGCATATCAGGATCGAATCCAAAACGGAATCCCTGTGCTGAAAAATACTCTCCATGAGATTCAAGAGCTTTGCAACTATCTGAACATTGATTTCCAGGAATACTTCGGCCGAATTGAGGATGAAACGAAACATAAAAGTTTTTATTAAATCCCCAAAAGTCTTTTAGCCGTGATGCACTATCTATAACGCATACGGTTAAATTGGCTAACATTTATCTTTAAATTAATTTTTCATAGGCAAGGTGTATTTCAGGCTATTGGATATCCTCCAGTAGCCTTTCCTTTTATTAGCAAAGCGTAGAAATCAGCTACCGCAACACTTTTTATATTTCTTGCTGCTCCCGCATGTGCAGAGGGCATCCCTGCCAATCTTGCGCTAAAGCTCAAGCTCTTTTACTTCAGTATTCTGAAAGCAGGCCCACCAGCTTATTTCCTGAATTGTGTTTCCAATAAATGTATACCGACGATTCTGTTTGAGGACACGCATCTGTTCTGCTTGAGATTTACTAGCATCCTCCAGTACATCATCCAGTTGGATATAAAGGGTATCCACTAAATCTTCTTCATATACTTGTACAATCTGATCATAGAATTCAGCAGGATGAATATTGCAACATGACATAACAAGATCTCCCCATACCAAAGAACGTTTTCTTTCAAGCTTTGTAAACAAAAGTTGGAAGTAACTTGCAAGCTGCTGACGCGTAATAATATCTTGAGCTAGGAGCACTAAAAGCGCATCAAAACCAGCACATCTAGCATATTCATTACTATTCTCATCTTCAATGAGCTTCTTGATTAAAGTAAGATCCCCGTCGCAAACCGAAGCCAGTACCCTTCCAAGAGCTTCGGTTAAAAAATCCCCAAAAGCTTGGTCCAAAACATCATAGGACCGCCCAGATATCATTTTCACGATCAGGGGATAAGCACGTTTTTCCCTAAATTGCGCCAACAGATAGATCGCATAAAAATGACCAAGATAGTAGTCGGGTATTTCTGTGATGTTTTCGCTTAAATATTCTAGGATCACAAGAAGTTCAGGCACAATCAGCTCTTGCTTTTCCATCGCCTCTTCTAACGCTTCCCGAGGCATCTTAAGATCTAGCCTTTCCAATTGATGGATAATCCTCATACACTCCACCACACGCACCCCTGCTTTCTTTTTATTACAATCTTATTATTCGTCAAAAAAATAAAGATACCTTCAGATGTGATTTAATCTCAGACCATAAGTTGATCCTTTTGCATAAGATAGGTCAGAATTCCTCAAGGAGGTATTTGCCCATGGAAGTAAAACAATCGCATATGTACCCTCCAAAGATGGAACTTGCCAGGGCCTATGTTCCCTTCCAGATGTTCAACCAAGTCTTATCACCCCAGGAGGGACTGAGGCGCGGCACTATCTTCCCAGAACTTGTTCGTCCTTACTACCCACAAGACCGGGGGGTGTATGCAAGTGGATCCTAATCAGCAGGCTTTACTTTTAGAGATCATGGAATTGGAGTTCACTGCCATCGATTTAAATCTCTTTCTAGATACCCATCCCGATGAAAAGAGAGCCCTTGTTTTATTTGATCAAATAAATCAGGAACTAACAATGGCAGTTGAACGCTACGAACAAATGTATGGTCCGCTCACTGCAAGCGGACAGGTTCCAGGTCGCGACCATTGGGATTGGGTGGAAGGACCCTGGCCCTGGGAACAAACATTTTAGGAGGGAGCTATTTTGTGGATTTATGAAAGAAAACTGGAATATCCAGTGCGGGTCAGTGGGCCAAACCCAAAACTGGCTAAGGTGATTATCACCCAATATGGAGGGCCCGATGGTGAACTGGCAGCATCCCTGCGATATCTTACCCAACGCTATTCTATGCCCACATCTCAGGCCAAGGGCCTGCTCACTGACATCGGGACGGAAGAA
>ENA-UOOK01002045-UOOK01002045.1-fermentation-metagenome-genome-assembly--contig:-NODE-2045-length-25449-cov-23.573954_pt1 | contig 25449 bp, 27 predicted proteins | sample MGYA00245777_ERZ724023 | MGnify/ENA primary metagenome ERZ724023 (study PRJEB28704, sample SAMN03018312) | fermentation metagenome | biome: anthropogenic terrestrial biome; feature: soil... | reverse complement strand
GAGGAATCTTCCTCCTTACATTATTTTCTCTGATACCTCTCTTAAGGAAATGGCTGCAAGATTCCCGCGCACCTCTGAGGAGTTCCATTCCATTACAGGAATTGGAGAGCATAAACTGAGAAAATACGGGGCTATTTTTCTTGAGGAAATCGAGAACTATTGCATAGATTACGGTTTAGTACCTTATGCTTTAGTAACTGGCGAAAAATCTGAAAAGTCAGAAGTTACCTATAAAGATACTGAAAAAGAAAGAGTAGTCTCAAGAGAAATTACTCAAAATAATGAAGATTCTGAAGCTGAAATTGAGATGTCCGGAACTGAAATGTCCAGAACTAAAATATCCGGAACTGAATCTAACAACATAAACAGCTTAGAAGCTGGCAACTTGTCGAAAAAAAGGGCAAGATATCTGAACATGAGCATTCAGGATTGGTCAGAGAGAAATTCTTTGGCAGCCGGTTCTGAAGAAATGGATTCGGAAGGGATTTCTCCTGAATCAAGAGCTTTAGATGACATCAAAGCAGATCCTTTTGAATCCGATTCTTTTGAAATGGATTCTCTGCAAAGAACTTATTCTCTTTTTAGCAGGGGCATTGGGATCGATGAAATTGCTGAAATCCATGGTGTGAGTACCAGAACAGTTTTTGGTCAACTTGAACAGCTAGCTCTTTCTGGAAATGTAAAAAGTGTTGGAGGACTTTTGCCTCCCGAAAGACAAAAGCAGATAAAAGCTGCTCTGGAAACTCTTGAAATCGAACTGGACTCCCTGATTCGGGCAAAATTAGGTGAGAACTGCCAGGAAGAAGAAATAAAGTTTATCAGGGCTCTTCTTCTATCCAGAATCTGTTTTTCCCGGACTGAAGGCAGCGAGTAAAATCTTTTCTGCGAATTTCGAGGGATTTCTTAAATTTTACGGTTTCCTAATTTTTATTTCTATTGTTTCCTGGCTTTTAATTCTCGCTTCACTTCTTATTCGAGTTTTTAGTCTCAGTTTCCAGAAATGGGCTTATTCAATGTTTTTCCCACTTCTTGAGCTCCAGAATTTCAGACAGGGTCCCGCCTCTCTTGATTTCATCGAAGAGTCTTTTTTCGGTTTTGTAAACTTCTTTTGCTCTTCTTGCCAGTTCATAGGCTCTTTCCGCGGGAATTACTACAACCCCGCTTTCATCACCAACTATGTAATCGCCTGGCTTGACAGTCTGGCCGCCACAGGTTATTTCAGCATTAATTTCGCCAAAACCTTTAGGATCTCCGGCGTTAGGTACCGCATTACTGGTATAAATTGGAAGCCCCAGATTTTCGATTTCGTCAATATCTCTTGCAGCACCTTCGATTACCACGCCTGCAATTCCCTTGTTTAAGGAACTCTGGGTTGCAAGCCCTCCCCAGCAGGCAATATCTTTATTCTCGTTGTAAATTACGATTACGTCTCCTTCTTTTGCAATATCAATTGCTTCCACGGGCTTTGCCCAGTCTCCGGAAAAAGTCTGCACAGTAACTGCGGTTCCTACCATTTTTCCTCTTACCAGAGGGCGAATGCCTTTCATTGCGCCTTTTCTGTGCATGGCATCAGAGATGTTTGAGGTGGATACTTCCTTTAGAATTGCCCTGATTTCCTGGTCTATAGTGTCGACATCGTGAATTTCTACGGCGTCCGGAGAATCTACACTCTGCCGGATTTTTCTTGCAGCTTCGGTTACGTTGTCAGAGCGGGTGATGTTTCCTCCAACAATCACAATTTTGGCTCCAGCCTTGACTGCCTGGACTGCACTATTTGCATCAAGCCCTCCAGCCACCGCAAGCTGTACTTTAACTCTTTGCGAGATTTCCTTGAGAATGGATATGGGGTCTTTTCCTATCATCTGCTGGTCTATGCCTATGTGTACATTCACATAGTCCACTCCAAGAGCCTCAAGTTCGACTGCTCTCTTTGCGGGGTCAGGAGCGGAAATAAGGTCTGCCATCAATCTGACTCCATATTTGTGGGCTGAACGGAGCGCGTCAAGTAACGTAGAATCATCGGCACTGCCTAGCACAATTACAACGTCGGCTCCAGCTTTTGCTGCCATCTCGACTTCCATGGCTCCCGTATCCACAGTTTTCATATCTGCCAGAATCGTCCGGTCTGGAAAAGCTTTTCTCATGGTGCGGATTGCGTCCATTCCTTCACTTTTAATCAGGGGAGTTCCTATTTCGATCCAGTCCGCACCTCCTGCTATAGCTTCTTTTGCAATTTCAACCGAGCGGTCTAATTCCAGAAGATCAAGCGCAACCTGAATTATGGGAACTATAGTATCACCTCAAGCGAGAAATCGAGAAAGCTGAGACTTATATGCATTTTATCAGTTGTCCTGTATATTTTTCTGGTTTTTAATCCGGGTTTACCTATCTAATTTCCGGTTTTTTATCTTTAATTCTTTTAAATTCGTTTTTTCTTAATTCAATTTTAATTTGATTTCCATTATCACAGTTTTATATTTGAGTTTTTCATTCCCTATATTTCTTTTTATTTGAGACTTTTTGTTTTAATGCTGTTATTTTATATCTGATGTAAATAGATAAGAATGAGCGTTATTAATCATTATATAAACTTGATGAAGGTACAATGTTTCCTGAGGGAAGACAGTGGAAAAAGACGATAGAATGAATGAGAAAAAAACCTCAGATAAATATATAACCGCTGAGGAACGCAAGCAACTGCTTTCGACTCTACATTCTCGCCTTTTCTGGGTCGGTCAGAATATTCCAGATTATGTGGAATTTGAAGGGAAAACTTATCCTCTGCGCAATTATGTGTGGAAATTGACTCAAAAAAACGAACTCAGTTCAGCTGAGAAATCAAGGATAGATAAATGCATCGAAATCATCTCAGCAAAGGAAAGAAAGAATGAAAAAAAACTGGAAGAAAAGTCCCTTACTTCTGAAGAAGCAAGAAAACTTTATCGTGAGACTGCAGGCTTACTACGTGCAATAACCGATCTAAAGGAAATCGAGAGCGGGGCCTTTAAAGAAAATGTGAAACACTTTCAGGAAAAGTTTGCTAATCAGAGGATTAAAGACGCAAAGCGCTGGCTTGAATTTATTAAAAATGCATCCAAGTGAAATGTCAAAATGAGATGCGGGGATGGAATTTAACCACTTAATTACTTGGAATTCAGGAGCAAAAGTTATATCTCTTTGAACCTTTTATGAAAACAAGATGTCACTTAAGAACAGGCACGTAATCTCTGTTAAAGACTTTTCGAGGGAAGAAATCGACTATATTCTGGATACCGCAGAAAAGCTTGAACCTGTAGCCAAAGGAGAAAAAAGGCTCAGGCTGTTGGATGGGAAAATTATAGCTCTTCTTTTTTTTGAACCAAGCACAAGGACAAGGCTATCGTTTGAGGCTGCTGTACATAGGCTCGGAGGACAGGTTCTCCACCTGGGTTCCGTGGAGGCAAGTTCGGTAATGAAAGGAGAAAACCTTGCCGATACTATGCGTGTAATCAGCAACTATGCAGATATTATAGTGCTGCGTCATCCTCTCGACGGATCGGCAAGAATGGCTACTGAATTTGCAAGCGTTCCTATAATCAACGGTGGAGACGGCTCTGTGAATCACCCTACACAAACTTTCCTTGATCTTTTTACTATCCGCAGGGAAAGTCATCTTGAGGGACTGAAGATCGCTATGGCAGGAGATCTGAAATATGGAAGAACAGTTCATTCCCTATGCCATGCTTTATCCCTTTATGGAGCTGAAATGACTTTTGTTTCGCCACCTGAACTCAGGATGCCCTCGGAGATTGTTAGGGATCTTCAGAATAATGGGATCAGTGTAAAAGAGACCGATTCCCTTGAGGAAATTATTGGAGATGTTGAAGTTCTTTACATGACAAGGGTTCAAAAGGAACGTTTCCTTGATCCTGCAGAATATGAGAAGGTCAAAAACAAGTTGAAGATTACAGGTGACCTGCTAAGTACTGCGGATCCAAATCTCAAGATTCTTCATCCTCTCCCAAGGGTCGACGAAATCTTCCCTGAAGTGGATTCAACGCCTCATGCGTCTTATTTCAAGCAGGCTTTCTATGGAATCCCTATTCGGATGGCACTTCTTGCTCTTGCTACGGGAGTGATTGAATGAGGGTAAAACGGGACTTGAAGATCCAGGCAATTGAATGCGGAACAGTAATCGACCATATAAAAGCAGGGCAGGCTTTAAATGTTCTACGCATACTTGGGATTTCCAGCGATTTTCGAGCTACTATAAGTTTTGTTATGAATGCGTCTGGGGCCAGAGGCAAAAAGGACGTTGTGAAAATCGAGGATAAAAATCTTAGCATTGAAGAACTCAACAGGATTACCCTTATCTCTCCGAAAGCTACTATCAATATTATCAGGGATTTTAAAGTAGTCCAGAAAAATAATGTTGTACTTCCTTCTTATGTTGAAGGCATTGTGCGCTGCACTAACCCAAACTGTATCTCTAACAGCAGCGAACCTATAAAATCCAAATTTTCCGTGCTCCAGGAAGATGAAGAAAGAGTAGCTCTCCAGTGTCTATACTGTGAACACATAATTTCGGAAAATATAGCCGAAAATTTATTGTGAATATATTTTCGGTTGTTTAAAACTAATTTTTATTTATTTTGGCTCATAGGGCTGAAGTGGCCAGATTATATCAGTATAGCTCGAATATGAGAATATAACCCTGCAGTTTTAACTGCTAGTATAAACTGTTAGCATACCGCTAGTGTATAAATCGCTTGTATAAACTACTAGTCTATTTCCAGGGGTAATATGTCCATGATAAAAAGTGGTAAAGATACAGAAGAACCAGATAAAGAAGATCTCAGTTATGAAGAGCGTAATAAACTCCTCTGGAGCCTCAGGAGTGATTTTGCCTGGGCAGGGAAGAAAATTCCTGAAAGCGTAGAAATCGATGGCAAGGAATATAGATTACGAGATCTGGTCCGGAAACTTGGAGAAGCTGAATCAATCGATCCAGATGAAGCTGCCGATATTAGAGTTCTTATTCCGAAACTCAGAGCAAGGGCAAAAGCAGACGAAGAACTGTTGGAAACCGAAGAGCTTACAAAAGCAGAAGCTGAAGCTCTTTACGAGGAAGCAACTGGACTCTTGAGGGCCGCAATGGAGTTAAAGGACAGGCTTGAGGGAAAAGGTGGGAAAAAAAAGCGTCGATGAATTTAAAAGGATGCTCAATACCCAAAAGCTTGCAGACGAAAAACGCTGGCAGGAGCTTATTAAAAGCCTGAAATAATTAGCTTATTGTATCTTTTCCAGACATTTCCAGTATCCAGAGAATTACAATTTCTTTTCCCTTTCTATCTCTTTTCTTATTCATTCTCGTTTTTGAAAACCGCTATAAGTTCTTCAGGTTCTTTGGTATACAACCAGATTCTCAGGTTTGAGTTCGTGGTTACTTTAATGGCTTGTTGATAAGGTGCCGTGAGTTCGCTATTGTAAAGCATCACAAGGAACATTGTTAGTAATGCAAGCTGTCGCAGAAATTGACTGAGTTCGATATAGTCTGGAAATGACATTTTCAGATCATACAAAGTTGTCATTATCTCTTTTTTAAAGTAAAGTGGTATCCAGATAACGTAAAGTAAGCGCATCAGCCAGCAAATAAAAGGATTTCCTGTCCTTCTTACTGAGATTTGTTTAATGTCCTCTTTTTTGATCACGGCTAATTTATGCGTAGGTTTTTTGATAATGATTTTTCCGGGCATTACTGAAGCAGTATTTGGACGGTTAAGAAATAACATGAGAGGCATAAGGAATATAATAAGGCCTGAAAAAATGACTAAATTAGAGCCTTCAGGAACACATGTCCAGAAAAACAATGAGACTATTATTGTGAAAAGAGTGATTATTAATGCCCATAATACCCATCTCCCATCAAAGAGGCTAACTCGCAACTTAAAAATTCTATTTTCGTGCATATCCAGGGGAGATTGTACTAGTTGAATGTTCCTATTTTCTAATTTGAATTCAGAGAAGCAGTCTTCCTGTCCATCTTTCTGAAGAGAGTTTTTCATCGGGCACCAGCCCATAAATTTTCTGATGTATCTACTAAATACCATCTCATACCCCTTCACAAATGCCTTTCAATAAAAAATTTAAGCCATACCCCTTCACAAATGCCTTTCAATAAAAAATTTAAGCTCTTCAGCCGAGGCTTCATCCGTGACCATGGAATAATAAGGAGTCCATTCATACCATTTTTTGTGTCTGGTCTTGATGTACAGTTGCGTATTCAGATCCCAGAACCGCATTTTTTGTTTCATCTCCACAAACAGCAGGAGAGGAAGTACTGAGACCAGTAGCAGGAGTGCTTTCCATTCTCCTTCTGCAACAGCAATGTAAACTACAAATCCACAAAGGGCAATTCCTCCAATTACTAGAAGCAGGGACATTTTCTTTGAACGTTTTTCAAGCTTGTGCGAAGTCACACTTTCAATCTTTTCATAAGGAATTTCAAATTTCTTCAATCTGAAGACATGCAGGTGTACCCCGAATCTGTCTACCAGAACTGCTGCCTCGAGAGTTTTGAGATATAGAAAGTAGTAACAGGTGTTAAGCAGGAAGAGACTTACCAGGAAGAGTGTAATATCCTCCAGATGCCTCAGAAGCAGGCTGATGCTTATATAATAAAGTATAAAAACCAGAGTTGAATTTGCAGGAAATACTACATTTGAAGTTCGGAATTCCGGAATATTTTCTGTTTTTCCGGAAATTGGGTCCATATTTGCAAAGTAACAGGACTTTTTTGTTTGCGGTGCCATTCTCTTGCAAGCCGGACACCATCCCATCAGTTTTTTGATCTGATCAAAAACAAAAGTCTTGTTGGGCATCTATTTACTCTCCAGAATTATGTACGACTTCTTCCATCCGTAGCCTTTGTCAATATAAATCACTTTACGGTTCTTCTTCTCCCAGTAAAGTATCTGAAGATATTCAAGCCACATACTGACCAAGAAACCTCCAATGAATGAAATCATTGCTTGAACGGCAAGTACCCCACCATTAGCTTTAATGTAAGATAGCACAAAATGAACCACTAACACGGTCGCGAATGTAATAATTTTTCTCTTATTTGAGTACTCGGTAACTGGTTGTTTTATCAGGTCGTCATATCTTTGCATTTGAGTCTTCCAGTAAAGTATTGTGACTGACAGGGAAATAAAAGACCCGGCAAGTAAAAAGGTCAGTTTTATGCCCGTTTGATAAAATACCAGGAGACAGATAATAGTGAAAAAAGTGTAAACGAGGAGAGTTCGCGTACTTGCTTTCCGTAGCCAACCGGGATTTTTCATATCTCCGTTTTCTCCCCCTGCTTTGTCTGGAATATCAGAATTAAAATTTTCAAGGTTAATATGCTGTCTGGCTTCGTGTGCTCTAACATTAGGACACCATCCCATCAGTTTCTTGATGTATTCGGTATTCAGGTTCACAGTTCTCCCTCCTTTTCACCAACAGCATACGTCTTATGGAAGCCATTTTCATGTTTTATATAAATTTTCATGTGATTTTTCTTCTCCCAATAAATTAGCTGAAGACTTGTTCCCCACATAGTAAGAATCCAAAGTCCTGCAATAAAAGAATACATTGACTGAGAGTCAATAAAGTAGGGAGTATGATAAGATCGGAAGACCATATACGGAAAAATCAAAAACCAGATTAAGGATAAGAAAACATAGAAGATTACTATTTTTGAGACATAACGAACATCAGGTTTTTTTATCAGCGCATTACACTCATGTATCAGTTTTTTCCAGCAAAGTGAATTTAGCAGCAAAGAAAACAAAATACCCGAAAAGAAGAACTCTGAATCTACACCTTTTCGGAACAACATAATTGTGTAAAAAGGAGTTAAGAAAAGCGTTGGCAGGAGTAATCGGACGTCAAGCCTGGAAAAGAGCTTGGAATATCGGCCCAGAATCCCAGGACTTATTGCTTTTTCTCCTCCAGACTGATCATATTCTTCAAAATTATCAGAGCTAATCCGGGACCCGGTTTCAAGCGTTTTTACATTCGGGCACCATCCCATTATTTTTCTTATATTGTCTAAGAATACATTCATAGTCTATTCTTTCCCCCATTTCACCTGCTTTAAGTCAGGTCTTTTCCACCAATTCTTTCAATTTTCCAAACAATTCGTCAGCTATTTTTGTAGGGTCTTCTGCACTATGGAGTTTAAGCTGCATTTCCTCTGCAAAGTCCCAGAGGAGTTCTATGCATTCCCTGTACCGATCGCAGGATCCACATTCCCCTTCATGTTCGTACCAGACCTGAATACCGTGTTTTGCCGAGACAAAGATTATTGCATTGGCTTTGAAAGGAATCGATGTGCCGAAAAGAATTCCTTTCTTTGAGTCCAGTTTCTCCACTTCTATCCTGTTTGCCCTGGCCATTTCGAGCAGAGTCTCCTCGATACGTTTATCCATACTGAGGAGGGCTCTTGAAACTGCCTGTCTGGAGACTCCGAAATGTTTTGCAATATTAATGTTCGGTATCCCGTTTCGGCGCAGGACCCAGAATTCAAACTGTTTTTCACCTGCCGGAAGGAACATAAGTAAACATCTGGATGTTGACTATATATAGCTTTCTATCTCTTTAATTTTTTGTGTCTTTTGCTTGAAGATTTTTAATCTCTGCCAGAATGTCTGGAGACATTTGCACGATTGTTTGATGATCTGGCCATAAAACATATATTGAAAAAGGTTAGAACTTATTCTCAGACAAAAATATCGATTAAATAATATATTAATAGATAAACTATTCTGAAAATAAGTTGTTAATTCTGGAGACAAAATGAGGTATGATGTGCAGAAAGAAGACCAATTAGTAAAAAACCTGGAAGTCCTGTTTCTTTCGGAAGACTCCAGAAAATTGGTACAGACTCTTTCAAATGCAAATTCAATAAAAATCCTGCAGCTTCTGGAAACAAGAGGTATGTCAGCAGGCGAACTTGCAGAAGAGCTCGGTTTGGGCTTGAATACTCTCAAATATAATCTGGATTCCCTTCTTGAAGTCGACTTGATACGAATTTCAGGGACAAAATGGAGCCAGAGAGGCCGGAAAATAAAGATCTACGAGCCAATTGAAAAAATAATAATCCTTGTCCCTGGCCGCAAAAATGCCAATGAGGCATCAGTTTTTGACCTGCTCATGAGACGGAAGGAAGAAGATTTCTGCATAATAGAAAACTGATTCTTTTTAAATTCCAAAAGAGGTGCTGGATCTGGAAAGGAAGGGCGGATATGGGATTAATAAAGGAGCTTCTTTGATCTGTTCATTTCTTATTTTTTTGATTCTTTGCTCGGGATGCATTGGCAGTACTACTTCTGAAGTTCAAACAGGAGAGCTAAGTTTTACGCTCATACCCGATAGAACCCGGGTTACTGAAGGAGAGCCCTTCAACATCGAGCTTGTACTGACAAATACGGGGAATACAAGCATAAATGTGTGGAAGCTGATGGAACAGATCAGTTATGACATTAATTTTGTGGATTCAAACGGCTCTTATGTACCTTATGAATGCGGTGTGCTTCAAAGGCTCCCATTAACTAACGAAGCCCTTGTGGAACTTCAACCGGGAGAGTCCCTGAGGGTAAACCAGGATTCAAGTTGCTGGATTCTTCCCCAGGGAGAATATACCCTTTTTGCAGAGTATCACACTTCTGGAGGGGAAGATATCACAAAACCTTACTGGTTAGAGCGGATCAGCTCGAATAATGTCAGTGTTTTCGTGGTAGCTGAAAACAACTCTTCTCTTTTAGAATCAGGAATTTCCACTGGAAATGGATTGGTTGAAGTTTTCAGCGCTCCAGATGCCCCCATGACTGTTAGAGTCGGCTCTCTGGTTGAATGCCAGCGTCATGATGATCTTGCTAAAAATCACGATCTTGCCATCACCGGCTCGGTAAAGGAAATTCTACCTGCGAAGTGGAACACTCCTGACAGTAAGTTATCTGAGAAAAGTTTTGAGAACATGGACTGGGAAAATGTGATTTACGGGGCTGTTATCTTTTCTGTAGATCGCTATCTCAAAAATTTCTTCCCCTCTGAAGAAGTTGTTGTTATAGTTCTGGGAGGTATGGTCGAAAATCTTTCCCTGGATGTGGAAGACGAACCTTCATTTGAACTCGGGGAAGATGTTCTGCTTTACCTTATGGAAAATACGTATTTGACTACTAAAGATATTTATCCGGAGCATTTTGTGGTCTTCAGGAGTTTATAAGGTAAATTTTCTTTTACTGAATGCAGGAAAATTTTCAATGAAAGTGAAACTATAGAACTGGAAAAAGTGTTGAAGCTGCTCAATGTAAGTGATCGAGATTCAGTAATAACAATCAGGTGAATTCTTTATGAGAAGTTTTAGAAGAAGTTTAATGCTTGGAATTTCTCTTCTGTTATTGGTACTCATGTCGCTGTTTGTGGTCGTCCCCTATCTCATAGTCGGACCTCCTACTCCTCTTTTCTCTGTTCGAAACCACGATGTCGGAGTCCATGAACTCAGAGTAGAAATCCATGATTCAAAAAATAATTCCGTACTCGACAAAACATACGAGCTTTCAGCAGGAGAGGAAGTTTACCATCCCAAACCCTTCAGGTTCCTGATTCCGGGGTTTGAAATGGCGGATTATACCTTCAAATTTACACTTGACAACAGGTTTACGGAGACTTATAGTACGAATATCCAGCCCTGGAACACTGTTGAAGTAGAACTCTACTCCGATTATGCGGAAGGGCGGCCCATTTTCATAGGAGAGATAACTGTTTGAATTAAGGGAGCGGAGTTTAAATTCCTTATCAAAGATCCCCTTTTGCAGGGGTTTAAAAGAATTATCCAAAAAAAGTATAAAATTAAAAATAGGGCTGAATGAGCTTAACTCAATCAGCTCAGAAATTCAATCAGCTCAGAGGCCGAGCACATCGTCCATTGAATAAATTCCGGGGTTCTGTCCGCAGACCCATTCGGCTGCACGGACTGCACCTTTGGCAAAAATCTGGCGGGAATGAGCCATGTGCCGGATTTCAACCCTTTCGGAATTTCCTACAAAGAGTACAGTGTGGTCTCCGGTGATATCTCCACCGCGCACTGCATGGATGCCGATTTCTTTCCCGCGGGGAGCGATCCCTTCCCTTCCGTATACGTACTCTTTGCCGCCCAGAGCTTCACTGATCACGTCAGCTGCGCGAAGAGCGGTCCCACTTGGGGCATCTTTTTTCTGGTTGTGATGAGCTTCGATAATTTCAATATCGTAATCTGAAAGATACTTTGCAGCTTCCCTGACTATCTTGAAAAAGACGTTAACGCCTACGGAATAGTTGGGAGATATGACTGCACGTACCTGATTTTTCCTGATAGCTTCATCAATTACTGCCCGTTGTTCCTGACTCATGCCTGTAGTTCCTATTATAAGGTTTACTCCGCACTTTGCGGCAACAGGAGCGTTTACAACTGTTGCCCCGGCCGCAGTAAAATCAATAAGGACATCAGCCTGAGTCTTTTTCAGGACTGTTTCCAGGTCTTTGACATCTGAAATCTGGACTCCCAGGTTGCCCACATGAGCAAATTCCCCTGCGTCCTTTCCGATATTCCCTATGTCAAAAGCGGCTACAAGCTGCATATTCGTGGAACAGGTGATGTTTTCTATAATTAAAGAGCCCATCCTGCCACAGGCTCCGAGTACTGCTGCGTTGATCATTCCATTACCCCCAGTTTCCTGAGTTCATTTACAAGCTTTGCCTGATTTGCATCACTAATTGGAGCAAGTGGAAGCCTCAGGTGCCCGCTTGCAAGCCCGACAAGCTCTGCAGCTTTCTTAACAGGAATCGGGTTTGTCTCAAGGAAAAGGGCGCGGGTCAGCGGTGCTATCTCAAAATGGATCTTTCTTGCAGTCTCATAATCTCCTTTGAGGGCTGCATTTACCATTCCCGACATTTTGTCAGGTACAATGTTTGCAACAACCGAAATGACTCCTCTGCCTCCCATGGAAATGATTGGAAGAGTCAGTCCGTCCTCGCCTGAGAAAACTACAAAATCGTCATCTATAGTATGCTCAAGAATCTGAGAAACTTTGGCGGCGCTTCCGCTGGCTTCTTTGATTCCTACGATGTTTTCTACCTTTGCAAGTTTGGTAATCACATCTACAGGCATATCCTGCCCTGTCCTGGATGGGACATTGTAGAGGATCATAGGGATATCTACTGCCTCTGCAATTTTCTTGAAGTGGGCAAGAAGACCTGCAGGATTTGGCTTATTGTAATAGGGAGAAATAAGAAGTACACCGTCAACACCAGCATCTGCAGCGTGTTTTGTGAACTGGAGGGCTTCTCCTGTGTTGTTTGATCCTGTTCCTGCAATCACAGGGACCTTTGCGCACTCCACTGCGATGTCTATTACTTCTTCATGCTCCGCTGCGGAAAGGGTTGCCGATTCTCCGGTTGTGCCACAGGGCACGATTCCTGAAACCCCTCCATCTTCAACAAATGCTATATTTCTTTGTAGGCCTTCCCTATCAATCCTGTCATCTTTAGTAAAAGGAGTGATCAGGGCAGGCATTGTTCCTTCAAACATATAGATATCCCTGCCTGTTTCCCGGAAATTAGTTCTTCATCTATTCATTCAGTATACTTCTCAGTAGACTTTCATGCGTGCAACTTTCCTTGTGACGTAGCCTGCAACCCTGTTTCTAATCATTTTGCTTTCAATGGTTGTGTACTTTGTCACAAGTTCTTTGTTGGTCTCAAAGTCCTTTGTAAAAACGTCTCTGTAGTTTTCAAGTAGGCCGAGTGCGGTTCTTTTGATGTTTGTCTCTCTTATATTTCCCATCAGATCTCCTCTTGGGTGTTTGTTTTTTTATTCCAGTTATTCAAGTTTTTGCGGTTTTTCCAACTATGTTTCCATATGAATTCTGATTAACGTGAAGTCGGGAAAAGAAGCAGTTCCATAATATGGTTTTTCTTCTATCTCCGATTAATGATTTAGCGGAAACTGGATACAAAAATTTGACTATACTGATTTTGTCGACTAATAGGTAACTTGAGATTTATAAGTTTTGGGGTGAAAAAAATATTTTTGAAAACGCTCCTGCCCTTTCTCTAAATATTTTTTCTTCTGTTTATTTCTCTTAACCTTTACCTCTTTAATTCCACATGCCTCTGTTTCCCTTTATTTTCTGTTGAGTCCTGCCTTCTGGCCATTTTTCTTTAACCTGCTGGCCTTAATATAATCAGTTTTTCCCAGGAAACGGTCAACTGTTCCTGCATTTGTGAACACAGGTTCTCTTGCTCCTTTGCGGTTGACAGTAAGCCCGAATAAAACCATGAGCAGACCAATTTCCGGCTTTACTTCAATGCTAATCGCCCCTATAAGGACCAGGGAAGAAGCTGCAAGCCCTTTGAGTGCACCTTTCCTGTAAGAAATATAACCTGTCCTTTTAAAAATTCGGATATCCCGAACTGTCAGGAAGAGGACTACAAAATAGGCAAGCATTGCAATTTCCAGATACATTCTTTTCTCCATTTTTTGGTTTTACACTTTCTGCTCCTTTAAAGCTTATTTTCAGGAGCAGGTGTGAGATCGGTATCACAATATGGTTTCTCAGTATTGCGATACAGATTCTAATATCACATATGGATTAAATTATAAGTGATCAGGGTTATGGATCGCAGTATTATAATCGGGTAATATATACAAAATCAGGTACTCTAAATAGTATATAAAACTAGCTAAAACTAGCTGGTTTGGTTTTTTCTAGAATTCTCTTTTAGCCAAAAAAGCCGAATAAACTGTAGTTTCCTTTGAAGCTTGATAAACACGGTTCGAAGACAGTTAATTTTATTCTATAAATTCAGAGCATCCCCGGGTCAAGGAGCCCGCTCAGGAGTAAAAGCCCAAGGAAAAGGGGCTGGTGGATAAAATATATAGAGAGGGAATGTTTTCCGATCCCGGAAAAAGGTTTCTGAAACAGGAATTTGTCGGTTTCAGGGATTTTAAACTGCCTGTTTCCATCTTTATAAAGAGAGTTTCCAAGGAAAATCCCTGTAAGAAGTACTCCAAACCAGGGAAACAGAGGAAAATAATCAAGGGTTACAAAGCCTTTGGGTGTTAAGCCCAGCCAGAGAAGAGAAGAAAATCCGAAAGTCCTGTTTTTGAGGTAGAATCCTATAATCCCAAAAAAGATACCTAGTAGCAGGTTTTCTTTTCCGTATTTCAGGAAAGGATAGGCAAGTACTGCCGATACTCCGAAAAAATGCAGGATACCAAAAAGGATATACTGCCCGGGAAAGAAAATCCAGGTTATCCCTGTGATTATAAGCCCCATTGAAAATAGTCTCAACCCTCTTCTAAGATATTTGGGAAAATTTTCCACAGGCTTTCCTGATATTCTGCTCTCAAGGTCTCTTGAACGGCTGTCTCTTGAACGGCTTATAGAAAGAGTAGTGCCTGATATCAGGATGAAAAGAAAAGCTGCACCTCTACCCATATAGAAAAAAGTGCCGGACCTTAACTCAAGATCAGCAAGCCCGAAAAAATCGAGGTCATAGAGAAAGTGATATGCAAGCATTAAAATTACGGCTAAACCCCGCAGACAATCAATTTCCCAGAAGCGGCTTGAGTGCCTTTCCATAAACCTTTCTCCACTGCCTGAATCCCTTTAATTAAATACTTCAATTTCCTTTAAAGAAAGCAGTATTTTATATAATCTGCGGGACGCAGGTACAAAGAAGGTATTATCTTTTACTTTTTCATCTTTTACTTTTTCATCTTTTACTTTTTCCTACCACTAACCAATAAAACTCCAAATCCTGCCAGGACTCCGGTAAGTAAATAAAAGAAATTAATGACCTGATTCTCATTTTCTCTGTCCACTGTTTCCTGATCTGCGGACGCCGTCCCTGTAAGTGCCATCAATTCGGAAGTTTTTCTATCTTCAGGCCCTCCGGATACCTGGACTTGAGGAGAAGCTGGAACATCCTGACGAACAGTGGCGTTCCCTTTTGCATCAAATGTAATTTTTCTTTCCGAATTTCCCAGTCTGATTTCAAGTTTTCCTGAAGGAACTGATTCCGTTTGGTATATATAATTAAATTTTCCGTCTTTTCCAGCTTTTAGTTTTTGAACTTTTGTAACCCTCAGGTTAACAACTGAAGCTCCATCTTCTGCCACGCCTTCTACTCTTACTTTATACTCCCCTGGAGAAACCCCGGAATAGGATACAGTAGCAATCCCTTCATCTGCCCAGGCACTTTCTGTTTTTGAGAGAACCATTTTCATCTTTACTTTAAGGTTTTCCACTCCTTCTGCCCTTACAGTAAAAAGGTTATTAAAATTCAGGACCTCGATGTTTTCGAACTCGTAACTATACTCTCCCATATAAACAGGCACTGCCTTTTCAAAAGAAATAGAAACTTCCACTTCTTCTTCAGGTGAGGCAAGCCCGCTGATTACGAGTGTGTCTCCATTTTTTGGGATTTCAGGGCTTACTTCCCAGTCTGTTACCTTAGCATTTGCAGAAGAAACTACTGTCCCGAAAAGAAGGAGAAATACAATGAGCAAACAGAATAGGAGTTTTAATCCAGTCCTGTTTAGTTTGAGCACGTTATACTTCATAACTCCCCTTCCGTGTCTTAACTCCCATTAACATGGTTAAGTTATGCACACTGTCCTATAAAGCTTCTTTTGTAATTTTTTGAACCGTCTCTCATATCAGTCCCAGCCCCGGACCCAGGTGCGGAATTAGTCCGAATAAAAATATGTTTATGAAACCGTGGACCATTACCACGAGAGAAAGGCTTTTTGTTCTGTAAAAGAAATACCCCAGTATTCCTCCTGCAAGAAAAGTATATGCTATTTCATAAAGAGTGCCATAACTTGAATGCATTATACCAAAAAGGAGGCTTGCAAGCAGGACCCCTCCTGCAGGCCCTAAGAATTCTTCCAATCTTGTCTGGATAATTCCTCTGAAGATAAGTTCTTCTATCAGGCTAACTACAAAAATCATTATAATTATGAGTTCCAGCAGGTTAACAGGTGAAAGGTCCGGAATAAGCGGCCTGGGCTGGATAATTAAATACTCTGCTTCTGCGAAGAGCAGGCCTGCAAGCAGAGAGAATGGCAGATAAATCCCCATTTTCTTGAGTAAGTCCCTCGCTTTCTCTCCTGGGATTTCCTGATGAACGGCTATGATGGTTATCGGAATTGTCATAGGTACGTACATGAATATGAAAGAGTACAGATTGGTTTCAAAGAAGATGGGCATTGAAAGATTTACCAACCGAAGAATTGGAAGGAGTATTAATGCCTGGTGGACCTTGCGTATCCCCAGTTCTTTTGAGATTATTATCGAAAATGAAAGGGTGATAAGAAGCAGCGTATAGACTGCTGCGGCTTCTTTTATTCTTCCGGTAAATATTAACAACTCGGCAAAAGCAATAGCAATGACAGGGGCTCCTGCAGAGAATATCTTTTGTAAGAATCCGGTTTTTTCATTAGTCTGCGTTTTGAACATTTTCCCAAACTCCCTCAAAGAGATCTTTCCTGCTTTAAGCTCAGAAGATGTATAGTCTGGAGACGCCATCTTCAGTTCTCCTTTGTGACATTTATCCAGAGGTGCGTGTTCCTGTAGGGTAAACTTTTTTCAGTTTCATTAAAAAGCAGAAACTCCAGTTTCATGTTTTTTCCCTCAACTGATGGAGTAAAAGTGACTGGCTCTTCCCATGTTTCGTTATGGTCAAGGCTGATGTATTTCTGATCCTCCGGAAGGGGCAGGGAGTGATTTTCAAGCCTGATTTCCATTGTATAATCCACAGTTCTATGCTCATGGTTCGTAATCCCTACAATGACTGTCCCGCTGTTCCCTGGTGCTAATTTCGTGGGGTAGTTCTCAGCCGCTTTATCGGGTCCCAGGATGTAAAATTCGGTGAATGATTCTCCTTCTTTGGGATTTCCTATGACATAAGCAAGGCTGCCAATAGAAGCCAGTATGGAAATTGCCAGCAGCACTGCAAAGGCTTTGTCGGCTTTAGAGCCAGTTTCCTCAAGAAGCTCTGCTTTCAAAGTGGCGACAAAGGGTTTGATTGTGACATTAAAAGCTTCAGTTTCAGGCAACTGAAGTCTTCTATAATACCCTGCCCCACTGATGAGAAGTGTAAAAGCCGAAAGGCCTGCGAGTACAGGAACTTCCCTGATCCCCCAGGAAGTATAGTTCATTCCAAGTCCCATGAGAGGGGCTATTGCAATACTTAATCCTAAGGAGAGCAGGGCTCTTTCAATTCCTTCCAGGTCTTTTTTTGCAGGAAGAAGAGCTGTTGTCAGGGCATATCCTGGCAGGAATAGGACCAGAAGAAGTCCGAGGACTGTGCGCAGAAAGCTTCCGCTGAGTGCGGGCACAAGTACGAAAATATCAGTAAGGATCACAAGACCGGCTACGATCAGCAGGTCTAGAGGAAGTTGTCTCTTTCCAGCCATTTTTATCACTGCGAAAATATTTAGTATACGCTCTTTCTATAATTTATACTTATGTGAACTTTCTGCCAATCCTCTCTAAGCCCCTTCTCTAATTCCATCTCCCTATATTTATTCATACACTTGTATTCCATTTATTTATATCTTTTCTGCATTTTTTCAATGTACTTACAGTAATTCGTTTTCAGATTTACTGCTGCAGAAGAATGGAGAATTAAAAAAGGAAATTTAAAGAAGTGTTTAACTGTGTTAAAGAAGTGTTTTGTTAAAGAAGTGTTTAATTGTGTAAATTAATTATTTGACTTAGTAACTTTTTATTAAAACGCTAAATAAGCCGCGACTTTGAAACTGGTGTTTTGAGAAGTTATTAAGTCTTTATTAAGTCTTTATTAAGTCTTTATTAAGTCTTTATTAAGTCTTTATTAAGTCCCTATTAAGTCCCCTCGAGCTATGGGGAAAACCCCTGCAACAAACTTATATGGAAATCATCTTCTGTTTTATTTTAGAAACCTGAATCCCAATTTTTTTAATTCCCCTGTACCCATAAGGCTTCTTTCTATGAAAAATTTTCCCCTCTAAGGAAACTTCCTTCTGATTTTAATCAATTTTTCTATCTCTTTTAAATATTTTTTAGTTAAGAAATTTCAGGCTTGCATAGAAAATTTTATTTTGTACTTTCCCCTTTTCTCGAAGCATGAAAGTGCTGATTACAGGAGGAGCAGGTTTCATAGGCTCCCATATAGCTGAGTATTTTGCAGAATCAGGGCATAGTGTAAGGATTCTTGACAATCTCACTACCGGTTTTTCCAGAAATATCCCTCAGCACAGAAATGTTGAATTCATTCAGGGGGATATCTGTGATCCCTCTTTGGTCGAAAAGGCGATCTCAGGTATGGATTGCGTTTTCAATGAAGCTGCCCTTGTATCAGTGCCGCTTAGCTGTGAAAAACCAGTTGAGGCTTTCCGGATAAACACTCTCGGAACACTTAATGTATTGCAGGCCTGTGTCAGGGAAGGAGTCGAAAAGTTTGTAACAGCATCCTCGGCTGCAGTTTACGGAAACAATCCCGTACTGCCTAAAAGTGAGGGCATGTATCCTGAACCTGCTTCGCCTTATGCAATCTCCAAACTTGACGGAGAGTACCTGGCAAGAATGTTTTACGAAGAACATGGACTTCGGACTACCTGTCTGCGTTACTTTAATGTCTATGGGCCGCGCCAGGACCCAAAGTCTCCATATGCAGCTGTGATTCCTATTTTCCTGGAAAGGGCAAAGGCAGGGAAAGACCTTGTCATTTATGGCGACGGTCTTCAGAGCAGAGACTTTGTGCAAGTCAGAGATGTTGTCAGGGCAAATGTGGCAGCCCTTGAACACGGAGATGGTCAGGTATTCAATGTGGCTATGGGTAAAAGTGTAACAGTTCTGGAGCTTGCAGAGAACATTATTGAACTGACCGGGTCTTCAAGCAAGATTGTGCATGCCGGGTCAAGGGCAGGAGATGTCCGTGACTCGAGGGCAGATGTTTCAAAAATTTCCGGCTGGTGGAAAGGCGAAATCGAACTGGAAGAAGGACTAAAGAGCCTTATTTAAGTATAAAAAGATTGATTTTTAAAACAGAACACGTTATTAATCATCAGTGTATCTTAAAAATAAAAATTTAAACAGGAGAGATTATTCCTCCTGTTCGTGTTTACTTTTCAAAATTTGTTTCCTCACTGTTTGTATCCTCATTGTTCTCGTCTACTTTTTTCTTTATATATCCTCCAATCAGGACGATTACAAGGAAACCTATAAAGAAACTTGCAGCTTTTGCCCATGAGCTTCTGTTTTCCTTAGAAGGCGTATCAGATTCCACATCTGAATTGTCCTGCTGCCCTGATTCTGGAGTGGACTGGCCCTCATTTCCTGTCTTTCCTTCAATTTCAATTACATTCTTGCTGGCTGTAATTGCAAATGGTGAAAATCCCGGAGTTTCAGCTTTGAAATAGACGTACTCATCATCTTCGTCTACTTTTTCAGTTTTTAAAGAGTCCCATTTGGCTCCATTATAATGCTGAAGGGCTATTGTATCCACATTAATGTGGTTTTCATTTATCCATCCCTTGTTTACCTTGAAGCCCACAACGGCATTTCCTATGTTGTTTGAATTTGCAAAGCCGCTGTTTCCTACCCAGATATTAAGGTATTTGTAGATCTCTCCTTCAGGCCCGGTAGGAGTAAGTGGGGATTTTCCTTTTAGTTCCTCGATAGTGGCTGTAATCTTGCCTGCGGTTTTTTTGGCATCAAACTCGATATAACCGACAGAGGTGACTTCCTTTGTGAACTCAAACTTTACCCTGTGGCCGTTTGAGACAAACTGCTGGCAGAGCTCTTTTGTTTTGACATTTTTCGCAGGTTCAGGTGAGCCTCCTGCTCCTCCACTGCTTCCTCCACTTTTTCCACCTGAGCCTCCATTTCCACCTGAGCCTCCATTTCCATCTGAGCCTCCATTTCCACCTGAGCCTCCATTTCCTTTTGGTTCGATCTCTATATTTTTCTGAGAAAGCCCTACAAGGCCCTTTTCTGGGCTATATGCACCCACAAGGAGGTAATAGCAGCCTACAGGCAGATCAAATGCAGTAAGAGACAGTTTTTTCTGACCAGCTTCTCCTATCGCTATTGCGCCCTTCCCTTCACCTATAAAGGTCTGGATTTCTTTCTGGAGCTCGTTCCTGGTTATTTTTGACCTGTAGTTTGAGGAATTAATGTCGAATTCATCAATAAGGTCTACTTCATTCACTATAACGGAAGTCCCGGCTTTAGTACCATTAGAGTTGATTTCTATGTTTGCTTTGTATGCCTTATCTTTTATGAGTACAGCTCCGTAGGTGTAATTGTTGCCGGTAGCTCCTTCCAGTGACATGGTTATGTCCAGGTCATCTCCTTTTTTTATACACGAGGGTGATGAAATGCACAGTTCATGTTCCGCAACCACAAAGGCTGTTGAAGAAAGGACTGCCATACTTTTATCTTCATTCTGACGGATCATAACGATACAGTACTGGCCTGCACCGAGACGTCCAAGGTCATAGTCTGATATATCCCCGCAGTCATCAAGTGTAGCAGAACATTTTTCATATTGTTCTCCCACGCTGTCATCAAAGAGGTTATTTATGTTCCCAATGTCTCCTGCTTTGAAGGCATCAAAAAGCCCGTATGCGCATTTTGAGGTAAGTTTGAACAGATAAATATCTACTGCGTTTCCTTTAAGATGGGTCTCTCCGTGGAAAGACATACTCACGTTTTCACTTGGGAGAAAAACAGGATGGGTGGTGTAAGAAGAAGTTGAAGGATACGTTATCGTATAAATTTCATTTTCTTCTTTGTTCAAGGTCCCGGATGCTCCCCCATATTCCTTATGTTTTGGACCGTTATATGTGAGTTTTATTGGTTGAGGAAGTTGAACCCTTGTGCCCTCGTTAGGGCATCCCAGAGTGATCCAGTTTCCTTCTGCCGGGTCGCTTGTATGGTCCAGGAAGTAAACCACTTTATCAGTAAAATTTAAATTCGCAATTGGCTCTGCATCTGTTTTTTCACATCCTGCGCATCCCAGAGTGATCCAGTCCCCTTCTGCCGGGTCGCTGATTGGCTCTGCATCTGTTTTTTCACCTCCTGCCATTGCTGGTACAGAGGTTAAGATAAACACTGCCAGTATTAGTATCAATAAACTTTTTCTCAATTACATGCCTCCATTTTCCCCATTGAATTTTTTTTGAACCAGCCTCTGGATAGAATTTTTTTTCTTTCCACAGGCTGAAATTAATATTCTTTTTTCATTTTCTTTTTGAATACAGAATAAGGATTAGAACTGCTGCTACCATTCCTCCCAGAATGTAAACCACATCCACGGGTAACCCTGCTTTTTCAACAGGCTGAGGCTCCTGAACTTCTTTGTTTTCTCCCTGTTCAGTGCTTTGATCTGGATTCAAGACGGTATTATTCTCAGCTTCGGTATTATTCTCAGCTTCGGTATTATTCTCAGTTTCTGCTTTATTCTCAGCTTCTTCCTGGGGTTCTGAGAAATTCTGTTCCGTGTGGGTTTCTTTTTCCTGTGGCGAATAACCTGGTGTAGTAGCTGAAGTTTTTCCTTGCTGAAGGGCTACCTTTTTCGTAATACCTCCAACACTTACTTCAAAGTCTCCAGGGGGAACAGCTTTTGTATTATAGGAGTAACTGAAGTCACCGTCTGAATCTGCTTTCACCCGTTGAACAGCTATTATTTTCAGGTTTACAGTTGAAGACCCCCCAGCATCTCCATCCATTTTTATCTGGTAGGTCCCAGGAGGGACACTTGACTGCGTCACAGTTGCCGTATTTCCGGAAGCTTCTGAACTCTTAGTCACCCAGATTAGCATTTTTACCCTGACATTGAGGTTCCTGGCTTCACGTGCCTGGACTGTAAAGAGGTTATTAAACCCTTCAGGGATTTTCACGTCTTCGAGTATATACTCGTACTTTCCTCCTGATGCCTGAACTGCTTTTTCAAAAGTTACCTGTATTTCAACCTCCTCTTCCGGAGATGCACTTCCTTTTATTCGAAGCGTATCTCCATGAGTGGGGTTTTCAGGGGATAATTCCCAGCTGCTAACTGCCGCAGCTGCAGGTGAAATTGTTAGTAGGGCCAGAATCAGAACCGAAAGAGACGTAATCATAAGGACATGTTCTTTTCGCCTTTTATGCAGATGAGTGGATTTTATCAAGGGAACTACTCCTTTCAAACTAGGATATGCTTATTATTTTTATTATGTAGCTATTTAAATTTTTTGAAAAACTTGACAAAACTTAATATTTATAATAATGCCAATAATCTGTATTTTCATGAATGTATTCTGTATAATTTGTATAAATTTTTACTAACAGTATTCTTAATTAAGTGGGGATTAATTATATATTTTTTTATCCTGTTTTATTTTTGAGGCATATCCTTTATTCTACTAACTCACTTCCTTGTTCAAAAGGTCGCAGGACTCGTTGATGACCAGCGTATTTTCCGGTCCGAAATAGTCCGCTATCTCCATCTTGGCCTTAAGTATGTTTTCCCTGCTTCCCAGATTTTCCAGATGGGATATGCCCACGTTGGTTATTATAGCCACATCCGGCCTGGTAATATCCACAAGTCTGTGTATCTCGCCTGCATGATCCATACCTTCTTCAAAGACCGCAATGTCCATACTATCGTCTAAAGAGAAAATTGTCAATGGTACTCCGATATCATTGTTGAAATTCGCCATAGACCTGCCGGTTCTGTACTTCTCACTGCACATATAGTAAACCATATCTCTGGTGGATGTCTTGCCGACACTTCCCGTAACAGCCAGCCTTTTCACGTCGATCTTGTCCAGGTAATACTTTGCCAGGGCCTGCATAGCCTTAAGCGTATCATCAACAAAAATCACATTGCAAGCTGTAAGGCCTGCAGTTGCTTCTTTGTTCGCTGTCAAAAACGTCCTGCATCCCGCCTCGGCCGCCATGGGTATGAATTTGTGAGCATCATGATTCTCGCCTTTCAGGGGTATGAACAAAGTTTTGCTTCCCACCTGGCGTGAATCAGTGCTGACCTTATCGATGACTGCGTCGTCCTTTCCGCAAATCAGGCTTCCGCCGGTAGCCTCTGCTATTTCGTTTATGGTTATAGGATTCATCTATGTGTTCCTTTCTATTTCTTATACAGGTAAACTGTGCCGCCCTTGCTGATGCGTTTACCGGCCTTAGGATACTGATCGACTACCTTGAAATCGGATTTCGATGCCGATGACGGGCTTGCCTTATACTTGAGCCCATAGCCTCCCAGAATGCCGATAGCATCGCTGAAACTCTTGCCTGTAACATTTGGCACATATGCATATGTGGCGCTCTGAGATCTGGTTTCAGCCTTGGTATAAGTAGGCGTGATCTCCATATAAGTCAGAGCATTCTGCAAAAAGTTTTTGGCGATCGGTGCTGCTACAGTACTGCCATACTGTACGCCCTTAGGGCTGTCCACTACTATCAGTACCGCCAGTTTAGGATTATCTATAGGAGCCATTCCCACAAAGGACGAGTATGTGTCGCTGGTATAGCTGCCATTGACCACCTTGTCTGCAGTACCGGTCTTTCCGCCTATTCTGTATCCTGTTATTTTAGCGTTTCCGCCGCCGCCCTTTTCGACAACATATTCCATGATGTCTCTCATCTCTGATGCCGTCTTGGACGAAATCACCTTACGGACCTTGACTGTATCGTATTTCTTAACTGTTTTTCCATTTGAATCTGTAAGTTTTTCAACTATTCTCGGTTGCATCATAACGCCGCCGTTACCAATTGCACAGACAGCTGTCAGTAACTGTATCGGCGTTACAGCTATGCCTTGTCCATAGGCCATAGTCGCCAGATCCACATTGGTCAGACTGCTTTTACTCTTGATTATGGCAGAAGTTTCTCCCGGCAGATCCACATGAGTGACGCTGGTTATCCCGAACATTTCCAGATAATTGTAGTATTTATCCTTGCCCAGTCCCAGAGCCAGGCGGACCTGAACCGGGTTGCAGGAATTACCTACAGCCTGTACCAGATTCTCCGCGCCGTGGCCGGCCAGATCCCAGCAATGGAGCGTCGTTCCGTCAACGGTGATGGACCCGCTGTCATAATATCTTGTCGATGGCGTAGTCACGCCTTCTTCCAGAGCCGCTGATGTAGTTATCAGCTTGAATGTAGATCCCGGTTCATAGGTATCGCTGATTATAGGGTTCTTCCACATTGAACTGAGATATTTGCTCTGTCCATTATCCGATAAACTATTGAAGTACTTCTTTGCCGACGATGAAACCGGCTCTGTAGCATCGTTAGGATCATAAGACGGGCTCGTGACCATCGCCTTGATGTCGCCTGTCTTGGGATCCATTACAAGACACATGATACGTTTTGCCTTAGTTTTAGCAAGACCTTTGGCCACAGCCTTCTCTGCATAATGCTGAAGCACCTCGTCTAAGGTCAGTGTCACATTATAACCATCCTTGGCCTGATAGTACTTCTGGCTGCCATAAGAAAGAGTCTCTCCATTGAGATCGGTTTCCTTGATCCATCTTCCTGCTACGCCGCTTAAATATCCGTCAAATTCAGCCTCTATCCCCGTTCTTCCTTCGTTATCATCGTTAACGCTGCCTAAAAGCTGAGCCGCGGAAGTTCCAAAAGGATAGTACCTCTTGGTGTTCTCCGCCACCTCCAGTCCCGTTATATCCAGTTTCTTGATTTTATCTATAGTTGACTTATTCAGATATCTGGCTATCTTGACCAGCGTAGTACTTGAAGTCATATCCTTCTTAACATCTGAGGATTTAATATCTAATATCACCGCAAGTTTCTCACTGAGTTCACTGATCTTGGATGAAGTGTAGTTCTTCTTAATCTGAGCCGGTCTTACCCAAACAGAATAACAGGTTGCGCTGGCCGCCAGTTCCTGTCCTTTGGTATCATAAATAGCTCCCCTCTTGGCTTCCAGGGGGATATCGCTCATCTGCTGATTAGTTGCCTTCTGACTGTAATCATCAGCCTTAACCACCTGTATCCACGCTGTACGCAATGCCAGGGCCACTATCAAGGCGGCAATTATTAAAAATGCGTATATTATTCTGTTTTTATTTGTCTTATTGACTTTTGCCATTAGCTTCTCCATTAAAAATGCCAGACAGCTGATCTTATATTAAGTTGTCTGGCTATCTCTTATTAAATTATAATCTATATCGCTCCAATAATAAAGGCTTAATTATAAGCTTCTTTTCTTATGACCGTCGCAAGATTGCTGCTGGCCTTATCATTATTGGTGATATATACGCATTCGTCCGAAGTAGGATAAACCATTCCAAGTTTATTCTTGGCTACAGACTCAATGTGATCTATATTGTTTGCCGTCTTTATCTGAACACTCAGAGTCTCAACCTCTCCCTGC
>ENA-UOOK01002043-UOOK01002043.1-fermentation-metagenome-genome-assembly--contig:-NODE-2043-length-25473-cov-10.021599_pt1 | contig 25473 bp, 29 predicted proteins | sample MGYA00245777_ERZ724023 | MGnify/ENA primary metagenome ERZ724023 (study PRJEB28704, sample SAMN03018312) | fermentation metagenome | biome: anthropogenic terrestrial biome; feature: soil... | reverse complement strand
CAAGGCATATCGTTAGAATGCACAATTATTTTAAAGTAAGTTATAAGGCTATGTTGAAAAGGCTTATTCAACTTGGTGTATGCTCTATTAACAAATATGAGGAACTTGTAGATATCTGTTTACTAAATAATATGGAACAACTCCAATCTTTAACCAAACGTGAAGGCTATAATATTGAATTGATAATTCCATCAAAAAAAACATATGTACCTACAGAATATAAAGAATTTGTAAAAAGTAATTACGAAAGAGGGAATATTTCATATAAGAACATGAAAAATAGCCTTGAATTTGTCGGACTGACTCCAGAGCATTTCGGTTATGAATATCCCTTAGAAGAGGATTATTGAAATGCGGTACATAGGAGCCATTTCTGATGCAGATATTTTAATTAATTTGGCTAGAGTTAATAGATTGGATGTTTTAGAACTTATATTTGAAGAAATCATCATTCCACAATTTGTGTATGATATTGAAATAAAGAAAAATGCGGGAAAGTGTTATGGTGTAATTAATCAAGCTATACATAAAGATGGGAGCATTTTTAAGGTAGTAGATAGGAAGAAAGATATATCTGTAAATATGCTTGCAAGAGGTATTATTGAAGAAAAGAAAAAGGTAATCGGTCCAGGGGAAAGTGAATGTGCAGGATATGCTCAGGCATTGAGAATTCCAATAATAATATCAGATAATTATACTGAATTTATGTGGCTAGACGAGTTCATTACCCTGACACACAATAACATTTTGTCTTTATGTGTGTATTTTGATGAAATTACAAAAAGTGAGGCAGAAGATATTTTTAATAAAATAAATAATGAGTTAACTCATCCGACTAAGGTTGCCTTTGGAGACCAATACAGAAAGGCTTTAATAAAATTTGAGAGAAATGGTTGGAAAAGATATTTAGGCATATGAAAAGAATGAAAGCGGGTCAATATGGTTATTTGGCATAATCTTTAACCATTCTTGCCCTAGGGTAACCTCGCTTATTACTTACAGACTCAACATAAAAACCTCTGCCGTAATAAAAACGCATTAAGGCTCCATAGCGTGAGGCTGTATGAAGAGAAACTACCTTAACGTTTTTCGCAATAAGGTATTTATCAACAAGGCTCATTAATGATTTTCCAATACCGGCATTGCGGTTTTCAGAATTAACTGCAAACCGACTGATATAGGCTTCATCCCCGGTTATATCAACACGAACAGTGCCCACAATTTTGTAATCAATAATAGCAATAAAAACAACTTTATTTTCAATGTCATTTTCAATGTCAACTATCGTTTCGTTAAGGGCTTCGATATTTTGTAGCCCGGCAGCTTCAGCATACTCACTGAACGCTTTTTGGATAATATTATAAACATCAGGCGCGTCCGATAACACAGCACGCCTGATAATAAATGAATAGTCCATACATAATCCTCCAAATATTTAACTAAACTTCCCGCCACAGCTTGCGAGTAGTGTTTTGAGGAATTGGTACCAACATGCTGAGGTGTGATATAACACTGCCGTAGGTAGCCTACTGTGCAGTCAAGCCCTTAAAACACTGTGGAAAGTTGAGTTTTTAACTTAAAGACCGAGAAGTCTCCGCTTCTTAAGTGCTGGGATTATGTCACCCAGCCAACAGCTTAACCATAACGGCCTTTTGAGCATGCAAGCGATTTTCAGCTTCATCAAACACAACCGATTGCTGACCATCAATAACTTCCTCGGTAACTTCAAAGCCTCTATACGCAGGCAGACAGTGCAAAAATATAGCATTAGGATTTGCCAATGAAAACAGTTCTTTGTTTACTTGATAAGGAGTGAAAATATTTAATCGTTCCTCTTTTTCTTTTTCCATGCCCATGCTTATCCAGGTATCGGTATAAACCACATCAGCACCTGTAGCAGCTTCTTTGGCATCTGTTGTAATTTGTATGATACTTCCTGTCTCATTTGCTATTTTCTTTGCCATATCCACATATTTGCTATCACAGGAATAATCAACAGGAGAAGCAATAGAAATATTCATACCTGTTTTGGTGCAGCCCAAAAGCAAAGATTGGGCAATATTGTTTCCATCTCCTACATAAGCAAGCTTAAGACCTTTTAGAAAGCCAAGCTTTTCACGAATAGTCATTAAATCCGCAAGGATTTGGCATGGGTGTAACTCATCGGTCAACCCGTTTATTATGGGTATAGTTCCGTATTCAGCTAGATCTGTGACATCTTTTTGCTTAAATGTGCGAATCATTATTCCGTCAAGATAGCGAGAAAGAGTTTTTGCCGTATCATGGACAGTTTCTCCACGACCAAGCTGAATATCCGTAGAGCTTAAGAAAAGGGCATATCCACCTAATTGCTGCATACCAACCTCAAAAGAAACACGGGTGCGTGTTGAGGACTTTGAAAAAATCATACCTAGGGTTTTGCTTTTTAAGTGATGATCATGCCGTATACCGTTCTTGTTTTCATATTTAAGCTTGTCAGCTAAATCCAGTACATCAATAATTTCATCTGAAGTCCAGTCGTTAAGACATAATAAATGTTTCATTTGGCACCTCCAATAGCGATGTATTGTATGATTATACATCGCAGTGCATAAAAATGCAATAGATTTTTTTTGAACTGTTTAAAATTTCATGCCAACCAATTGTACCTTATATAAAGTAAAATCAAAAATATTACGATATAACCTTAGAGAAGAGTAATACGAATTTAATTTTTTAATATAGGAAGATTTTATTTTATGCAATAGAGATTGTTTTCGCTGCATTAACTCGAAAATAATCGTATTTCATGCAAAAAAACTTTATCGTATTTTTTGCCATTGGCTAAAAATATATTCCATTAATTTGTAGCCACTCAAGCTACATCGGTATTTTATACATGAAATACGTGCGTTCTTGGTATGAATATGTATGTTTATTCAGCAGAATGAGTTCCTGTAGTTAAATCAAGATTTAATGCATAGATGCGAACAGGAGTTTTGATTATGGATCTTGCAACCTTGTTGGGCCTCATATTTGGTTCTGTTTTTATACTTTGGGGTATGTTGGATGGAGGAGGTTCTATTTCCTCGTTCTGGAGCTTAAGTTCATTGGCTGTAACTGTTGGAGGAGGTATTGCTTCCACTATAATCGGCTTTACTATGGAGGATATGAAAAAAGTAGGGAAATTAATGCCGTTAATTTTCAAAAATATAGATTATTCTCCTTTTCAAACTATTCAAATGCTTGTGGACATGTCTCAGAAAGCAAGAAGAGAAGGCCTACTGGCTTTAGAATCCAGCCAAGAAAACATAAAAGAAGATTATTTAAAAAAAGCTCTTGAGCTGGTAGTCGATGGTGTAGAGCCGGAAATAATTCGTGATTCAATGCAGCTTGAACTGGATAATATGGGTGTTAGGCATGGAAAAGGAATTGCTTTTTTTAAAACCTTAGCAGCCCAATTTCCTGCATGGGGAATGATTGGTACAATGCTAGGCTTGATAAATCTTCTAAAAGCGTTGGATGATCCTTCAGCTATCGGTCCTGCCATGTCTCTTGCGCTTGTAACCACATTTTATGGAAGCGTAATGTCAAACTGGGTATGTATGCCTATAGCGACAAAATTACAGCAAAACAGTGAAGAAGAAATACGCCTAAAGGAAATGATGATCGAGGGTGTTTTGTCAATACAATCTGGTGAGAATCCACGAATAATGGAACATAGGTTAAAAACATTCCTTTCTCCGGAACAACGAAAGGCTTATGAAAAGCTTGTTACAGGGGAGGAAACGAGCGCCCCCGAAAATAGCAGAGAATGATAGGTTTAGAGTAGAGTATGGTAGTGATTTGTTCAAGTATATCTTCCGAAACGAGTAATCGATAGGTTAGATAAAAGAGTATGGTGGTGATTTAATGGCAAGAAAAAAAAGACCGTCAAGCGATTCCGATGATTCAGGATCATGGCTAACTACATATGGTGATTTGATGACAAACCTGCTTTGCTTTTTTGTTCTTCTTTTCTCAATGGCGACAGTTGATACACAAAAATATGAGGAACTGGCGAAGTCACTTAGTGCAAGCAGTATAGGTGGTTTTAAAGGAAGCGGAAGCTCATACAGAAACAATATTGGCAAAAGTATATTAACAGTCAATTTTGTTAACCCTGACGATACAGGAGATGAAAGGGTAGATAACAAGCGCTATATAGACAGCGCAGATGATATCATAATTGATGACCGTGAAAAAATAATGATGGAAAAAATCCAGCAGGCCGAATCAAATTTACGAAAGGGTATAGAAGCTCTTAATCTTTCGGACAAAATAGAAATTATTGAAGAAGACGAATTTCTTCTTGTAAGGCTAAACGCAGAAATTCTTTTTGCTCCGGGAAGTGCAGAGATTGTGGAAGCAGGAAAAGATATACTGATTACTCTTGGCGAATCATTTGTTCCGTTGGATAATGAAATTCTTGTTCAAGGTCACACTGATACTGTTCCTATAAACACGCCATTATTTCCATCAAATTGGGAGTTGTCAACAAAAAGGGCTACAAACGTAGTAATGTTTTTAATCGATTCTCTAAATGTGGAACCATCTCGTCTTACTGCAACAGGAAACGGGGAATATAAACCCATTGCCGATAATAACACGGTAGAGGGGCGACGTAAAAACAGAAGAATAGAGCTTATGATAATAAAAGATTAAGTTATGTATCAACCACATGACCATCCGATACTTTTATCAAAGATAATTCAGAAGACCACTACTCTATAAATTACTTTACTCACTGCAATGAAAGTGTCATAAGGCAGCTTTCGGAATTATTTCAATAGCTGTTCTTTTGTTTTTATGGGAAATAGTTTACAATTATATATAACTTCATCAGCAGACAGGGGCAAGATGTATGGAAACATTGGTTATTGAAGTAATGCAAAAAAGACTCGAGAGAGAAATAAACGATGTCCTTAGGCATTTGGAGCTTCATGTTAGAACAATTGAATTTGATTTAAAAGACAGTCTTTCTATGGTTATTAATCTTGAATCAACAGATTCGGGAGCAGATTTGGTATCTTAACTTTTCGAGTACACTCCTAAGATGATACCGACATGCTCCCACCATCAAAAAATAAATTTATTGCTATAGTTGTTTATATAATGGGATCCCACTTTTTTCAAACTAAAATACGATGAATTTTCTGAATATAAAGCAAGCTACGCTTGCAACAAACCGTTTTAAACATCAAATAAAAATGGTAAAAGGCGCATTTCGAATGAATATGCGCCTTTGTTTACCAGAAGCTGAGTTAATCAACTTCACAATCATGATAGGGTATATTGGTGTAATTAGTCGTTAACCGGTGCTTCCCGGAAGAGAAGACTAATACTATAAATTCCCGCTATACCTACCAGGGAGTAGACAATTCGACTGCCTAACGCTTCGACACCTCCGAAGATGCCGGCAACAAAATCATAACCAAAAAGTCCGACCGTCAGCCAGTTTATTGCTCCCACTATCATTAGTAGAACCGCAAATCTGTCAATAGGTGTTCTCATTAAGACAACTCCTTCTGCTATAGAGTGCAAGGCTTCTGCGCTGATTTAGCCGAAACCTTTCCCCTGATTCCTGCAAATTTAGGTTAATATTACTCAACAATTAATACAGGATCATGGCATTATTATGACCAAAAGCAATAAAAAAATACCGATAAGACTGCATCTCCAAAACATGTTATGAATGGGAAAAAATTTTGGCTATGCAAAACAAATAGACAAGCATCAATTCGCGTATTTTGAATTTCTAACTCAAAATATATAGTATGCAATTTCATAAAAATTCATGATATAATCATTTTAAAAGAAAACTAATTAATAATTTCTTAAAAAGGAGAGAAAGTTATGGCGGATTTTTGGGACAAAGAAGAATTATTTGGAAAGATTAGAAAGAATAATAGAGAAGAAATACAAATAAAGAAAGTATCCAAAAACGATAAGGAGTATATTGATATAAGAGTATTTTGGTATGATGCAAATGAAGACTCTTTTAAGCCAAGCCAAAAAGGATTGGCTGTACCGGTAGAATCTTTTTCTGAGCTAAAAGAAATATTAGATAAAATAGACTAAAAACTAGTGCATAGTATCAAAGATTTTTACACTTATTCTTTTTCAGCCTAATGCAGCCTCTAAGAATAAGCAGATCGATCTACTTGATATTAAATGTCATTGATACATTACACTAGTTTAGAATCAAATTTGAATGCCGCATCCCGAAGGATGCGGCGCTCTATGTGAAAAGCCTAAGGCTTTGGGCCCTAAAAACCTTCGGCTGTAAACATCATATGCGAGTTCACAGAAAGGTGTGCTATGGAATTTATAAATAAAGCTTCATTTCCTTCGCATAAGGTTTCTCTTATGGCTGTGGACAAGCGTCTTGAAAATGGCATGAAGGCAGAGCTGAAAAAGTATGTTCATGATATTATTGAAATTCCATTATTAAAGGGATTACAATATTCTGTGTCAGGTCATCCGGATATGCAAATAGTTCATATAAAAGAAAATATACTGATTTGCCAACCGGAAATGCCAAAAGAAATTTTATTTATGTTGAAAAAGCAGGGGTTTATTGTAAATTTAGGCAGCACGGAGCTTAAAAATAACTATCCCTTTGATATCGCATATAATGTTGCGATTGTTGGAAAACTTGCTTTTCATAATACGAAATATACAGATTGTGTTTTGGTTGATGTTTTGGAGAAATCATCAATTCGTCTTATCCATGTTAACCAAGGCTATACAAAGTGCTCAACTCTGCCGATAACTTCAGAAAGCATTATAACAGCTGATCCATCAATAGAAAAAGCAGCATTGGAGGCGGGATTGGATGTTTTAAAAATACCACCCCAGAATAACATTCATCTTGCCGGTCTGGATTATGGCTTTATTGGAGGAACTGCAGGCTTTATAGATGAAAGAATTTTAGCCTTTACCGGTAATATTGATGCTCTTGATAACAATGATGAGGTCAAAAAATTCTTAAATAAATATGATGTAAAGTGGGTATGTCTTAAAAAAGATGGTATATACGATTATGGTGGTCTTATACCGCTTTGCGAGATTAACAACGACTAACAGGAAGTCTCCTGCCTCTATATGCGGTGGGAGTATGTCACAATGAGGCGATTGTGTTATGTAGAACAAGGATAAATTATGGAGGTGTAAGTAAGATATGAATAAACAAGCTGATGAAAACCAGGCAGCCATTGAACAACAATTGGATACTCAGCTTAATCCACAGCCTGTATTGGTTATGACAGAAAACGAGACAGCCAGTAAAAAAGAAGGAAACCCATGTGAAGACAAAATCCCGGAAAAAGATCAAAAAGTTCTAAGTGTTGGTGAATGGATGATAACCATTTTGTTTTACCTTTTGCCGGGTGTTAATTTAGTAATGATGGCTATATGGGCTTTTTCCTCAAAAGGGAATGTCCATAGGAGAAATTTATCCAGGGCATGTTTACTATGGTGGATTATTATTCTCGTTGCCTATGTTGTTGCAATGACCGTTGCAGGGTTTACTATTTTTGACATATTTAAAGGCTAAAAGTGTGATTGGAAGTCTGATATTCTTCGTTGTAACTATGTTGTTAGTTCAGTATGCTTTATCTTTGCGAAGTTATGCAGCTATTCTCAATGCATTCTGAGCAAAAGTGTGCAGCCTCGCTATACTGGATCCATGTTCAATTAACAAAAGATTACTGACTATAAGCTATAGACATCCTTTCCATTTCTTTTAGTAAAAAGATATGAAAAATGCTTAAGTGCCAAAGGAATGCATGCACGCATATCCAAAGCATTTCTGGGCTAGCTTCTGTTACCCTGGCGACAGAAGTGTAAATGGATATAGGGGGATGTTCCTTAATATCCAAAATGCAATAAGAACTATAAGAATAAACCACCCGGAAAATGAATACCTATTCAAAAAATTGTTTATAGGATTAAAAGGATTTTTCCCGTTGCATAAAAAACTGAACCATATGTATATTGCTGCAAACAGAAACAATACAATAAATGGCCAAAGCAAATTAAATGAAAAAGCAGCCTTGAAATTACAATGGATTACAGAATAAAGAGCTCTAGTCATTCCGCAGCCAGGGCAATAGAGACCTGTAAAATAATAAAATGAGCACGACAAAGGCAGAGTGATTTCTGACGGGTTGATTCTGTATAAAAGTAAAGCAGTTATACCCAACGTAAAGCAAGTGAAAACAAACAGTATTAAACGGATAAATGGCTTACTAAAAAAAGCAAGCCATTTTTTGATCATTACTTTCATAACCCTCATATTCAGCTTAAAATCATAGCCTTAGCCTTAACCTTAGCCTTAATCATAGTAAATTTTAAAAATCATATTTATATTGAAAATCTGACATCTGCTCTAAAAAATCATTATAAAAACCACTGGATAAGAAATAAATATTAAAAATAATCCCCAAGACTATTGCTCCTATTAGAATCCCAAAGCTTATCCAACACCACATTTTTGTCTTTTTTGATTCTTCCATAGCAAGATCAATGTTACCGGCAGCAATGTGCATTTTTATTTTATTGGAGGTTACCAGGGCAACTATAGCAAAAGGTAGTGCTATTATAGACAAGCAGGTAAAACAACATAATATTGAGCTAAAAACAATAAGCAGAATTGATTGGGTTTTATAATCCGGTATATGCGGAACAGGATTATTCTGATATTGGTTGTTGCTGTAATTGTTGTTACCGGAAAAATTGTTGCTATAGCCGTTGTTGCTGGAAAAATTGTCGTTAGAATTTTGCTGCGGGTTGCTTTTTGTATCTTCACCAGGCTCAAGCATTTCGCCGCAGGAAGGACAGATTCGAATATAGTCGCCAACTTCATTTCCGCACTTTGGACAAAACATAATAAAACCTCCTGTAAACAAATGGTATATGCCATTAATTCATGTCTCTATATGTTGAACCAAATCAACATAATTAGTATAAATTGTGTGTGATCAAGCTACATAAAGAGTTGCAGAACCCGACCAACAAATTATTTCCATTATACAGCATATTTATTTTACATGCAATAAAGATTATACTTCTCCCTTGCAGCTTTTTTATTGGATGGGTATAATATGATTAACTCTCGAAAAGTCACGAAGTGACTTCCTTATGAAATTAAGATATCTTTAATTTCATAAGACTTCGAAAGAAGGTCAGATAACAATATTGTGATTGCCCAAGTTGCAGCTTGCTGAACCTTACTGCAGGTAAAAGTCGTTTTTTTACGATTTTTTCGGGATCAATCATTATATGTATATGTTTAGCAGAGTATTGATTATACAGGCTTAAAAGAATAAGGTAAGGTGGATTTATTTTGAGCAGAAGATTATCCCGGGACCAGGCTATGAAGCTTTTATACCAATTTCAGTTGAGAGATGACAATATCGAAGATCAGATAGAATTATTTCTGGCGGAAACAGAGAAGCTTGAAAATTTAGAAAAAGATTATTTCCTCGATGTAGTTCGTGGAGTAACTGAGAATCTCATTGAAATTGACTTGCTAATTAAAAACCATGCAAAAGGATGGTCTTTAGAGAGGATGCCGAAGGTTGATTTGGCTATCATGCGTCTTGCTGTATATGAGTTGAGTTTCAGAAAAGATATACCATGGAATGTTTCAATTAATGAAGCTGTTGAGCTTTCAAAGAAATATGGTGGAGAACAGTCTAGGACCTTTATTAATGGTATTTTGGGTAAAGTTGTAGCACAGCTTAATCCAAACGAAGGAAATTAGATATGCAGCAGAAATTAACGGTAACCCAACTCACAAAATACATTAAACAAATTTTTTCCTTTGACAATCTTTTGTCAAATGTATGCGTAACGGGCGAAATATCAAATTATAAATTGCATTCCTCAGGCCATATGTACTTTACATTAAAGGATGATAAAAGTGTTATAAAATGTGTGATGTTTAAAACTCAAAACCGCAGACTCCATTTCAAACCGGAAGACGGTCTTAAGGTTATCATCCGTGGATATGTTTCCGTTTATGAGGCGGGAGGATCATACCAGCTTTACCCCGAATTTATGGAGCCGGATGGCATAGGTGATTTATATCTGGCTTTTGAGCAACTAAAGCAAAGGCTTGAAGGCGAAGGTATTTTTGCCCCGGAGCATAAAAAAAAGCTGCCCTATACTCCAAAAAGCATCGGAGTTGTCACATCTCCAACAGGAGCAGTTATTCAGGATATTATGAATGTTTTGTTCCGAAGATACCCTAATGTTGTTTTAAAAATATTCCCTGTTATGGTTCAGGGAGATGGTGCTGGGAAACAGATTTCCAAAGCCTTGGATGCACTTAATAAAACAAGGGCAGTTGATGTAATAATATTGGCACGTGGTGGTGGTTCACTTGAGGAACTTTGGCCATTTAATGAAGAGATTGTGGCAAGGAGTATTTTTAAATCCGAAATACCGGTCATTTCAGCTGTCGGCCATGAGACGGATTTTTCAATTTCAGATTTTGTTGCAGATTTGAGGGCACCGACGCCATCAGCAGCTGCAGAATTGGTTGTACCTGAAAAGGAAGCACTACAAAAAAACATAATGGATAAAAGGCTTCGTTTAAAACGTGCATTGGCGGGAAGAATTCAAAAGGAAAGACAACTCCTGGGTCAGCTGGCTAAAAGTCCGTCGCTCCGGCACCCATTGGATAGGTTAAACCAACTGTGTATTGAATTGGAGCAATTAAATAAGCATATGGGAAATTCCATGAAACGAGTTTTTGAGTCAGCAAAAAACAAGCTATCTGTTGTTTGTGGAAAAATGGACGCATTAAGCCCTCTTATGGTTTTATCCCGTGGGTACAGCATTACCCGCAGCTCTGAAAAGGAGATTATTAAATCAATATCCGGAGTAAAACCCGGTGATATGCTTGAAATAACCGTAACAGATGGAAGCATGATATGTTCGGTTAAAGAGGTTAACAACAGCTAAATAACAAAGCTTTCCCACCTCTAAACGACTACTTATTCACGTCAGTGAAAGTGTAGGTGGGGGATGAATGATTAACAGGAGATGTAATATGGATGAGGTTAAAAATTTTGAGGATGCTGTAAAGCAGCTGGAGGAAATAGTTGAGCTACTTGAAAAAGGAGATATTCCACTAGAGGAATCATTAGAGCTGTTTCAAAGAGGAGTGGCTTTATCGGGTTATTGCACCCGTAAGCTGGATGAAACTGAAAAGAAAATCGTACGGCTTATTGAAGAAAATGGTGAACTAAAAGAAGAAGCTTGTATGCAGGAGGTGCAGGAGTGAATTACAATGACGAATTTAAAAGCCTGCAGGCCTTGGTGGATGACTATTTAAAAGCATATTTTGATGCGCTTCTTAGAAATATACAAGAAAAGAGCCTGGTTCAATCAATGGCATACAGTGCTATGTCCGGTGGAAAAAGAATAAGGCCTGTTTTGTCTTTGGCTACGGCAAAAATGCTTAATGGCTCAGTTGAAAAGGTGATGCCGATTGCAGCATCAATTGAATTAATCCACACCTATTCATTAATTCATGATGACCTCCCGGCTATGGACAATGATGATCTCAGAAGGGGAAGACCAACAAACCACATGGTTTATGGTGAGGCAATGGCAATTTTAGCGGGTGATGCTCTTTTAAATGAAGCCTTTGAATTGCTTTTTAAAACTTCGCTTAATTCAGGTGCAGGAATGGAGCAAGCGCTTAAAGCTTCCATAATTGTAGCTGAAGCTGCCGGTAGATCAGGTATGATCTGCGGTCAGGTTCTTGATGGGGAATCAGAGGGAAGAGAGATTTCAGCGGAAGCCCTAAAACAAATACATCAGAAAAAAACAGGTGCTTTAATAAAAGCCGGTATAGTAGCTCCATCGATTCTTATTGGTGCATCCGATGAGGAAGTAGATGTGCTTTCACAATATGCAGATGCAATCGGGTTGGCATTTCAAATAAAGGATGATATTCTTGATGTGGTAGGTTCAGCAGATGAATTGGGTAAGCCCATAGGAAGTGACACAAAAAACCTGAAAACAACCTATGCATCCTTATATGGTCTTGATGGAGCAAAAAGTATGCTTTCCGAAACAACAAATAAAGCAATAAATGCGTTGGAACGTTTTGGAGATAGAGCGTGGTTTTTAAAAGAAACAGCTTTTTACATTGCAAACCGTAGCCATTAACAGGCTTAGTACCTTATTGCTGCAAAACATCAAATAAAAACAAGAATTTGATGTCTTGCAGCAATAAGGTTCCGCTATTTGGTTGTGGGCGAAGCCCACTTTATGTGTTGCAGCAAAGATACTTTGAGGTGGATTTATTTATGGTTATATGGAACATGTTTACAAACCGCTCTTTTATTGTTCCCGTGGTTACATGGTTTGTTGCACAATCAATAAAATTTATTTTTGATCTGATAAAGAATAAACGGGTTGATTTCAGAAAATTCATTGGCTCCGGTGGTATGCCAAGCTCACACACGGCGTTCACAGTATCGATTACCACAATTATGGGTATTCACAATGGTTTTGATTCAGATATTTTTGCAGTATCAGCAATATTCTCATTGATTGTAATGGCAGATGCGGCGGGCTTAAGGCGTGCAGCCGGAAAGCAAGCGGAGGTTTTAAACAAGCTTGTTAACTCAAATGAACATATACAACTTGATAAAGAATTAAAGGTATTACTTGGTCACACCCCGGTTGAAGTGTTGGCAGGAGCAGCATTAGGTATTATAACAGGGATTTTATTTAATTAATACTATAAAAACAGAATGATAAGGATTAGATTGCCCTTTTTGAACAAATTCGGGTTTTGCTGTTTTGAACTGCATATGCTATAATATCTTTCATAGCTTATCGGGATGGCGCAGTATTCTAGTTGGTACTGTTTGTTTCGAAGGCGGGGCTAAAAATCCGCTAAAGGGCACATCGATGAAGTTCTTGGTGCCGGCTTGTTACGCCCAGTGATGGGCTGGTGCTGGGAGTTAAGGTTTTGGGGCAGCCAGCAATGGCATGCAGGTACTGACCCCTTTACCGCGGAGACCCGTAATACGTGGAAGACAGGTTGCGCATTATTAAAGAGCTACATACCTTGACTACGTTACGGGCAGAACCTGCTATGCGGTTCCTCAATTTAGGTGCTGTGAGCAGTGTAGCCTGTCTTGAGTGGGGTTTTAGGGATACTGGATCAGATGCTTTTGTGCAGGCCAAAACAAAGGTATTATTGCCAGTTGAAATACACTCTGCAAAAGAGACTAGAAACAAATAAGACTTTCGGGGAAAACCCCTAGACTGTACATCAGATATACAGGGGATTGCAGTGTGGTCTAAGTGGTGATCAGGCTTCGATAAGGGTAACCTGTCGACGGGTGGTTAAATGGAAACAGCCTTTTTGGTGACAAATTGGTACTGTCCGGGGAAATCCTGCCTGACCTAAGCCGCAAAATTTACTTTGTAAATCGCCATCCGATTTTATTTATTTAAAACAGGTTGATTACCTGTTATCATATTTGTACTGGAACTAAAATGGAGAAAATACGTAACAATAATAAATTAACGCGTTCTGTATCTCAAGAGAGATATAAGGCAAATGGTGAAAAACGCTATCCTGTTAAACGAACCAAAGCACTGACGGGCAAAGGACAAAGTCTTTGGGCGGTTGGTGTAACTATTATTTCTTTTGTTTTATCAATTAGCATTCTTTTTATATCCACAGGTCTATTTGAAAAAATATCACCTTTCTTTTCGTTTCTTGTTGTATTATTAATTGTATTATTGGGTGTTGTTTTTGATATTATCGGTGTTGCGGTAACTGCAGCAGATGAAAAACCTTTTCATTCAATGGCATCAAAAAAATACAGTGGTGCAAAGCAAGCGATTAAACTTATTAGGAACGCAGATAAGGTAGCAAGTATATGTAATGATGTAGTGGGAGATATTTGCGGTGTTGTAAGCGGAACTGCAGGAGCTGCAATTGTATACAGAATTTTTTCCGGTAATGCCGGCTCGGGATTTATTGAAGCTACGGTCGGTGGAATTATAGCTGCTGTTACGGTAGGCGGGAAAGCATTCGCAAAAAAGTTTGGAATGAACAATAGTAATTTTATAATATACAGGGTTGGAACTCTTTTTGCATTGTTTTTCCCTTCTGACAATAAAAAGTAATTGCACTTTCCGGTATATTTTAGTAAAATTATGATTGCGCTAAACTATATATGTTGAAGGGGAATTTAACATATAAAGACATGAATTTATGCACGTACCATTTGTTTTGGCAAAGCCAAAACAGGATATTTTAAATTTGTAAAACAGGATATTTTAAATTTGTATTTGATAGGCTGTTAAAAGTGTTAAATAATCAGGGTGCCTTTTAATATGGGAAAGAAGGATCAGGAAAATTGGAAAGGGAATGTATATGTTCAGCAGGAGTATTGGATCAAGTTATTGAGCCGTCCGACTTAAAAAAGTTAAAGCCATGCTGTCTTGAAAAACTGGCAACAGAAATAAGATCATTTTTAATAGAGAAAATTTCCCGGACAGGTGGGCATATTGCATCTAACCTTGGTGTTGTTGAATTGACGATTGCTCTACATACGGTTTTTCATACCCCCGAAGATAAAATAGTATGGGATGTGGGACATCAAACTTATGTTCATAAAATATTGACAGGGCGTAAAAATGACTTAATTAACATAAGACAGATCGGTGGAATTTCAGGATTTCCCAAAATATCAGAGAGTGCACATGACTCTTTTAACACAGGTCATAGTTCAACTTCCATTTCTGCTGCCTTGGGTATGGCAAGGGCGAGGGATCTTTTAGGACAGAATTACAGTGTTGTAGCAGTTATAGGTGATGGTGCTTTAACCGGAGGAATGGCCTTTGAGGCCTTAAATGATGCAGGAAACTGCAAGACAAACTTAATAGTTGTTTTAAATGATAACGAAATGTCCATATCTAAAAATGTTGGAGGTATGTCACGTTACTTGAGCCGTATCAGAACAGAACCAATTTATTTCAAAGTAAGAGATGATTTTCAAACATTAGTTGAGAAAATACCCGCTATAGGTAATTCAGCCAAAAAAGTATTGCATCGAGTTAAAGGATCACTTAAGAGCCTTCTGCTGCCTGGAATCCTGTTTGAAGAATTGGGGTTTCGCTATTACGGTCCCATTGACGGTCATAATATTTCAGAAATGCAGGAAGTTTTGAAAAAGGTTAAGGGCATGAGAGGTCCAATAATGATTCATGTATGCACAACAAAAGGTCGTGGATACACCCCTGCTGAGGAAAAACCTCAAAAATACCATGGAATATCACCCTTTGACGTTGAAACCGGGCAAGTTAAAAAAATGAGCAATGGAAGCTTTTCAAATGTTTTTGGCAGTAAGCTTACAGAGCTGGCGGAAAAGCATAAGGATATTATTGCAATCACAGCAGCTATGCCTGAAGGAACAGGTCTTAACCAATTTAGTGAAAAGTTCCCTAAACGTTTTTTTGATGTTGGAATTGCTGAGCAGCATGCGGTTACAATGGCAGGAGGTTTAGCTGCAAATGGTTTAAAACCGGTTGTCGCCATATATTCAACTTTTTTCCAAAGAGCTTACGACCAGATTATACACGATATTTCCCTAATGGATTTAAACGTTATCTTTTGTATTGACAGATCGGGTGTTATCGGTGAAGATGGTGAAACCCACCAAGGGTTATATGATATTTCAATGTTTTCTACTCTGCCCAATATTACATTTATGACTCCGGCTGATTATGATGAGCTGGAGAAAATGCTTACATTTGCAGTTGAACAAGGTAAAGGACCCATAGCCATAAGATATCCAAGAGGGCAGGGGCAACGCAATCTGGTGCCGGATGAGCCCTTACGCCTTGGTAAAGCCATGCAACTTTCAGAAGGAAATGATGCAACCATTGCTGTTACCGGGCATATGGTTCCCATAGTCAAAAAAGCAGTTGAAATTTTGGAGAAACAAGGTATATACTGTGATGTATTATACTACAGGTTTATCAAACCTTTTGATGCTGATATGCTAGAAAAATCAGCACTCAAAACCGGTTTTGTAATGACTGTTGAGGATCATGTTGAAACTGGCGGATTTGGCAGCATTGCACTGCAAAACATGAATTTGCGGGATGTTATGGTACCTTTTGAAATTGCCGCTTTTCCGGAAATAGCAATAGAGCATGGTGAAAGGAATCAACTGTATAAGAAATATGGATTAGACGCTGAAGGGCTGGCTCAAAGAATCAAAATGAGACTTGACAAAATGCGCCACCCGAATTTTTAACCCACTAGTCATGATGTATACGGGCATTAGGAGCGTTTGATAGAGGTTTTTATATAAATTAAAAGAGAGGTTAAGTATATCTGGTGATATTTGGTCATTTTCTCTTTTTGAATTTATATTGCAAATGTGCCTGTTCAGGGCTATGTCTAAACAAATGGCACGTGCATCATGGCTATATATGTTGAACTTCTAATTCAATATATGTAGTATGTAATAAGATGAATAATGTAAATAAAGTGAGTCCAATATATTTTAAAGGAGTGTCGTTTGATGGCGAAAGATAAAAAACTTGTTGAGGCTATAACATCAATGGATGAGGATTTTGCCCAATGGTATACGGATATAATAAAAAAGGCTGATCTGGCGGACTACTCAAGTGTCCGCGGATGTATGGTAATTCGCCCTTACGGATATGCTATCTGGGAGAATATTCAAAAAAACCTTGATAAAAGGTTTAAAGAAACGGGTCATGAAAACGTTTATATGCCTATGTTTATTCCCGAAAGCCTTTTGCAAAAGGAAAAAGATCATGTCAAAGGTTTTGCGCCTGAAGTTGCATGGGTTACACATGGAGGGGACGACGAGCTTACAGAAAAACTATGTGTGAGACCCACCTCTGAAACTCTTTTTTGTGAGCATTATGCGAACATCATACATTCATACAGAGATCTGCCCAAGCTATATAACCAATGGTGTTCTGTTGTTCGATGGGAAAAAACTACCCGCCCGTTTTTGAGAACTCTCGAATTTCTATGGCAGGAAGGTCACACTGCTCATGCAACTGCAGAGGATGCACAGGAGGAGACCGTTCGTATGCTTAATGTGTATGCGGAGTTTTGTGAAAATGTTTTGGCAATACCTGTAGTTAAAGGGCAGAAAACCGAAAAAGAGAAGTTTGCCGGTGCAATGGAAACTTATACAATAGAAAGCCTTATGCATGATGGTAAAGCTTTGCAGACTGGCACCTCTCATAATTTTGGAGACGGCTTTGCAAAAGCATTTGATATTCAATACACCGATAAAAATAACAAGCTGCAATATGTACATCAGACATCATGGGGTATGACTACAAGGCTTATAGGTGCTCTTATTATGGTACATGGGGATGACAATGGTTTGGTTCTTCCTCCGGAGGTCGCACCTGTGCAGGTTGTAATTGTTCCTGTGCAGCAGCATAAGGAAGGTGTTCTTGAAAAAGCACAGGAAATAAAAGATAGAATGTCAAAGGTGGCACGGGTTGTCATTGATGATAGCGACAAAATGCCTGGCTGGAAATTTAGTGAGCATGAGATGAGAGGTGTTCCGTTGCGTCTTGAGATAGGTCCAAAAGATATCGAAAAAAATCAATGTGTTCTTGTACGCCGCGACACAAACGAAAAACTTTTTGTGCCTCTTGATGAGTTGGAAATAAAAATTCCACAGATTCTTTTGTCAATTCAAAAGGAACTTTTGGAAAAAGCAAGGAACATGAGGGATCAAAAAACCTATAACGCAAATACTATGGATGAATTTAAGACAATTTGTGAAAGCACACCGGGGTTTATTAAAGCAATGTGGTGTGGTGACGAAGCCTGTGAGGACATAATAAAGGAGAAAACAGGAGCGACATCTCGCTGTATTCCTTTTGAGCAGGAAGAGATCACCAAAACATGCGTGTGTTGTGGCAAACCCGCCAAACGCATGATTTATTGGGGTAGAGCTTATTAATAATCGTAAGTAAGTAAGTAAGTTACTTACTTACTTGCTTGCTTGCTTGCTTACTTATTTGCTTGCTTGCTTAGTTAGTTAATTAGTTAATTAATTTCCCCCCGCAGTGTTTTAAACGCTGCCTGTTAGCAAACGCTCACACGCACCACCAACGGCGGTGTGATATACCGCACGTCAGTATGCCGGTATCAGTATTGAGAAACTCTACTCACAAGCTGTGATGGGAAGTATAGTTATTTATTGTTAGGCGAATTATACCACGAAAAGATAGACTTGGAGGTATACTATTGAAAACTATCACTCATATAATAAAAGGGGTTATAATAGGAATTGCAACTCTGGTTCCGGGAGTCAGCGGCGGAACGATGGCTATAATTTTAGGTCTGTACGATGAAATTATTCATTCAATAAGCTCTTTTTTCAAAGATATTAAAGGAAATATTATTTTTCTTGCTACAGTTGGAATAGGTGGAGCTATAGGCTTGTTTGGATTTAGCCGTCTGATGAAGTTTTGCCTTGAAAATTTTGAATATCCGATGATTTATTTGTTTATAGGTATTATTATCGGCGGCATACCTGTTTTGTATAAAAAGGCCAACGAGGGGAAACGCGCACCCTCAAACTGGCTGTATTTTGTAATTGGCTTTGCAATTATATTAATTATGTCTCTTTATACAGGAACAATTGTAAACTTAGCTAATTCAACCGGGGTTTTGCAGTTTGTTTTTCTTTTTATTGCCGGTATCATAATAGCCGTTGCGTTAATACTTCCGGGAATAAGCACATCATTTATGCTTCTTGCACTGGGAATGTATGATATAACAGTAAATGCAATAAGTAATTTTGAAATAAATTTTCTTATACCTATTGCTTTAGGTGTAGGTTTTGGAATTATTGCCACAACAAAGCTTCTGGAAAACTTTATGACTAAAAAGCCTTCGCAGACGTATATGCTTATCCTGGGGTTTGTTATCGGTTCAATAATTGAAGTATTTCCCGGAATACCGCAGGGATTTGACATTGCCATATCCATCGCAACATTTTTGCTTGGTTTTATTGTTATTAAATTCATGGGTGAAAAGTTTGCAGAATAGAAACTTCAGCAATATGGTTATCCAGCCTTCGAAAGAAGGCTGGATAACCATATTGTGATTGCACCAGGTTGCAGCAAGCTGCAATTTCCTGCAGACAAACGTGCAGGAGAAAATCGTTTCACGACTTTCTGGGAAGCAATCATCTTATTATTTCTTGTTTTTAGAAACATGTCTATTCAGTGATCCATAGAAAAGTAGCGGACGGATCAACGGTGGCATCTGGGTTTTAGCTGTTTACATCTAAAAGGACACTGCATACCTCATACTGTCGAATAAATATGTAGAATAATTAAAAAATTTGCATCTCATATCGCATACAACCGTCTGTTTTAGAATTTCTAATCATTTTTTTATTATTTGTAAATAATTCAATCAATCAGGTGACATACTAATTATTGCAACATGGATCCTGCATGAAATCCACCATGGGTAATTAGAGTTTTTATAATTTTCCTTTGGCTAAAACTCCGCAGGGTCCAAATCATGGTATGAGGAGGGAGACTATGAAGAAGAGAATTGCAGCAGTTATTCTTATCACCTTCCTGGCTGTAACCGTGTTTGGCCTGTCAAGTCCGGGTCTTACTCGGACAAGTGCGGAGCAGACCTGGAAAAGGGTAGATTTTTTAAGCGGAATTGTAACTGCAGCAGAGTTGAATGTCCGAAGAGGACCGTCCACGAAATATAATATTGTCGGGACATTAAAGCAAAACAAATGGGTTAACGTATTAGCAGAGATTGATGGCTGGTATGTAATTTTCGATCCCAGTACAGGGCTGGTTGGGTGCGTCAGCGCGAAATATTTGCAGCCGCCTAACAAAATAGACCAGCCAAAGGCGACTCCTACGCCACCAAAACCCACTACTGTACCGCAACCAACAAAAGCGCCGGCACCACCAACGACAAATCTTTCTAAAGACGAACAGGATATTTTGGATCTGATAAATGCAGAAAGATCAAAAGCAGGATTGTCTGCCTTAAAAGCAGATCCGGAATTAATGGAAGTTGCTCGTCTTAAGGCAAAGGATATGGTGGATAACAATTATTTTGCACACCAGTCACCGACATATGGCTCGCCTTTTGATATGATGCGCCAGTTTGGTATAAGTTTTAAAACCGCAGGAGAGAATATAGCAGGAAACAGTACCGAGGAAGGCGCTGTAAAAGCGTGGATGAATTCCGAAGGTCACAGAAAGAATATCCTCAACGGGAATTTTAATCTGACAGGTATAGGAGTTTATCAAAGTCCAAAGTACGGTAAAATTTTCGTCCAAATGTTTATTGGGCGATAGTAAAAAATATCTGGAATATTATGGAGGTGCTCAAAGCATGGGTAAAAACCAGAACCAAAACCAGAATCAGAACAGGAATAACAATCAGGGAAATCAAATCAAGAAAAAGCCCAATTTCAACAATGATCAGTTGGGCGAAAATATGACTGAGTTTTCTGAAGAAGTTAATCCAAACAATGCGCAGAAAAAAAAGCAGAACAACAATAACAACAACAGATAAGAAGATTAAGAATCTAGTAATTAAGCGCTAAAGCAAAAGGAGCCGAAGGCTCCTTTTGCTTAGTGTCTATTTTTTGCTAAATAGCTAAATATTATTGTTCTCAGAACTGCGCTATGGTATAATTTTATAACGAGACTAAGATACCCCCCACCTCTTCGCATATTTTCAACCATTCTGGTTGAAAAATGTCTGGTGGCGGGTGCCCTAAGAACTATGCCACTATAGGCGAGGATAAATCGATTTATGCTTTAGTGGTGGGTATGAAGGGTATAGTAAATTGCTTTTTTGTATGGGTTTCAAGGAGGAATTAAATGCGGAGAAAAATTCTGTTACTTTCAATCATAATGAGTTCGTTTTTTTTATCGACTGCAGCTCTAAAATCCCAAGCTGCACTTGATCCAGATGTCATTCTTAACAGACAGAAGGCAGTTGCGCTTGTAAAAGGAAATTCTGCTTCTGTTAGAGACGCTGTACATAATGAAAAAATTGCTCATAAAAACTATGAAAGCCAGTTAGCTAAATCGAAAACTATAAATACCGAAAAAGTGCTTGTTTACCACAATGAGTATACAGATGAGGATGTTTTTTATTACTATGAGCCTGAGATGCAAATGCAAATGAGGCTTCTAAAGGAATTGACACCTGAGCGTATGAAACATGCTTGGGAAATAAGCAAAATTTCCGTTACTATAAATGAAAATATTATGGCGAACACAGCGGACAGTCTTTTTTTGGGTTTATATGGAGCGTATCAGAATGTTCTTTTATCTGAAAAATCCTACGAGTTGGCAAAAAAAGCTTACGAACGTGAGAAAATACGCTATGACAATGGTTTGATTACAGAGCTTGATTTAAAAAGTAGTTTTCTTGATATGAAGGAATCTGAAAATGGATTTGTAAAAGCAGAAAGAAACTATGAAAATTCGCATCGGCAATTTAACAGGCTTTCCGGTTTGCCTGTAGATTATCGATTTCTTCTTATAGGAACTCCGTGGTCTAATAATAACAAAATAGCATTATCCGAAGATGAAGCTGTGGCAAATGCATTAGCAAATAGAATGGAAATATGGGACTTGCAGCGGCAGATTCGGCTTATCATGCAGCAGATAGAAATTTACCGCCATAAGGATGTGCATAGATTTCATAAGAATACTAAAGAAAACTTTGATAAAGCTATAGAACAAATGGAAGAGCTTAAAATAAAGCTCCTTGATACTGAATACAAGATTGAAAAAGAAATCAGACAAGCGTATAAAGAATTAGAAATTTCCTATTTAGATTTAGAGATGAATAAGCAAAAACTTTTAAAACAAAAAAATCAACTTGATAATATCACCAATCAATACAATGAAGGGCAGATTCCTGCATCTGTTATAGAGCAAATTGAGTTGGCTGTTAGTCAGATGGAATTTAGCGTTAACATAAGCATGATTACGGCTATGAACAAAAGCGATCGGCTCTACCGTGCAATTTCTGCCGGTCCAGGCTATTAAGAGGAGGAATAATGATATGAAACGATATATTTTTTTAGTTGTTTTATTTTTAATTGTAACAGGGGTATTTTCTTATGCAGAAGAGAGCATATTAAAATATAATTATGAGTCTGCATTAGAAGCTGCTGTCAATAATTCCATCCAATCGGCATTGGATGACTTCAACATAAAAGCAAAGGAAAGTGCACTGGAAGAGGCTAAAAAAGGTGCGAACAGAAGCTTTATAGGTGGTACAAATCAGGAGATTGTTGAATGGAAGATTGCAAAAGATGTGGTACCGCAGCAAGCAGAGATTGCTCTTGAGATTGCTAAAAGACAGAAGTCTGACAACGAGAGACGGTTTCAGGCAGATGTATATGAAGAAATGTTGAATTATTTGCTCGCAAAAAACAGGGTTGCAATCAAGAAAGAGCGCATTTCATTGATACGTGAAAAATTTATTATTGATTCTATGAAATTTAGTGAGGGAATTATATCTAAAGCAGATATTGAAGATGAAGAAATAGGGCTCTCAATCGAAAATTTGGAGCTTGTAAAATTGGAAACTGAATTGAAATCGAATATTTTAAATGCAAAACAAAAACTGCATGTAGATCTTAGCGATGAAAAAGGTATTGATTTTGAATATGAGCTGAACAAAATAGGTTCTCCATATGTAATAAGCAGTTTTAACATTGATAGTGCTATAGAAAAAGCATTGAATAAAAATACAGGTGTTTACCAAAAGCAAAAGGCTTTGGATATAGCACAATTGAAGTTTAATATAACAAATGAATATCTTAAGCCCGGAAATGATTTTTATGATCAAAAAGAATACGAGCTCGAGGCCGCAAAGAAAGGGCTATACGATGCAAAAACAGACTTGGAGGTTTCCATACGGAATTCATATAATGAGCTTTTAACATCTCTTGACGCTCTGGAATTAGCTCAAAAACGAACCGAACTTGAAGAATCAAGACTGTCAACCTTGAAAACAAAGTATGATGCAGGTATTATCAGCCGCAGAGATATGATAGACAGCGAAATTACTATCCTTGCAAGAGAGCTTGCTGTTTATGAAACGATTTGCACTTACAATAAAAATCACGACAGAATGAGAAATCTAGTGGGAGATTAGATTAAGAAAAAGCGAATAATCATAAGTTTAAAGGCTCATACTATATATGTTGGATCAATGTATATAGTATTTTTTTGCCCTTAATGGTACTCAGATAGTCATAATTGTTTTTATTTTAAATTATAGGCAGCTCTATTTGAACAGTTATTTAAGGATGCTTCACGGGGTTAAACGTGAGATGCCTGACATGGGTTTTTTATGTCTATGAGAAACGGGCAAATAAAGAAAGGATGGTTTTATGTCTGTAACTGTAGTTGGTGTATTTGACAGAGTTGATTTTGCGGAAAAAGCAGCAAGAGAAATAAAGGAACGAGGGCTTCGTACCGACGACATTTCAATCTTGGCCAAAAATAGCGATGAAAATGAAGTAGGCGACGGAGGAGGAATGGTAAATGACAATATCTCCAATGGAGCTGTTACCGGAGGAGTTATTGGAGGTCTGGCAGGTTTGCTGATAGGTGCTGGAATGGTGGCTATTCCCGGTCTTGGTATTATTGCCGCAGCCGGTCCAATCACCGGTCTAATCGGAGGAGCTGCCACAGGCGGAATAGTCGGTGGCTTGGTGGATATGGGGATCCCTGAAAAAGAAGGTAAAAGATATGAATCGGATGTAAAAAGCGGGAAGATCGTGTTTACAATGAGAACCGAAGAAGATAAGGTTGACAGCGTTAGCGGAATTTTAAAAGCTAATGGAGCAGAGCGCGTCGAAACTCATTAGCTGGAAAATTTATCAAAGACCCTTCAGTGGGGTTATTGATAAAAAGGGTGCAAGCGCGTTCATTGAATTTTGTTTCTCAAAGGGCGGACATTTGTTCCGCCCTAGATTTATCAAATGCTCCTAAGACCCCCTGCCTCTATAGGCGGGGGATAAACCGATTCCCACTTCAGTGGTGAGTTTCAATCTCCCACTGAAGGAGCATTTGATAAAATGCACGCGGCGCGTTGCACACAAAACGCGCAAGGAAGGCGCTTTCAGCGCCCGCGTTTTGGCGCACAATTCGCGCAAGCGCTCATTGAATCATAGAAAAATATTCCCCGATGTGGGTAGTTTACTTTTCTGTGAATAACTTATCCACATGTTGAAAGCTTTAATATTCATGTTATACACAGATTTATGCACAATATCCACAAAAACTAAGCTCTTTATTTCAGTAACGCTGTGTGTGTTGTGGATAAATACCTGTGGAAACTTTTTACCCCGTGCGATTTGTTTTACCCCGGTTAAATTAGGGTAAAAATATGATAAAATATACTTAGTAGATCTACAATTATATAAACAGAACTGAAAGGGGTTGTTAACATGAAATTTATCGTTAACGGAAAAAACACAAATGTTTCTGATTCTTTAAGGGAAAGAGCAGTAAAAAAACTTAGTAAAATCGAGAAATTTTTTAAATCTGATGCCGAATGCTACCTTACCTTTGCAGTAGAAAAAAGTCGTCACATCCTCGAAGTTACCATTGTTTCTACCGGGCTTGTTGTAAGAGCTGAAGAAACAACAGATGATATGTACACCTCTATTGACATGGTTATAGATAAATTGGAAAGGCAGATAAGAAAAAACAAAACCAAGCTTGGGAAAAGAATCAAACAAGAAAGCCTTATACCGGATAATTTTCAGATAGATGAAAAAATTGAGGAGGAAAGAAGCTTTAAAATAATGAAAAGTAAAAGGTTTGCAATTAAGCCTATGAATGTGGAAGAGGCAATATTGCAAATGAATCTTTTAGGACATAGTTTTTTTGTATTTTCAAATGGTGATACAGAAGAAGTGAATGTAGTTTATAAAAGAAATGATGGAAATTACGGGCTCATTGAACCGGAGTTTTAACAAAGCATATCAATTGTAAAGAAATTATTAAAATATTATTAAAAGCTATTAAAAAAAAAATTATGTGGTAAAATATATATATAAGGATCAAGGATCACAAATCGTCCAAATTGCTTATTTTTATGGCATCGTTGGTTTTTGCTTACATAATAAAGGAGTTGAAACTAATGAAGAATAAGAAAATAAAATTAACAGAAAAAGATTTACACATTATTGATGTATACTCCAAAAAAAACTTATCTGAAACAATGCCGCAGTTTGGAAATCAAGTTGAAAATAATATGATCCAAATGCAGGGGATGAACTCCATGCAAAATGAGAATAAGATTGACACGTTCCAGTGAACTCGTTCAGCTAAAGCTGAACATCACGCGTTTTTACGAAGTAAAATACG
>ENA-UOOK01002042-UOOK01002042.1-fermentation-metagenome-genome-assembly--contig:-NODE-2042-length-25477-cov-6.489340_pt1 | contig 25477 bp, 19 predicted proteins | sample MGYA00245777_ERZ724023 | MGnify/ENA primary metagenome ERZ724023 (study PRJEB28704, sample SAMN03018312) | fermentation metagenome | biome: anthropogenic terrestrial biome; feature: soil; material... | reverse complement strand
ATCCTGAATGGATACAGCTAAATAAAAATAAAGAGAAGGTTACCGCCTACACTAACAAATACTTAGTTTGTGTAAACAGCTCATGGATGGATGAGTTCATCGATAATTTCCAGAAGGTCTGTTCTCTAGACATAGACGGCATTTTTCTTGACGGACCGGTGGTGAATGCACAAGGATGCCACTGTGAAGCTTGCCAAAAGCAATATATGGAGAAATACGGAGAGTCAATATTTCATGCCACGTACCGTGATATGGTAGAATTTAAAGTATTTTCAGTCACTGATCATATCAGAAGGATTCACCATGTAAAAAACAAAATAAACCCTAGTTTATTGGTATATCTGAACAACTCATCATTGCGACCAGACATCACAGGAAGCAACACCACACAAGTTGAACCTTTTGTGGAAATGCTAGGTACTGAGGCTGGCTTCGCTTACATAAACAAGTTTTACTCAATGTATCATATGACACCTCATATTAAATATATAGAGACCAAGGCCATGGGAAAACCCTACGTAATATTTACAGCAGGTGATAACAAACCCAGCTCATATTATATGCACACTGCTGCAGAAACTAAAATATTGTATTTTCGTTCCGTTGCTCATGGAGCAAACATTTGGTATGGTATACATGCCCCCACATCTTTCATGAAAAATCCGGGTGGACAAGTCGCTTATGAGTGTAATAAGTTTCACGAAAAATATTCCGATTATTATTTAAAGACTTCATCATGCAATAAGATTGCTATTGTCTGGTCTGAGGATACTGCAAATTATTATTCATCTGTTGTTTCAGAAAGCGACTTTACACAAATGGGGGGGATTGGGATAAGTGAGGAAAAAGGAAATCATTCATTGTCTTTCTATGGTTTTTGTCAAGCAATGCTACGGAGCCATATACAATTTGATGTTATCGATGAGCATATGTTGAAAACCGATAAAATAAATAAGTATGAATTGATTATCCTACCTGTTTGTGCTTGCATGAGGGATGAGGTGATAGAGAGTATAAAATCCTATGTAAAAGTTGGTGGGACTATTTTTGCTACATACGACACAGGTTTATACGACGGAAAGGGTTATCACTTAGGATTTGAACGAATAAAATGCTTGTTTGGTATTGAAAAAATGAAAAATAAAATATCATACGAAACAGGCACCTCATTTGTAACGACGTCCGGAGAATATTCCGAAAGCTTAAGCTCCGAGATTATTGCTGGTCCTTTGAAGGTTATTGATTGCACTGTTCAAAATGGGATCGAATCTATTGCTAAAATTAACAAACCTATGGCCGGCAGATATGTAGCTTTCCCCAAAATGGATCTGGACTTTTTAACAATAAATCAGTACGGAAAAGGCAAATGTATTTATTGTTCTGGTAATATTGGAGAATTTATAGAAAGCACTTCCTACGGAGATAGTGTTAAGTTGATTAACAACATAATCGCAAAACATGCAAATACTATGGTAAAAACCAATGCTCCCCAGAGTGTTGAAGTAGTAGTTCGTTATCAAAAAGAATACAACCGTTACCTTTTGCACCTTATTAATATGACTGGAGAGATGGTTCGCCCGATTGAACGCCTGATAGCCATAACTGATTTTGAGATCAACTTGGAATTACCGGGTAATATTTATAAGGTGACAGCGCTGGATGATGCTGTATCTTTTAAGTTGTCTGGAAATACCATCCATATTGATTGTTTAGATGACTATGCTGTGCTGGTGTTGGACTTGAGATGATTATATGCTTATTGATTTCCATGCTCATCTTTAGGATGGAAATTTTGAAGGAAACAAGAGGAAAATACTCAAAGCCTGCGAGCTGTATGGAATAGACATGGTTAATATATCAAGCCTTGTAGGTCAATACCCAATTGAAAAGGAAATATCATTATTGAACCTTGAAACATACAAGTTTATGTGTGAAGAAAAAAGTAGGATTGGCGGCTTTTGCTATATAAATTCACGCCATTCAAACTGTATTGGAGTCTTAAAAAAGGGCATAGAAACGACATATCACAGATAGTAAGAGCTGGAATGTATTACATTGCAATTAATGTTGTGCGGCAAGGAGTATACCTTGCCACAACTATCCTTGTTATTTAGTTTTTAAAATTGCATTAAATAGAATATCTTCGGCATCTTTGGATACTGGACCGGGATATCCGTAATATTTATATGCCATACCGACTTCATAGCCTGCTTCAGCTTGATCATATAGTTCTTTTGACGGGAAATAACCAAAGTCACCGTTAGCGTAGCATATAACAAATGTCCTGTTTTCACCGAAAAGCTTTTTAATTTTTAAGCCTATTCCATGGAATGCTTCAAACGGGATAGTCAATACTTTTAAGTCACCGATTTCAATGATTTTTACATCAGCGTAAACCGATTTTTCTAGATTACCGTTATAAATTTTTCTTAACGTATTCTCAATCCAATGAAGATATGCTCTTTTAACCTTTGCAATATTTTTATCCATGTTTTCGCAGGATAGCTCTTTTAATGTTTTGGAATGCTCGTTTTGAAGCTCGGGAGCGGAATCATTGCTAAGGTCATGGACCAAAGGTATATTAATTCTAATACTTTTTACCTTAATTGATGAATTATATAACTCAAGCTTTGAGGTTGAAAGAGTATTTATACTGTCTGCCAGCATGCATCCAAGCTTTTCAGCTTTTTGTAAGTCACCTCTTTCCAATGGATTTATATCACCGCAGCATCCACTGGTATAAATTATTTCTGCATTCTCGTAACCGGGCTTTTTCTTCAGGCTTTCAATGGTATAATGATAGAAATCTTTTGAGTAAAGGGTTCCGTCCAAGACTACCGGATGACAGGCATAATTCACTAAAACCGCATCAATTTGACCGGTTTTACCGTCCCTTATTTCCATAGCTCCAACCTGATTGTCAACAAGATTTTTAGATAGGGACTTATCCTTAACAACACGATTAAAGCCAATATTGCAATGAGATGTTTTATAAGAAATAGCCGATAGTTTCATGTTGTTTGATGCTTTAACAATGCATTTATTAATATTCTCCTTAAGTGATTCAAGCCAGCTGTCAACCACATCACCGCAGTCCTGCAAAAAAATTGACGCCGGTCCCGAATGGGTATGGGTACAGGTTATAACTATGTTTTCAGAGCAAATGCCAAGCTTTTTCGAAGCTTCAACGATACATTGTTCAATAAAGCGGCTATCCAGTGCGAGAAGATCATTCACAACCAGCACAAACTGCATACTACCGTCATCAAAAAATAAACATTTGGTTTTCAACTCGTCATGAATGCCTGTAGAACCGGTCGAACGCGCTAAAAACCCGGTCATATCCATTCCCGTTACGAGTTCTATATCAGTTGTGGCTAAACCGATTCTTAAATTTCCCATGGCAATTCTCCTATAGTAGCTCATCGGCATTTTCGTATATTTTAATTATTGACTTTGCGATTTGATCCATATCTTTCTTTTCAGCCAGTAGCATATTCTGTGTTAACCATAAAGCTTCCTTTTCACATAACCTTTCTGAAGTTTCAAGATAAAGCTCATTATACTTAATATTTGAGCCGGTAACTCTCTTAAACTCTGGAGTATTGAAAAGAGGCTGCTTATAAAGACATACATATCCGGAAGAGCATGGTATCCCCTCAGCGTTTAAAGCTTTGATAAATAAATCCCTGCTTAATCCTTTACATTTTTCGCTAACGAATTTAAACAAAAATAGATGGTATGAGTTTCTTGTAACTCTTTCATCCTCTTTAAGCGTAGCTATGCATGGGATTTCATTCAATTTTGAGTTTAAGTAATTGGCATTGTCAATTCTTTTTTCAATTTGCTCATCTAATCTTTTCATCTGGGTGTTTAATATAGCTGCTTGCCATTCCGTCATTCTGGCGTTCGTTCCAATAAAGGGATGTCCATACCATACTTTACCTTGAATATCTCTGCCACACTGATGAATTGCCCAGCATTTCTCGTAAATATCCATGTCATTTGTTGATATAAAGCCACCTTCTCCTGAGGTAAGGTTTTTACTGCACTGAAAGCTGAAAGAACCTGCATCACCAATGGAACCGGTTCTCCTACCCTTCCATTCACTACCGTTTGCATGGGCTGAATCTTCAATTACATAAAGATTATGCTTCTCTGCAATCTCCATAATCCTGTCCATATTACAGGATCTACCACCTACGTGAACAGGTATTATAGCTTTTGTTCTTGATGTTATGGCCATTTCAATTTTTTCAGGATCAATATTGAAAGTATCTTCTTCAATATCTACAAATACCGGAGTGGCTCCTTGGAATATGACAGCCGAAGCAGTTGCGTTGAAAGTGTATGGAGGAATTATAACCTCGTCACCATAGCCGATGCCTAAAGCTCTTAGTATTATTTCCATTGTTTGTGTTCCGTTTGTTACGGCAACTCCAAAATCACAATTCTGGTATTTGGCATATTTCTCAACAAAACGCTTAACTTCGCTGCCTAGTGTTCCCCACACATTGCTCTTGAGCACCCTTTCAAGAGCTGCCATTTCCTTTTCATCATACTGTGGCCATTTTGGAAATTTCTCATTTTTTAGTGGATTACCACCTTTTAAAGCTAATTTACTCATGATAGATCTGCTCCTTCTTATAAAAATTATTTTCGTTACCACAGGTCTTTAAGCTGCAATTTCATTAAAGACTTTATACAGCTTATATACTTTAACTTCCTTAAATGAATTTTATCAAACCAAACTAAATTATTCATTGATTAAGCTGCCTTTATTTAGCACAAAATTGCCCATTAAAATTATTTGTTATTTGACTTAACATAAGTTTTCAATTAATATGTAATTAATAAATATTAAACAACAAAAGCTTTGTTATGGCTTAATGTATGCACTTAAAGAACAGAGCGTATTCTTATTCATGTTTATGGCTTATACTGTATTATAGTAGAATATTATAGTAAACTGATTAGCATAGATTTTTTAGAAACCTTTTAAGTTCCATGTTATGAGTTGACAATGCTGCAGAGCTGGAAAGGGAGTATATATCATATGAAAGATGCATCAATGTATGAAAAGGCCGGAATTAACAATCAATTTCCTATACAATTGGTCAAAAATGAAAGCAGCGAAAACATACAGGTTTTTTCAAACCATTGGCATGAGCAGATGGAGATACTTTATTTTGTTACGGGAAGCGCAATAATAGAATGCAATTCAATCCCTTATAAAGTAAGCGCAGGTGACCTTATCATTATAAACAGCAACGAGCTCCATTCAGGTTACAATCCAGGAGGTAATCTTGCTTATTTCTGCTTTAATATAGATCCGTCACTTTTTCAAAGCAGTTTTGTTGATTCCTGCGAAGTTAAATACATTGCTCCCATAGAACGCAATATGATATTGTTTAAAAATCTTGTTCGCGGTGATGTACCAATTATCGAGTGTATTGAAACTGTAATCAGGGAACATGATAAAAAGGATATTGCTTATGAGCTGGTAATAAAGTCCTGCGTATATAATCTCCTAGCAATATTGATTAGGGATTATACGACACAAATTGTGACCCAGGCGGAATATGAAAAAAAGCTTATGAAACTTGAGAGGTTTAGAAATGTATTTGATTATATTGAAGAGAACTATACTGAAAAAATAAATATGGAAGATCTTTACCGAATGGCTAATCTAAGCGGCTATTATTTTTGCCGGTTGTTCAAGCAAATTACGGGTAAAACCGCCAACGAATATATTATTAATTTTCGGTTAAATAAAGCTGAACATCAGCTGAAAAACAGTGATATGAATATAACGGAGATCGCTTTATCAACAGGTTTTAATGATGTAAACTATTTCAGCAGATTATTTAAAAAGTATAAGAAAATTACACCTTCCGGCGTTAGAAAAGGCTATCGGGAGGAAAACCATGGAGATATATCGTAAAGAGGTCAATCAGAAGTTTTGCTCCAAAATAGAGTGGGGAAAATAAGTTCATCGTAACTATATAAAACCGAGAATCTGCATGAGCAGATAGCAAAACAAGCTTAACCTATTGATATATAAGGTTTACAAGAAATTCAAATTTTCACTCAAAAGGTAAGAAAATATATACAAAAAGTGCCCTTAAAGTGGTATAATTAGTGGTATCAAGGTCTACTAAAAACCAAAGATAAGGAGCACTTAATGACATGATTAACAAAGTAGAATTTACAGCCAAAAACCTCACATCAAATGCAGGAGTTTTGCTACTCCTTAATTATACAGAGGAACAAAACATATTTCAAGACCTTAACGAAATGTTGTTCTTTGAAAACAGTAGTACAGAGATGATCAAAATGAACCACCTGAAAACACTGATGTGTGGTGGCTTTGTTGGTATAGATAAGTTGGAACGATTTAACCTTTTAAAAAATGATCCATTGATTAAAGAATGTGGGATAGATGTTAGAGAGCCAGAGAACATTTCTCGTTTTCTCTATAAATTCAGCTTCAAAACAACACAAATGCTTCGAGATATTAATTTCAAGACATTTAAGAAACTTTTAAGAAAGAAAAAACTTAGAAACATTGTCATTGACATAGATAGCAGGGTTGTTAACGTTGAGGGTAATCAAGAAGGAGCTGTCAAAGGCTACAATCCAGGCAATAAGGGGAATAACTGCTATAACATTTTGATGGCATTCTGTGATGAATTAAAGGCGTATATCACAGGGTTCATGCGTTCAGGAAATGCATATACCGCTAATGGTTCTGCCGAGATGATAAAAGAGATTATTGCAAACCTGGAAGGAGATGTAGACAACATTGTTTTTAGAATGGACAGTGGATATTTTAGTGAGGAAATTGCAGAAGTGATTGAGCAGGCCGGATACCAGTATGTTGTAAAAGCCAAAGAATATTCAAAGCTTCTGGATAAAGCATATGATAGGCCGGTAAAAATATGGGAAAACTATGGATACCAAAAGCAGGCTATATTCGTTTGCATGAAGCCCGATAAATGGAGTAAGGCAAGAAAATTTGCTGTTGTCAGGGAACTAAAGCCTGAGGAAGAAAGGCAACAGCTCAGCCTTTTAGAAAGTGGAGATTATACCCACGCTATGTATGTTACAAATACCACATGGGAACTTGCTGATACAGTAAAATTCTACGAAAAACGTGGTAACTGTGAGAACTACATAAAGGAAACCAAATATGACATGAATATTGGTTCCTTGAAGATGAAGTCATTTTGGGCAAATGAAGCGTTCTTTCAACTGATGATGCTGGTGTACAACATATTCCTGCTTTTTAAATTGGATAAACTTCCGGTTAGTGAATACAGACAGTGGATACTTACATTCAGGTTGAAATATGTGTTCTTAGCAGGTAAAATCATCAAAACTGCACGGCAAACAATATTGAAGCTGCTGGAGGGATATCCGTACAAGGCACTATACCAGTGACAACAACGGATAACTCAGGAAACTGTGGATAAAATGATGTCTTGAAAATGGCTATCTGTGGATAGTTTAGTTGGTGTGCTCGTTTTTATCCTATAAAAACAAAAATCATAGTTAACTTGAAAAGCGGGGATGAAAATAGTAAAATTATACTTGAAATTTGCAAATTCACCTTGATTTAATAGAGAATTTTAGATGCATTTGGCACAGAATCTGTGTAAATATTTCATACGCAGATTTTCGGTAATAATATTGGTAGTGAATAATAATAATTTTTAAGTAAACATAATATTCTTTATTTTAACAAACGTTATAAGAATATATCGATATTATACATAGAATGACATAATAAGTCAATCAAATTAGTTCTACAAATTTCGACAAAATTTGCAGATGTAGTTACTTGATGATATGTAATAATTAGATAAGTGCTTTAAAGCCCGCAAAGCTCGCTAATCACAAGGAGTCTGGGGCTTTTTTCTCTTTTAGGCTGTCAAACGGAGGATTATAATTAATAAATATAACCATGTCAATATTTGGGTAATATATATAAACAATACTGTATATGCATATGCCACAATTCATACAAATTTCTATATTGTTTTATGCAGTTATGTATACTATATTTAGATTATTTAAAAAATCTATAAGTGGGGGTTCCTTGTTCCTTGTTCCTTCTTCGGTGGGGGTAGAGTTCCCCATGTTGCAATTAGTTCACATGTATATGTTTTGTTTTTCATATGTTTAGCATATATTTGTTACTGGACAGTCTATCCTTCAGGGAATCGGTAGTTTTTCATCATGATCCGCTTCAGGTGGCATGTAGAACGATGAAAATTTAAAGTCGAATATTCAACTCTCTAAAATAACTAATTGCTCTGCAAATAAAAGTGGTTGGAAAGGGTGCGGAACCACTCGAACCCTTATGTTCTATATTTAGTATATGTTGAATCATGCTATCAGAATTCAGCATGATTCACCGTGCGTGGGAATGGTATAACATCACGGATATTCTGCATACCTGTTATATACATAACAGCTCTCTCAAAACCAAGTCCAAAGCCTGCATGCTTGGTTCCGCCATATTTTCTGAGCTCTGTATACCACCAGTAATCATCCATATTAAGACTCATTTCTTGTATTCTTCTTTCCAAAACGTCACTGCGTTCTTCCCTCTGACTGCCACCGATTATTTCACCAATGCCCGGTACAAGCAGATCCATTGCTGCAACTGTTTTTTCATCGTCATTGAGACGCATATAAAAAGCTTTTAAATCCTTAGGATAATCTGTGACAAAAACAGGGCTGTTAAAATACTTTTCTGACAAGTATCTTTCATGCTCAGTTTGCAAATCACAACCCCAGTACACAGGGTATTGGAATTCATTTGCAACCTTTTCAAGAATCTTTATTGCTTCTGTGTATGTTACATGTTCAAAACGCGAATTTATAACATGACTAAGCCTATCAATCAATCCCTTATCCACAAACTGATTGAAAAAATTCATATCCGCTTCTGCTTTTTCCATGACATCAGAAATAATATACTTCAGCATATCCTCTGCCAGCTTCATGTCATCGTTGAGGTCTGCAAAAGCAATTTCCGGCTCAATCATCCAAAACTCCGCTGCATGGCGCGCAGTATTGCTGTTTTCTGCTCTAAATGTCGGTCCAAAGGTGTACACTTTACCGAAAGCCATACAAAATGTTTCAACAGCCAATTGCCCGCTTACGGTAAGATTTGTTTCCTTACCGAAAAAATCCTTCGAAAAATCTATTGCTCCCTTGCTGTCCTTTGGAGGATTTTCGAGATCAAGTGTTGTTACACGAAACATCTCCCCTGCTCCCTCGCAATCACTTCCTGTGATAATTGGAGTATGAACATAAACAAAACCTTTATCCTGAAAGAATTTATGAATAGCATGAGCCAATAATGAACGCACTCTGAAAACTGCGGAAAATGTGTTTGTTCTGGGTCTTAAATGAGCAATTGTCCTTAGATATTCAAGTGTATGCCTTTTTTTCTGCAAAGGATACTCAGGAGTGGAAGTTCCCTCAACAATAACGGAAACTGCCTTTATTTCGAAAGGCTGCTTAGCCTCAGGTGTTTCGATCAATACACCCTTTATGTTTAGGCTGCTTCCAACGTTAAGCTTTGATATTTCATCGAAGTTTGGAAGTGTGCTTTCAAACACAATCTGTATATTCTGAAAACATGAGCCATCATTTAGTTCAATAAACCCAAAAGTCTTGGATACCCGAATTGTTCGAACCCATCCGCAAACAACCAGTTCTTTATTTGCATAATCGAATGTGCTCTTATATATGTGTCTGATCTCAACTCTTTCCATTAATCCATCTCCTTCTTCAAGTCGTCTTATTCTTCTTATACCAATAGCATGTGCATCAAATCGTGTATATATATGTAGAATTTCGGTTAGCCACTCCAATGCCCTTTTTAACCATATTTCGACAGCCTCTGGAAGATACATTCCCTTAGCCATCAGTTGTAGCATTTGTCATAAGATGTGTCACCTATCAAAATATAATAGCGCTATAACAAACCATGTTCTATACAACCGGGTGCATAAGCTCATACCACAAAATCAGTAATAATATATAAAACGCAAGGATATTTTTATTTTACAATTTCTTTCAATGCTTTTGCGTCTTCTAAAAATTGCTTCGGTTCATTATCAACAACAAACTCTATCATGCAGTAGCGATCACCTTCAATTTTCTTAATTGTTTTAATAAACTCTTCCCATTCATTTATACCATCAGCTAAGGGTTTTCTCACTCTATCTTCATAATAATAAGTGTGGATGTTGTTTAGCCATGGTGATATTTTATCGATGCTTTTAATGCACTCTTCCTTAGTTAATTCAAAAGGTCTTTGCCAATAGGAATATATGTTGCTGTGGTCAACCTCATTTAATAGCTTGAAGGTTGATTCACTTGTATCCGTCAGTGTGTTTGGATGATACTCATAAGCTATTTTAATGCCTTGTTTCATAGACATATCAGCAATTCTTCTTGATTCTGATATTGCCATATCCCAATATGCCTCGTCAGCATTTGCTGATGCCATTCTTCCTGCCCATATTCTTATAACAGGAGCTTCAAGGGCAACCGCTGATTCTAACACTTTTTCAAACGGTAGATTTTTGTCTTTTTCACACCCTAAGGCATAGTATGAACCGTATGAAGCAACGCATAGACCTGCATCTTTCGTTTTTTCTGCGATATCTCTTGCCTTTACAATATCACCATGCGGAACATGGATATCTCCTCCCCATTCGATCCCATCAAGCCCTGCTTTAGCAACGAGCTCTATAACCTCTTCAGGAGAAAGCTTTCGAAATGTTACTGAAACCAATCCTGTTTTAATCATATTATCCCTCGATTCTTTTCTATTCAGTTTCATCATCTATATAAGTTGAACTAAATTTTCCTTATGCTGTGACGAGTAATAAAGGATTAAGCTCGCATAATCCAGCAATTCAGGTGCGTACCTAAACCGGAACGCACCCCCAAGAGCGACCCCAGATTTAACAGATGGGGTAGGTGTTTTTGCGAAGTCACAGTCTTAGGAAAATGCTCAACTTATCTGGCATTAATCATTATATCAATATGTGTAAAGCTAAGCAACAAAGCAACCCATAATTTCACTGTCACACAAAAATTACCGACTACCGTTTGAAATCGTTGATAACAAAAGAAAATGCCAGATCGCTTCATTTGAAGTTGACCTGGCATTATTTCTACCTTATTTAAGAAAAACTAACGATTTGGCTCCTTTTAGAACCGCTAATATGATATTTCTCATATTTCCCAATGTTCCTCACGGTTTCTCATGGTTTTACCTACTTATTCGCAGCATTCCTCGGGATAGTTTTCTCTGGGTTCGTAGTGGGTATGCAACAGCTCATGAGCTTTATGACTTCCCGGTTTTTCAAAGTACTCCTCATATAGCTTCATCATGTTTTCGTTCTTGTGAGACTTACGGAAAGTGATTGATTCGTCTTCAGCGTAAATTGCCTTTGCTCTTTCGGCCTTCAAATCAATTTCATTTGTTATGCTTGAAGGTTGAATCGGTTGACCTCCTCCGGTTACACAACCACCGGGGCATGCCATAACCTCTATAAAGTGATAATCTGCCTCACCGGCACGAATCTGATCCATGAGCTTTCTTGCGTTTCCAAGACCATGGGCTACTGCAGCACGGATTGTTAATCCTGGCACTTCAACCTCAGCCACCTTGACTCCTTCAATACCACGGACTGCTTTGTATTCTATATTTTCATTATCTTTACCAGTTAGGATGTCGACAACTGTTCTTAATGCAGCTTCCATAACTCCGCCTGTTGCGCCGAAAATGACTGCAGCACCGGAAGCGTTACCCATTGGGTCATCAAACTGCTCGTCAGCAAGATTTACAAAATCGATACCTGCTTCTTTAATCATACGGGCTGCTTCTCTTGTGGTAATGGAAACATCAACATCAGGATAGCCTGTTGAAGCAAGCTCTGGACGTTGAACCTCAAATTTCTTTGCTGTACATGGCATAACGGATACAACAAACAGCTTCGCCGGATCAATACCCATTTTTTTAGCATAATATGATTTCAGCACTGCTCCAAACATATTCTGCGGTGATTTACAGGATGAAAGATTATCCAATAAATCCGGGTAGTTATGCTCGCAGAACTTAATCCAGCCGGGGCTGCAGGAGGTAATAAGCGGTAACTTCCCACCGTTTTTAATCCTTTCTATAAGCTCTGTTCCTTCTTCCATTATTGTCAGGTCGGCAGCTGTGTCGGTATCAAAAACCTTGTCAAAACCAAGCTTCTTTAATGCTGATACCATTTTTCCTGTGCAACGGGTTCCAATCGGAAGTCCAAATTCCTCGCCAATAGCAACACGAACAGCCGGTGCGGTTTGCACAACCACATGCAGATCAGGGTTTGCAATAGCATCCCAGACTATCTCCGTATTATCCTTTTCACGCAATGCTCCCACAGGACATGCAACAATGCACTGTCCGCAATTTACGCAGGGTGTGTCTTTCAAAGCCATTTCGAAAGGAGATGAAACAATGGTGTTAAACCCTCTTTCATTGGTTTCAATTGCCGAAACAGTCTGTACATTCTTACATACACTAACACATCTGCGGCATAGAATACATTTATTAGGATCTCTTACAATCGAGGTTGACAAATCGTCAACTTCATAATGATTTGTTATGCCTTCAAAATGAGTGTCATTAACATTCAAGTCCTTTGCAAGCTTCTGCAGTTCGCAGTTTTCACTTCTAACGCATGAAAGACACTTCTTTTCATGGTTTGACAATATCAGCTCCAGAGTTACTCTTCTTGCTTCACGTACTTCCGGAGAATTTGTAATAACCTTCAAACCATCTGAAACAGGATAAACACATGATGCCTGAAGGCTTCTGGCACCCACATCCACAACACACATACGGCATGCGCCGATTTCATTAATATCCTTTAAGTAGCAAAGAGTAGGTATTTTAATCCCTGCCTCTTTGGCAGCTTCAAGTATAGTTGAGCCCATAGGCACTTTTATTTCTTTGCCATCTATTGTTAAGGTTACCATTTCACTCATTACTCTCACTCCTTTCTTTTATGCTTTCTTGCTTATAGCGCCAAATTTACATGTCTCCATACACGCACCGCACTTTATGCATTTGCTCTGATCAATATGATATGGTTTTTTCAATTCACCGGAAATTGCATTAACAGGGCATCCTGCTGCGCATGCACCGCAGGAAATGCACTCGTCACTAATAACATATGCCATGGAAAAAACACCTCCATATAAAATTACACACATAATTTTATCATAAAAACCGAAAAATGCAACCTTATATTACCCAATAAACGAAAATTACTCATTTTTTGCGTCACTATTTTCGTCATTTTCAACCTTTTTAGGACGAGTTTCGCCGCGCTTTATAAGTTTAACATCTTTTACTTTGAATGTTTTCGGAAGTGCTTCCCGTGGCTCGGAATCAAGCTGTATGTCCAGCAGACCTGAGAGCAGATTAACATTCGTAACAGTCCCTTTGCCGTCCGGAGTCATTACAATTGAGCTTACAGAAGGGGTTGTACGAAGTAAATCGAGGTATGCATCCTGTTCAAACTTTAAACAGCACATTAAACGACCGCATGTGCCTGAAATTTTTACCGGATTTAAAGAAAGGCCTTGTTCTTTTGCCATTTTGATGGAAACAGGCTGGAAATTGCCAAGAAAAGTCGAACAGCAGAACGGTTTTCCGCAAATTCCAAGCCCGCCTATCATTTTAGCTTCGTCGCGTACTCCGATTTGCCTAAGCTCAATTCTTGTGCGGAATACAGACGCCAAGTCTTTAACGAGTTCACGGAAATCGACTCGGCCGTCGGCTGTAAAATAAAACAGTATTTTTGAGTTGTCAAATGTGTACTCAACATCCACAAGCTTCATTTCGAGTTTATGAGCCGCAATTTTTTTACAGCAGATTTGAAATGCTTTTTTTTCTTTTTTAGCGTTTTCTTTCATTTTATCCATATCGCTTTCTGTTGCGATACGGATAATCTTTTTTAGCGGCTGTACAATGTTTTCGTCATCAATGCCGCGGTTTTCCATTGCTATTTCGCCGCATTCGACTCCGCGCGAGGTTTCAACGATTACTTTATCGCTGTTTTTCAGAATATTTCCGTCGGGATCAAAATAATATATTTTGCCTACATTTTTAAAACGAACGCCAACTACTTCGGCCATATTAACCTCCGATATAAATATAAAATAGGTGTTTTATCTGCCTGCAGCCGCACGCAGATTTGCACAAAGTGCAGTGACCAAAAGGTTTAAGTTTGCGTTTTGGTCAAGAGCCTGCTGTGCTTTTTTAACTTCACTTAAAAGCGCAGCGAGTTTATTGCGGGTAAGGGACGAACCCAATTTTAAAGCGGCTTCTTTTTGTCCGGAAAGGACACTTTCACCGCCGCACCGTAAAACTGCCGCGTCGCGCAAAACAAGACTTAACTCTGAAAGAATATTTTTCAGCCGCTCCCTGTCGCCGGCAAGTTCTGAAGTAAGAAATAATAAATCTGCTCCGTTTACCGCAGTAATCGCAGATGTGAGTTTAGTCAGGTAATCGATATCGCTTTCGTCTAATTCGAACTTTTCTTCCAAAGTGAAAATTTGAGCACGCGAACGCACAGTGGAAAGCAGAGAAGAGGCACTTTGCGCAGTTAAAATAAAAAGTACGTTTGCGGGCGGTTCTTCAAATACTTTGAGTAAAGCATTTTGAGAAATTTCACTCATATTATGCACGCCCAACAGCAGATAAACCTTATTTTCGGCTTCATTGGGCTTAATATATGCTCCAATCCGTATTTGCCTTATTACATCGATTTTAAAAGCACTCGGATTTTCGTCGCCGTCAATCTTTATAATATCGGGATGGGAACCGCAGTTTGCTTTAATACAGCCCGAACAGCTCCCACAGGGGCGAGTTTGTGGGTTTGTGCATACAGAGGCTTTTGCAAGTGTTTCGCCAAGCTTATTTCTTTGAAGGTTGCCCTCCAAAATAATAGCGTGGGGAAGACGGTTTTGACTGAATGCGGACTGTAGATGTTTTTTTATTTCTTCGTTTAGATTAAGATTTTGTAAATTTAGATTTTTCATACTTTTTCAAAACGGTCAACATTAAGCACAAATATAGTAGAGCCGCCCACGGTAACCTCAATCGGGACAGAGGGATAAATACCGGCATCCATAGTTGTGGCGCTTGGGACAAGCTGTGTGCGGCGTCGGCTTTGTTTTGAAATTACAGAAATGATTTCATCGACTTTATCGTCATCTGCACCGATTAAAAAAGTGGTATTTCCAGCCATTAAAAATCCACCTGTTGTAGCAAGCTTCGTGACGGAAAATCCGCCTTTTGTAAGTGCCGTCGAAACCATGGTGCTGTCGTCATTTGATACTATTGCAAGTATTAGTTTCATAAATGTCCCTCCCTATTGCAACTGACGAAATTAATAGCATAAAATAATTATACATTTTTTATTTTATCACCTTTATTGTTAAAAAGCCATACCTCTTTAAGAACTCAATAACATCTTTTGTTATTTTTTCACCCGGCATAACAACGGGTATTCCGGGTGGGCAGGGGCAGGCGGCCTGTGCCGCGATTTGCCCCAAAGAGCTTTCGAGGGATACGGTGTGTGTTTCCGAAAATACAGCGCCGCGTATGCTTTCTTTCACGGGCGGAAGCGGCGGAAATTCAGGAAACAGGGGCAAAGGCTTATTTATCGGCAGAAGTCCGATTCCTTTTTCCAAACGCATGAAATCGCTTTCGGTATTAAATGGAGTTGCAATAAAAACAATATGAGCCGAGTCCGCAAATTCAGGTTCGACACCCGATTTTCGGAAAATTTCAGCGGCATTTTTACCGTTAAGACCGATTGAAGCTGTATTTAAAGTAATTCTCGTCGGGTCGCAAAGTCCTTTAGATGTAAAAATTCCTCGTTCTTCCGCAAAATTCTTAATTTCGCTTACTCTTTTTTGCAGGGGAATGTATTTGTCTTTGTGATTTTCGAGCCATTCCCGAGATAAATCAAGCGAAGCCATTACAGCATAGTTGGGACTTGTAGAGCCGAAAAGAGCCATTGCATCTTTGGCGTTTTCACTGAAACGCTTGTCCTTAATATTAAGCCAAGCACCGCCGGTCAGAACATTCAGCGTTTTGTGAGCCGAACACGCAGTCATGCTTGCGCCCATAGAAAGCGGATGAAGATTTGGATTTGTAAACATAAGATGTGTTCCGTGTGCATTGTCGACAAGCAGTGGAATATCATATTTTTTACATACTTTAGAAATTGATTCAATATCTAAGATTTCACCGTAATAATTGGGACTTGTCACATAAACGGCTTTTGCTTTCGGGTTTTTCTCGATTGTTGAGATTATATCATTCGGCATAGCCCAGATTGGGTGTAAATCGAGAAGAGCCATTGTATTTACCGCACTTCTGTGGAGTATGCGGGAACAAATAATACTTGAACCGCTCGGCGCGGCAAGATAAAGCATTGCCTGAATACACAGAGTACAGCCGCCCGCAGAAATACACGTGCGGTCTGCGCGAAAAAGTTTTGCGGCAAGTTTTTCCGACTCTAAAATAGCACCGTCAGCCTCAAAAAGGCTGTCTGTATCGGGAAGTTCGGTAAAATCGAGTGTAAGAAGATCATGCGGAAGAGCATTGGGGTTATTTTTATGCCCCGGGGTATGAAACGAGGCTCTTTCTGATTTTTTATGGTTTATAAGCGCTGAATAAAGAGGTGTTGGCATTAAATATCCTCCGTTATACTAAATATGTACTATTATACAATAGTTTAGGTAAAAATTGTAATATAAAAAATCGAAAATATATAATGTGTATTAAAAAACGGTTCTAAAACGATTTCTCCGTACGCATAAAATAGCAGCTTGTTTCTTTGCTAAACTCATTATGCAGCAGCGGAAAGGGAGTGAGAATACCAACATTTAATATAAAAACTAAAAAACCGCACGAAATACGTGCGGTTTGGATAATATTTAGTCTTTTGAATATTCACCTGTCGGAATTTCATCTTCATATATAAAGCTTGCAACGCTTTGCCTGCATTTATCCAAATCGGGGACAAGAACTTTTGCGCGTGTTCCCGAGATTAATACGTCATCACCGTCAAATTCGCCGTCTGCCGGTATGCGGTTTTGACTTATCGGATAGTTTAAATAGGTAGGGGAATTTGTCGCCATATCAAGTATTTCGTTTTTAGTCATATTTGTTGCCATAAGGGGCAGAACATCGTACATAGCTTGGTTGATAGTTCCCAAATCCGCCGATTTAAACTTATTGACAATGCTCGAAAACAATTTACGCTGACGCTGTGTCCTTCCAAAATCGTAGTTATCTTCTTTGTTTCTTATTCGTGCATAGTATAATGCCTGTTTGCCTGTTAATAAGAAATTACCCTCTTTAAGGTTCCGTTTAGGGTCGCCGGAGTTACGGTTGATTAGGTCAGCTTCAATCTGACTAAGTTCTATATTTACACCGCCGAGTTTGTCCACAATTTGGGAAAATGAATCAAAATCTATCAAGACAAAACGGTCAATATCAGTTCCGAAATTAGATTCTATTGTCTTTACGGCAAGCTGAGGGCCGCCAACTGCATACCCTACATTAATTCTGTTATTGCCGTGGCCGGGGATTGCGACGTACAAATCGCGCATAAAAGATGTGAGTTTTAGCTTATTGTGACGTGAGTCTATAGAAACAAGAATCATACTGTCGCTTCTGCCGGGGTCATTGGGCTGATAATCGTCAACACCCATTACAAGTATGTTGGTAATTGCGTCATCGTGGTAAAGACCGCCAAGAAGTCCCGATTTTGCGTTCGTGCCGTTTTCCTGTTTAAATAGGGGGTCGGTATTTGGGTTTGATGCTGTATTTTCGATATAATTAATTCTGCCGAGCATATGGTCTGCATAAATACACCCTGCTCCGACAATAAGTAAAATTATGCTTATGGTTAAAACCACTGTGTTACGAATTAAAACTTTTGTACTTTTTTTAGGCACAATATCATTCCTTATAATTCATGTCTATAATAATTTGATACAATAATATCATTCTGAATATTTAAATGCAATACAATTTTATTGCCGCAACTTTATTATGTATAAAATAAGAGTAATTATAAGTAATAAAAAAAGAAACCGTACGGAAAATTCCGTACGGCATATTTATCAATCGTTATATTCGCCTGTAGGTATGTCATCTTCATAGATAAATGTCGCGACACTGTCCCTGCATTTGTCCAAATTGGGAATGAGTACCGAAGCTCCCACACCGCCGATTGATACCTTATCTGATACATAAGCGTCGTCACCGGGAATACGGCTTTGACTTATCGGATAATTTAAGTATGTAAGAGAGTTTGCCGCCATATCGAGTATTTCGTTTTTTGTCATATTTGTTCCGACAAGCGGAAGAACGTCGTAAAGTGCTTGGTTTATTGTTCCGATATTTGCTGTTTTAAATTTATTTATAAGGCTGGAAAATACTTTGCGTTGACGTTCGGTACGTTCAAAGTCATTTCCTATTGCACGAATACGGGAATAATACAGCGCCTGTTTTCCGGTTAATAAGAAAGTACCCTCTTTAAGGTTCCGTTTGGAGTCACCCGAATATCTGTTGATAAGGTTGGCTTCGCCCTGAGTTATCGTCATATCGACTCCGCCGAGTTTATCGACTATTTGTGAAAATGACGAGTAATCAATCAATACGAAACGGTCGATGTCAACTCCAAAGTTAGCCTCAATGGTTTTAACTGCAAGCTGGGGTCCTCCGGAGGAATAAGCGACGTTCAGTCTGTTGCTGTCTTTACCCGGAATAGCAACATACATATCACGCATGAAAGAAGTAAGCTTAAGCTTTTGGTGGCGTGTATCGATTGATGCGAGAATCATACTGTCGCTTCTGCCGGGGTCGTTGGGTTGGTAGTCGTCAACTCCCATTACAAGTATGTTGGTAATTGCATCGTCGTGGTAAAGGCCGCCAAGAAGTCCTGTTTTTGCATTTAAACTGCCGTTTGTTTGGAAAATCGGTGCAGTATTAGTTTTAGTGGACTCATCGCCGATAAAATTAATTCTGCCCAGCATATGGTCGGCGTAAATACAACCTGCTCCTGCAACAAGAAAAACAAGGCTTAAACATAAAATTAAAATATTTTGAATTAACTTCTTTTTTCTTCTTTTTTTGGGATGTTTACTCATCATAATCAGTCCTCATCGGATTTTTTTATATAGTTATAATTATAACATTATACACTTTGATTTAAATAAATTAATTATTAATAAAAATTAATGTTAGCAGTTTTTGGAATTAATCCTGCTCGTCCAAGGTAAGACTGTAGGACGGTAGAAACTCTTTTACAAATAAATCTGCTTCGGGAAGAGCCATTTCTTTCAAAGTTTTTCGCAATGATATTTCCGCTTTGGAAAATTCCGAGCTTCCCGCTCTTTTTTCTTCCACACACTTTATGATAGCGGATAGTTTGTCAGCGGCTTTAATAAGAGGAAGAAGTTCTTTGTCGCCTTCGCCTGTTGCATTCAGTATTGTATTATAGGAAGGCTTTATATCGTCCGGCAGGAAACTTAATAGTTTATTTTTAGCAACTTTTTCGACTTTGCCGTAAGCCGTACGAATTTGCGGATTAAAATACTTAACCGGTGTAGGTAAGTCGCCCGTGAATATTTCCGACGAATCGTGAAAAAGTGCAAGAACAGCGGCACGTTCCGGGTTTACATTTCCACCGAAACGTGTGTTTCTCAATATTGCAAGCGAATGGGCGATTACAGCAGTTTCAAAGCTGTGTTCGGATAAATTTTCATTCCTTGTGTTTCTCATTAAACCCCAGCGGCAGATATACTTCATTCTCGAAATATATGCAAAAAAATGAAACACTTTATTAAGCCCCCTGTTTTCATGTCGAACTTTATAATATTATTATAATCTAATACGGAAAATATATCAAGAAACAGAGTTGTAATTTGGAAATTCCCTTTGTTAAGACAAAACCCTGTGTTATAATATGCTTTAATAGGAAATGGAGGCGATGATTTGACAAACATATTAATCCATAATGAAAAACAAAATTATTACTTAAAATCATTTATGTACGGTTTATTAATATCATTTCTCATCTTTATTCCTTTCATAATTTTCGACAGCGGCTATTTTTTGTTCTACGGTGATTTTAATGTTCAGCAAGTGCCGTTTTACCAAATGTGCCACGACGCAGTGCGGAATTGGGACTTTGGCTGGAGCTTTACAACTGACCTTGGTGCGAATTTTATAGGTTCGTATTCATTTTATCTTTTGGGAAGCCCTTTTTTTTGGCTGACAATACCTTTTCCCAGCCAAGCAGTGCCGTATTTAATGGGGCCGCTTTTGATTTTAAAATTCGCCTGTGCAACTTTAACGGGATTTATTTATTTAAAAAGATATGTCAGAACACCCGATTATGCGGTAGTCGGCGGGATTCTATACGCTTTTTCGGGGTTCTCTGTTTATAATATTTTCTTTAACCATTTTCACGAAGCAATTGTGTTTTTTCCGCTTATGCTGTGGGCGCTTGATGAATATATGTACAAAAGACGCAGGGGAGTTTTTGCTGTAACCGTTTTTGCGTGCTGTTTTGTAAATTATTATTTCTTTGTGGGACAAGTTGTTTTTTGCATTATATATTGGTTTGTCCGTCTTTTTTCGGGAAGTTTCAGAATAACGCTCCGTGATTTTCTTCTACTTTTTTTAGAAGCGGTTTTGGGAGTCATGTGTGCCTGCATATTGTTAATACCAACTGTGTTTGCGGTAATACAAAATCCAAGGGTAAGTAATCCGCCGAACGGCTGGAGCGCACTTTTGTATGACTGGAATCAGCGTTATATCCATATTTTGGAATGCTTCTTTTTTCCGCCCGATATCCCCGCAAGACCCAATTTCACACCTAAATCGGAGGCGAAGTGGGCATCGCTGGGTGCATGGCTTCCGCTTTTCAGCATGACGGGAGTAATCGGATTTTTAAGAATGAGAAAAAGCCACTGGCTGAAAAAAGTACTCGGCATCTTATTTTTTATGGCTTTCGTACCCATATTAAATTCGGCATTTCAGCTTTTTAACGCATCGTATTATGCGCGGTGGTTCTATATGCTTACTCTTATGATGAGTTTGGCGACTGTAATTTCGCTTGACAGAGAATGTATAAAATGGAAAAGCTCTATCAAATGGACTTTGGGAATAACACTGGGAATAGCGCTGCCGATTGGACTTATGGTTCAGACTACAGAGCAGGACGGCAAAGAGATAACGACAATAGGACTTGAAGAGTACCCAACAAGATTTTGGACTTATGTCGCAATTGCGCTTTTAAGCCTTACTCTTTTGACGATTATATTTAAGTTTTATAAGCGCGATAAAAAGCTCTTTATAAAAAGGTGTTTCGGTTCAATTGCGGCAATTTCCGTTTTATATGCGCTTTTTTTCATAGCTTTGGGAAAAACACAGAGCGAAGATGTGCGAAAGTATATGATTCCATATTCATTAAACGGAGGAGCGGATATCGACCTTCCGGATACTAAAAACTGCCGAATAGACGTTTACGACGGAATGGACAACCAGGCTATGTTTTGGCAGATACCGACTATTCAGGCGTTCCACAGCATAGTGCCAGGTTCGGTAATGGAATTTTACCCGTCAATCGGAGTTCAGCGAGACGTTGGCTCACGCCCCGAAGTTAAGTATTACGGACTTAGGGGGCTTACAAGCTGCCGCTGGCTTTTTGACCCAATCGCAGAGGGGGAGGATTTTGCCGACGCAGAAAATAACCATCAGCCTCGAATGCCTGGTTGGAGCTACTATGCTTCCCAAAACGGATGTAATATTTATAAGAATGATTATTATATTCCAATGGGCTTTTCGTACGATTACTATGTTACAAGGGACGAGTTCGAAACGACTGACAAAGAAACGAGAAATCTTCTTTTACTTAAAACCCTTGTAATTGAAAATGAAGATGAGAAAAAATATGCGGGAATTTTGAAGCATTACGACGAATATGAGTTTGCCGAATGTACAAGCGGGGCATATTTCAGCGACTGCCTTGACAGAAAAGAAAAGTCCTGCTTTTATTTCAATCGAGGAAAATCGTCTTTCACCGCAAGGTTTGCATCTGAAAAGGACAGGCTTGTGTTTTTCAGCGTACCTTGGGAACAAGGTTGGACAGCGTGGGTAAATGGGAAGCCTGCGGAAATTATTAAAGCCAATGTTGGATTTATGGCGGTAAAAGTGCCGAAAGGCACAGCTGAAATAAGATTTGAATACAAAACCCCGGGACTTAATATAGGGGCATTGGTTTCGCTTTTGGGTGTTTTAATTCTTGTTATCTATGTTTCGGTAATTAAAATATATGATAAAAAACATCCGCACAAAAGAAAAACTTACAGGATAAAGTACAAATGTGTTAATGGAAATGAAACAAAAGATACACAACGCTGACCTGCGGTAAGGGAGGTAAAATTATGCCGACGGTTTATTTGGTTATCCCCTGCTACAACGAAGAGGAAGTGCTTCCGGAAACGGTAAAAAGACTTACCAAAAAAATGAATGAAATGATAGATTCCAAACTTGCCGATAAAAAAAGCCGCATCCTTTTTGTGGATGACGGCAGCCGCGACAAAACATGGGAACTGATTAGCGCTTACTGTGATGAAAACGTACTTGTAAGCGGTATTAAGCTTGCTCATAACAGAGGACATCAAAATGCGCTTTTGGCGGGACTTATGACGGCGATGGAATCCTGCGAGTGTGCAATAAGTCTTGATGCTGATTTACAGGACGACATTGAAGTTTTGGACGAGTTTGTACAAAAATATACCGAAGGCTGCGACATAGTTTACGGAGTCCGAAAAAATCGTGAAACCGACACATTTTTTAAGCGAACCTCAGCACAGGGCTTTTATAAATTTATGGAGCTTCTCGGCGTTGATGTTGTGTATAACCACGCGGATTACAGACTTATGAGCCGCCGCGCACTTGAAGCATTAAGCGAATATAAAGAAATAAACCTGTTTTTGCGCGGGATAATTCCTCTTATAGGGTACAGAAGTGATTATGTTTATTATGAGCGCCACGAAAGATTTGCGGGCGAGTCAAAATATCCGCTTAAAAAAATGATATCTTTTGCGCTTGACGGAATAACATCATTCAGTGTGAAACCTTTAAAAATAATTTCAAACTTAGGACTTCTTGTATCGGCACTTAGTGTAATAGGTCTTATTTATGCTCTGGTTTCTTATTTTTCGGGAAGTGCGGTTGCGGGTTGGACTGCGATTATATGCTCCATTTGGCTTATTGCGGGGCTGCAGTTTTTGTGCCTCGGTGCCGTAGGAGGATATGTAGGGAAAATTTACAGCGAAGTAAAAGCGCGCCCGCGTTACAAAATAGAAGAATATAAAAAGTAATCTTACGACAATGTAAGCCAAATAAAAGCATGAAAGCCCTGTATTTCCTCGGAAATTTATTTTAGAATCAGACGGGTTTCTCCGGGATTAAGGCATAAAAGCTTTGATGCTATACGTGGGTGTTTGAGCTGTCGGCGCACCATATCCCGAAGGACTTGACCGTTATGGTAACCGTGAACCACACGAACTTCTTTAATGTTTTTATCTGCACGGCTTAAAAGCTGTTCCAAATCACGTTTTGCTTCCCTTGAAGTCATACCGTGAATATCCACTTCCAAAATATCTCCGTTTCTCGATTGCAGCATTGTATTCACCAGCCAAATTAGATTTTAAAACTATTATACTGCTTTTTATATTAAATGAAAATAAAATTGGTACTAACAACCTCGAATTTATGATATAATTAATTAAATAGGAGGGATTACGTTGAAGGTTGTAGAACTTCGCAATGTTTTTACAAGCTGTAATGATACTTTAATTGAAATCAAAGATGATTTTATTTATTATGCAGAAGAGAAAAAAGAGGAAGGCCACAACAACCTCTTTATTTTGGAATATAACAGAGATACTAAACGAGAACGCATACTTTCCAACTACTTTTTGAAAAGTACAAATTATATAAAACACTTTTTCAGCTTTCAGGGCGAAATTTTGATTATAATGGAAAGCGGCGAAAGTGAAGTTACCGTATTAAGCATTGACAAACATACTGGTGAAGAAAAGAATACGGCGAAACTCAGCTTTATCGGAAATATGTCGCAATGCTGCGCTCTTGACAGAAGTCACTTGATAATTTATACCGAACAAAACGAAAAGCACCGCAGTCAGTTTGAGGAATACGAAAAGCTGACAGGCAGGGATAAAATAGTATATCTTTTTGATTTGAATGACGGGGCATATTATTACCTCTGCGACCCGCGCTTCAGCGGTGAAGACGGGGCAAGATTTATTACATATGACAAAGACGGTGAAAGTCAGCTTTTGGTGCTTCAGCCGCACAAAACGGAAGAAGATAAAGCAAAAGCCTATGAGGATCGCCGCTGGGTAGGGGATAATGTAAACGACAATGTTTGGGTATGCTCTCTTTCCGCATTTATTGATTCCGTAAAATTAGGCGAAGAGTGCGCTCCGCTTGAACTTGTTTTGTGTGCTGGTACATGTGGAATGGTTCGCTATGTAGGCATGAATGAGAAACAGATATATTTCAGAGCCAAATATTTTCCTACAAATGACCAAAGATTGTGCTCTTATAATATACATACGGGTAAAAAGTCGGTAGTAACTGAACTTAATTTGGAAGAAGATAAAGAAAAATTATCTCAGTTTTATATTGACGTAAATTCCTCAAAAGCCTACAGTATTACAACGGAAGTCGATGAAGACTATCAGGTTGACGGAGTTTGGAATTCATCAGTACACTCAATTTACAGCAGGGAACTCGGTGATTTTGTTGCGTGTATAGATGACCGTTATATAATTGCGAGATATGTACTTTCGGACGATAAAGATTCATTTGAGTTTAACTCTATTTACGATATTGCGACGGGCGAACAGAAAAGCTATGAGTGCAAATGTCTGGTTAAAGGTGATACGGTGGTACTGTATTAGAGATGATTGTTAATTTAGAAAGAAAAAGGGCAGTACCCTGACATTTTTATGGAAAAACAGTCACAATACAAATATTATAAAATCTGGGATTACAGCATTTAAGCTTGTAATCCCTTGCTTTTTGCCTAAAACACACTATTATATTTACAATTAAACTTAAAAAAAGTGACCGGATATAAAAATCCGATCACCCAACTTTACTTAGTCCATGATTCGACATGATAAATTAAAATGTATAATGAATACAATCCTTGTATTCTTTAAAAATCTTACGATTCAATTCATCGCCGCCGTCCACATTTGCACTGTAAAATACAGGCGGAGTTTTCACACCGCTCTCAATGAGCTTTTGTGCGGTTGCAGC
>ENA-UOOK01002041-UOOK01002041.1-fermentation-metagenome-genome-assembly--contig:-NODE-2041-length-25488-cov-2.737467_pt1 | contig 25488 bp, 13 predicted proteins | sample MGYA00245777_ERZ724023 | MGnify/ENA primary metagenome ERZ724023 (study PRJEB28704, sample SAMN03018312) | fermentation metagenome | biome: anthropogenic terrestrial biome; feature: soil; material... | reverse complement strand
ATTATCCGCATCTGAGAAAGTAACCCATAAGCTGAATGTTGAAGGCCATCCTCTGTATTTTGGATCCAAGTCCGCTTCCGGTGTAGTGATCCTATTACTTAGGTAGGGTTCTCCTTCCCATCTCCAATGAACACCTTCCAGACCGCTCTTGAATTTTAGATAGTTGTCTTCATTACTATAGGTAGTATATTCCAAGATCTGCAATATTCTTGCCATCTTTTCATCTGAAACCTGGGCACCAAACATATCCACCCTGTTTTTGCCAACACCGTATGAATCAATTGCATATGTCGCGCTGGTAGCATTTCCTTTAGGGCCTTGGAACAAAATACCAACGATGAATCTTGCATTTTCATCGCTGTTCATCAATATGTTTATGGGCGGTTGAACAGCATAGGTTTCATTAGAAGGCATTATGTACGCATTACGATGGACTTGCATGATTCCCACCTTGTTCAATGATGTCAAAGCGTTATACTCTAAACGCCATGATTGTTCTCCGGGAAGCTTGTGCATATATCCTTTTGTAATCTGGGTAGAAATCCATTCCAAATAATCTCTGTAGCCTGTATAGGCATATTTAGGAACAGTGTTACCAGTTTCCAAATCTTTATAGAGGTAGTTCCCATCTTGTACAAATCCGAAAAGACCTTCTTGGATCAAGTTGGTCCATGCGGACTCCGGTAAGTATACCATACCGTATGTATCATCCACACCGTTTCCGTCCGGATCATCTTCTGAGAACGCACGCATAATTTCATTCAAATCATCGAATGAATAATCCATTTCCCCAACAAAGATCTGATCATCCAAATACTCAAAACCTTCAGTGGTCTGTTTTACGGGTTTGAAGTTGCTCATATCCGGCTCTTTCCCGATTGCTTCCAACCAATCCAAATTCACACATACCGCTTCATAAAAGTATTGTGCTGAACTCATACCGATATGTGTTAATCCTAAATATTCATCTGTTGAACCCGGAACCAAGTTATATGTAAACCCGATGGGCATAGCTTCCATCAGTCGGTATTGACCGGGCAGGTACTTTTTCATGGCATCCAAAGAAACGGATCTGGTTAATTTCTCATTGTACATTTCATGAGGCTGTCTTGGTGCTCCGGGTGCGAAAAAGAAATCCGCAATATCCCCGGCTGCAATCAATGCTGCCATTTGGTCGGCTTTCAAAGAATCCTGTGGCCATACTTGTATGTCCACATTGAATAATTCTTCAAGTTCAGCTTCATCCCATCTTCCATCTATATGTCTTTCTCCATATTGAGTCAACCATGTGATCTCCATATGCTCCTCAAAAGGATTCTCTTCAACTTTTTCTGTGGTTGTAACAGCTGTTGTGGTCGCTTTGGTTGTTACCGTTGTTGTTGCACCGGATGTTTCACCTGTTTCTCCTGTGGTATCACCGCTGCAAGCTGAAACAGCAAAGAGAATTGAGAGCACCAATATAATACATAAAACCTTCTTCATAAATCTCTCCTTATACATATTAAAATCTCTGATAAAAAAATAAGATTTATATATAAATAATAGCATAGCTCTATTTTTTTATATTGGATTATTGTTCAATCTTCTTGTTATATTGTTCAATTATTTTAAAACAAGTTGTTTTCACTGTCCTATGGAAGTCTCAATAAAAAAAGCAGCTGACAAAATGTTGTTTATCTAACACTTTACAGCTGCTGTTCTCATTTTCTCATTAAATCGAGAAAAGCTTTTGGTCACATGCGATATAGATCTTATCTTCTACTTTAAAACTATGACTGACACCGGGCAAATTGCCTGTAGATATGATATTTCCGTCCCGGTCGATTACAGATATTCTACCATACTCACATACAACACATATGGTATTGTCCTGTTTCCGATACAACTCATTGACACTGTCTTCTACATACACACTCCACACTTGATTTCCTTTCCGATCAAAGGCCATTACCGAGCCCTTGGATGTTCCGGCGTAAACCTCAGAATGATCTTCTTTTATTTCAACTGCTTTTACGATACCACCCAAACGTTTGTCAAATTCAGTTTTTACACCGTCTTTTTCTATGCTGACCACTTTGAAGTTCTCTTGATACTTCATACCGCAGACCAGAATATGTTTATCTCCTTCTGTGACAAGACGGTGAGATTGAATGGTGTTTAACCAGAACCCGGTTCGAACATCCCTTTTGGGTTTGCCGGTTATGGTATGGCTATAGAACATGCCGTATGCAGAATCCACCTTACCGCTTGCTAAAACTTCCGGTTCTCCGTCATGATCCACATCAATCCATTCTAATATGTCAGGAACAGTGGCATATATGTAAAAGGCATGATGCATTTTTCCCTTGGTGTCATACACCCTGACTTGATTGTCACCGGCACCGGTAAGAATGTACAAACCGTCTTTTGTTTCCACTGTCCGAATACTCACAATTTGTGGATATGCCAATTCCCAACTGTCGTACAATGTAGGAATTCTTGTTGTCCGGGTTTCCCATACCAACTGACCTTTCAGGTCTACAGCCGACAGCTTGTTATGTCCGTGACCAATAATAAGAAGTTTTTCCGGTTTGACATACTCCATCACATGAATAGAACCTTCGAAGGATAATTCCCATAAGATATTTCCATGATCGGTCAATACAACTTTTCCACCTTCCAATGCACAAGCCGTCTGATTATCTTCCATAGCCGACAGGGTGCATATTTTCCGATCAAAAGTGCATTCGTTGTGTATCTTCACCTTGTTAACATGGCTTTTACAAGAGGCCTTTTCCTGTGTAGAGCAACAATTACCAATATGACTCAGTGGAAGTCTGTCCTCTTTTCCGGCATAGAATATGACCAAAGCTTTACCTTCAAATTTTGGTGTGATGGATGCCTCATCTTGTTTAGCAGGCTGAACGATATGGGTGAGAGATAGCTTATCTCCCTCTTTCATATAGGAAGAAGACATAGAAGTGATGGAAGATACCACCACATCCTTGTCGTGGTACCTGGATTCCCACATGATGTCGGCTTTTGTTGTTTTGTTTCCGGTTTTTTTTTCATCCTCGTCATACATACCGCCATAATCAAACAACCTTTTCCCGTAAGGAATTTCTTCAACATTCATACTGATATTGTTATTGCTGTATCCGGATAATCGTAACTCATACTCACACCGTTCACGGTTGCGTCGGAGAGCCTTTGCAGTCTGATTCCACAATTGGACCTTTGAAGGTGTTCTAAAATGAGCATTAATAATAAATTCACCTTCTTGGTTGCAAATCACCGTATCATGGAAAATAGCGCATACACCTTTGATTAAATAGATTTCCCGAATCCAGTCGGTTCCGTTGTAGTTCTTCAAGCGCATCCGTAAATAGTAACGGTTTTGATCCAAAACCGTTTGCTCTTCTAATAGGGCATATCCCGGAACCTCCGATGCGTAACCGTTACGTGCAATAGTTAAAATGGAGCAGTTTTCCGGCTCCGGCCAACGGTAATCGTTTTCTTCCACCAACCAGACAATACCTTTGCTTGTGAAATCCAAAACACCCATAGCATCACTGTATGCATGAACACCGTTACTGCCTAGGCCGTCGATTAATAAAAAATCGTCATGGATTTTATCCCAACCGGTTCGTATGGACACCTTATCAAAACAATCTTCATAGGGTCCTTCAGGAGGTGTAGTGGAAAATTGTTTTGCTTGTTTAGGATTCTTCTCCCACACAGTATAACTATATTTGTCCAACATGATCCGAGTAATGCCGGTCATGTCCTCATGTTCTTTCGGGATTACTCCGGAATCGAATAACCGTTGAAGACTTACAGTCTGTCCGTTGTTCAAGTTTTTAAAACGATCGTAAAGCCATTGCATTTCGCCGTCGCTTATATAATGGGTGAAAATGGCAGATAAAACTGTCGGGAAAGGACTTTTTACAGAACCGTCCCCGTAAGAGGGCATCATAGCGTTTTGCCCGATAATTGCTTTGATCCATTTCGCCACTTCTTTGGCTGAAGTGTTTAAAAAGCGATGTTCATCCTCGAAAATAGAGTAACTGCACACTAATCGCAATGTGACTTGATTGGAATAGGAAGAGTCGTCGCAAAGAGGTTTCCATCCGTTATGGTTGAATACATAAAAGACATCATCCCCCACCTGTTTCCATTCGTCCGTAATATATTTTAATTCCGGATACCGTTTGCTGAAATAGTCGTGGGCATATATCAAGGACATTGCACAAAACATGGTATGGTTATGAGAAGGCAAATCTTTTTGCCGGCTGATATTTCTTGCATAACCTACACCTTCTTTGCTTTGAGCCCAATCAAAAACACATTTCTCAATAGATAACCTGACATCATCGGGAATCATCCCCGAAAGTTCCAACAAGCGCCAAATCTCAATGTGTGCCGTCATATACAAGTGGGTGGCTTTGATGAGAAAAGAATTTTCCTTAGAGATCTCCACCATTTTATGCCAACCTTCAAAGTAGGTTTCCATAATTTTTAAGTCTCCGGTGACATAAGCCAATAATCCGGTGACATGCCATTGTGAAGTATGAATTGAAGGGACAAGATCGATTTTTTCAGGAACTTTTGCATGTCGTACATCCTTTAAATAGCTTTCACTATAGGGTAACTCCTCATACTCAACCTCATTCATATAGGGTAAAGGATTATCAGTTTTACGGATAAAGGCTTGTACTCCTTTTTCCAATCCGGCATCATCCGAATAACCGATATGCAACACATTATATCCTGTAGCAAAAGGATCCGTCAGCGTGCGAATATTATACCCTCCCCGTCCCGGATAACTCAAATCAGTCATGCACAAATATTTGTAAACCATATATTCCACACACTTGCTGTTTGAAAGGTTCCCTAGAACGATAGCAGGCTGCCCACAAGATATTAAAATGTCACGGGTGGGGTCTTCAAGCACCTTGGCATTCAACCCTTTGCTGTGGAATTTTTCTTCAATGATCCTTGCAGCGGATAATCCTAGCCGGTGGGAAGGAGCTATAATAAGAACTCCTTTTTCCGGTATCGCTGTCTCCCTACATATGCTTTTTCCATATAACCGCTTCGTCTCATCATGTAATATGAACTGTGTCATTTTGTCACCTCTTCAATTAATATATGATTGAATAAACCGTATCCCCGCATACAAGGAGAATTTCACCTTGCACCGAAACACAATAATCCACGTTTTGCGGCAAATTGCCTTGGGCGATGAGTTTCCCTTCATTGGATATAACGGAAACTTTTCCGCTTTCACATAGTACAATCGTATGATCCTGCTTTCTATACAGCTCTTTCACATTGTCTTCCACATACACATTCCATTTTTCTTTCCCTTTTGTGTCGAAGGCCATGACAGAACCTTTTGATGTGCCGGCATAAAATTCAGTGAAATCCTCATTCATTTCAACTGATTTTACAATACCTCCTAACCTTTTTTCCATATGAGTTTTTACAGAATCCTGTTCTATACACAACACTTTGAAATTCTCTTGATATTTCATACCAATGACCAAGATTAGTTTTTGATCTTTAAATGCGAAATGATACGATTGAATGGTGTTTAACCAGAAACCGGTTCGTAAATCTTTTTTAGAAACACCGTCAATTGTATTTACATAAAACATGCCGTATGCCGAATCGACTTTGCCGGCTGCAATCACTTCCGGTTCCCCGTCTAAATCTATATCAACCCAATCGATCATGTCAGGAACCGTAGCACGTATATTAAAATATCGAATGTATTCTCCCTTGGTGTTATATACCCTGATTTGGTTATCTCCTGCTCCGGTGAGAATAAACGACCCTTTTTTGGTTTCTACATACCTGATACTGATGATTTGCGGGTGAGCCAATTCCCAGCTGTCAAGCATGGTAGGAATTCTTTTTGATTGGGTATCCCACACCGGTTGACCTTGATGGTCTACGGCCGACAGTTTGTTATGGCCATGACCAATGACAAGCAACCTTTCCGGCTTGATATATTCCATTACATGGATCTCCCCTTGCAAGGATGCTTCCCATATGACCTTCCCCTTACAGATCCATGCAACCTTTCCGCCTTCTAAAGCACAAGCCAAGCAGTTGTCTTGCGTCACAACCACAGACTTAATTTTCTTGTTCAAGGAGAATTCTTCCTTAAACTTCACGCTTTCAACTACCTTTGCAGGAACCTTTTCTTTCGGAGAAGCCTTACCCGTGTGGGTAACCGGCAAGCTGTGTACTTTTCCGGAAATTGATAACGTCAATGTATTTCCTTCCATTTTGGGTATGAGTAATTCTTCTCCTTCTTTGGCAGGATGAACGATATGAGTAAAAGACAATGTATCTCCTTTTCTCATAAAGGAAGAAGACTTTGAAGTGATGACCGAGACCGCTACATCCTTGTCATGGTATCTGGATTCCCACATGGTGTTTGCATTTGCAGGGTCAGCTCCGGTATTAGCCGCATCCTTGTCATACATACCACCATGATCAAACAACCTTGTTCCGTAAGGAATCTCCTCAACAGCCATACTGATATCATGGCTGCCGTATCCGGATAGCCGAAACTCATAGGTGCTCCCCTCACGGTTGGTTCGAACTGCTTTTACAGTATTCCCTGACAATTTCACTTTCGAAGGTGTCCTCCAATGTACATTGATGACAAATTCTCCTTCTTGGTTGCATATGACCGTGTCATGGAAAACAGTACCTATGCCTTTGATCAAATAAACTTCTCGAACCCAATCCGTCCCGTTATAATCCTTCAAGCGCATACGTAAGTAATATCGGTTTTCATCCAAGGATTTTTGCTCTTCCATCAAGGTATAACCCGGGACATCAGAAGCATAGCCGTCTTTGGCAACGGTGACAACCGTACAGTTTTCCGGCTCCGGCCAACGATAGTTATTTTCTTCTACCAACCAAACAATTCCTTTGCTCGTGTAATCCAAAACACCCATGGCATCGCTGTACGCATGAACACCGTTACTGCCAAGGCCGTCAATTAAAAAAAAATCATCACGGAGTTCATCCCAACCGGTTCGTATGGAAACTTTATCAAAACAATCTTCGTAAGATCCGGCCGGTGGAGTCGTATTGAAACGTTTGGCTACCCCCGGATTCTTTTGCCATACGTCATAGGTGTATTGATCTAATAAAATCCGTGAGACGACGGAAGTGTCCGGCACTCTAGATACCACTCCGGAGTCAAATTGCCGTTGCAATCTAAAATCACGCTCATGATCCATACCTCTGAGTTCAGGATTCAGCTCCTTGAATCGCTCAAACAACCACTTCATTTCACCGTCTTTTGTGTAATGAGCTAAAACAGAGGATACAAATGCAGGATACGGACTTTTGACAGAGCCGTCTCCATAGGATGGGACCATGCCGTTTTGACCCATGATCGCCTTGAGCCATTTGGCAACTTCTTTAGCTGAAGTATTTAAGAAACGATGTTCTTCCTCAAAAATTGAATAACTGAATACCAAGTGTAGTGTCACTTGGTTGGAATAGTGGGAGTCATCGCAATAGGGTTTCCAGCCCTTGTTGTTAAATGTATAAAAAACATTGTCCGCAATCTCTTTCCATTCCTTAACAAAGGACAATTCCGGATACCGTTTGATAAAATAGTCGTGAATATAGGTTAAAGACAAGGCACAGAACATAGTGTGATTATGAGAAGGTAAATCCTTTTGCTTACTAAGATCCCTTGCATACTCCACCCCCTCCCGGCTTTGAGCCCAATCTAAGATGCACTTTTCGATCAACAACCTGATATCATCGGGAATCATTCCTGAAAATTCCAACAAACGCCAAATTTCTATCTGGTTCGCCATAAAAAGATGGGTTCCCTTCACCAGGTAAGGATTTTCTTTTGATATTTCAACCATTTTGCGCCAACCGTCAAGGTAGGTTTCCAAATGTTTTAAGTCACCGGTCACATAGGACAATAAACCGGTAAAGCGCCAGAAGGAAGTATGGATGGAGGGAACAAGATCGAGCATATGGGGTACTTTTGCCCGGCTGATTTCTTGCATATATTTTTCAGTAAAAAGTAGCTTTTTGTACCACACCTCGTTGATATACGGCAGGGGATTACAGATCTTATTTACAAAAGCTTGAATTCCTTTTTCCAATCCTACATCGTCTGAATACCCGATATGTACAACATTATGACTTGTGGCAAAAGGATCAATCAACGTCCGAATGTTATATCCTTCCTCACCGGGATAGCTCAAGTCAGTCATACACAAATATTTATAATACATATACTCTACGCACTTACTGTTTGATAAGTTCCCTAGAACTACAACAGGTTGCTCACTTGATACTAAAATGTCTCGTGAGGGATTTTTCAATATTCTCCCCTTCATACCCATGGAATTAAACTTTTCCATAATCAATTTTGCCGCAGATAATCCGGCTTGATGTTCGGGAGCAACAATGAGTATCCCTTTTTCGGGTATGACGGTATCTCTACAAATGTTCTTACCATAAACCCGCGTAGTGCCTTCTGTCGACTCATGTAATATGTACTGTGTCATTTTGCCACCTCTTCATTAATGTAAAAAGCGTCTTCTAGTGCTCTAAACCATATAAGCACAATGTTATGACGATTATAGCATGCAAAGAACATTGAGAAATTAATAATTGTATAAATATATTGGACCATTGTTCAATGATCGATCAGATAAAACACAAAAACCGGTTTGCACCGGTTTTTGTGTCTCGTATAACATCAAATATTAGTCCTTGATCGTAAACTTCTCTCCCGGATCATATTCGATAAACTTAGGATTGTTATAGTACTTATCGATCATGGTCTGCAATCCATTGGCATACAGCTGATCAATGTATTCTGTCCATTCTGTATTAAAGTTCGCTATTTCACCATTTAATGCCCTGTTCTTAAAGTTGTTGATGATGGGATTTAACTGCGCATTGTGCTCTGCATTATCCTTAACGAACTCTGCATACAACTCTCTTCCCATGTAAGCTTCAGATGTGTGCTTTACAGGATTCAAAGCATACTTTACGAGCAAATTGTTTACATGCATGTACGGGGTGTAAGCCCAGTATCCATTCTCAACAGCATTGTCAATTTGAAATTGCACAGTTGACGGTGAGTATCGCAAAGCGAATACTGATAGATTACCTCTGTATTCTTCCGCTAATTCAGTAGTGGGGGTAGCGATTCTTGAGCTTTTATATGGCTCTCCTGCCCATTTCCAATGGATGCCTTCGATACCTGAGTTGTATCTGATTCGACTATCTACACTGTGGAAATTAGTGTACTGTAGAATTCTACAGATTCTTTCCAACTTTGCATCACTTACCTCCGCGCTAATCATTTGGACTCTCCATTTGCCTACTCCATAGGGATCAATTTGATAAGTTGCATCAACAGATTTTCCTTCAGGTCCTCGGAACATTGGTCCAATGACAAATCGTGCATCCTCATTACCATTTAACAAAATACTCTGTGGAGGGAATATTCTGTATGCATCACTGTTTAGTGCCAAATACCCGCTGCCGTTTACACAGTAAACACCATATTTGTTCGTGGCGGCCATTGCATTGTATTCCGGCTGCCAAGCTTCCTTACCGGGTCGTTTAACCATATATCCTTTGGTCAAACTATCCGACACCCACTGTAAATAGTCTCGATATGGTGTATATGCATACTTTGGAACAATATCGCCGGTAACCGGATCTTCGTAACGATAATTCGCATCATGGACGAATCCAAACAAACCTTCCTGGGTCATATTGGTCCATGCAGATTCTTGAACATACAACATACCATATGTATCGTCAACTCCATTACCATCCGGGTCGTCTTCTGTGAATGCTCTTAAGATCTCATTCATGTCCTCGAAGGGTATGTTACCTTCTGTGAAGAAAATGTTATCATTGAATTTTTCATAACCTTCTACCGTCATCTTAACCGGAACTAACGCACTCTCATCAAAGCCGTAACCTACATTCTCCAGCCAATCCAGATTGACACAGGTCGCATCATAGAAATATTGACAGGCAGCTACACTGTTTTGTGTAAAGCCTAGATATTCATCCGTTGTTCCTGGAACCAAATTATATGTGAACCCAATGGGAATCCTCTCCATAGCTTCAACAAATCCCGGAATCCAATCTTTCATTTGCTGGAGAGTAATGGAGCGGATCATGCCTTCTTCATATAAATTGACCGGCTCTCTTGGGGCACCGGGCATATAAGAAAAATCCGGCATGTCACCGGCTGCAACTAGAGCCGCCATTCTTTCAGTGTTTCTCCCATCTTCAGCCCAGACTTGCAAATCAACATTGAACATCTCTTCCAACTCAAGTTCGTCCCATCTGCCTTCTCTCCAGTCGGCATTCAGTTGATCCAACCAAGAAATCTCAAAGAACTCTTCAAAAGGGTTTTCCTCAATTTCTGCTGTCGTAGTTCCCGTTGTTGTGCTTGCTTTGGTTGTCCCTGCAGATGTCGTCACACCCCCCGGTTGTTCTTCGCCACTACTCGTACATGCGACAAATGACAAAGAAATACACAACACCAATAATACACTTAAAAACTTTTTCATTTGATACCTCCAATATATTGTAATGATAAATGAATACACTATTTAATTTTTGATATAGTAAGTAACCAAAGCACCTATGCTATGTGTTTGCATAGATACAGTATTTTTGAATGTCGTTTCCGAGTCAGGTTAACAGCATTAGCATATTCAGAATATATAAAAATGCATATGTCTTTAAGAAAATGAATCATATGGAATAAAATAAGAGATTGTTGTGTTTTGCAACAATTTTTTGTTTTCATAACCCGTATCTCCAAGCAGTATATTATTTGTATCGATGTGGAAATTATATCATCTTCATTATTGTGCAAATCAGATTATTGTGTAATTTTATTGTAATATCGTTCAAAGATATTCACTCTTATTCAAAAGGAATTGTATACCCGTTTCGGATATTTATTTTACATTATTTGTATTGTCTTATTTTCCATTTATGTTATAATTATAATAATACTTCACAAGAGAGGTGTAGAAATGAAAAAGTTGTCATTATTGTTGTCCGTGTTTTTGTTGTTCACAATGGTGTCCTGCACGCAGAGCTCAGAACAACCACCGCCAACAACCACGACCAAAGCTACTGTGACAGAACCGGTGAATCCATTTGCTAACCATCTGGAAATTACATACTTAACCAGGTTCTGTGATAATTATGAAGAAGGGCGTTGGGATGAGAAGGAACTTGAAGAAAAGTTCAACATCGACTTGAAGGTTTGGAACATTGATGCCTATAGTGCAGAACAATGCACTATGATGGCCGCCGCCGGTGATTGGGCCGACACCGGATATGTCAATGGGTATGACCCTGTAAGGGCATATAACGAAGGCTTAACTCGAAACATTACTCTTGATCAAATCAGAACCAAGTTACCGGAATACTACAGTATTCTAGAATCAAACCCAATAGGATTCCAATTTAATCTAATTCCTGAGGAACCGGATACATATTACGGCATATCTTTTTGTTATGCCATGAATAACTACTGGTATCACGTTAATTGCTTCCGATTAGATTGGTTGGAAAATGTCGGTTACGGGATTGATGACCTGACTGAAGTGAAATTGTCCTACGAAGGGTTATCGCAAGCCGCAGAAGATACCATATTTCTATCAAACCACATCTTTTCCTTTGATGAATTTACAGATATTATGAGAGCATTCACCGAAGACGACCCTGACGGAAACGGTGTTGATGACACCTTTGGTGCTATGTATCCTCTAACCGGACCATCCTACGGAAGTACATGGACTGATATTTACACCGGAATGTTCGGGGTTACTTCATATTATACAACATGGTTACACTATGACGAAGCAAGTGGTAACTATGTACCGCCTTATGCAACATCCGGATGGAGAGACTTCCTAGTATTCATCAATGACATGCTTTCTAAAGGATACATGAATTATATGCAAAATGTAACGGAAACAAATGATTACCTGGGCAATTTCTACGGTTGCCTCAATACCGGTGCATACGGGCACTTTCCATTGGACGCACTGTACAATATGAATCCCGGTTATCCCGCTTGGGTTAGGGATTGGGTACCCAACGGCCTGCTTTCCAAAGATCCGGGTGCACAATTTGTGATTTTACCTGTGATCGTAGGACCTGACGGAAAAGGCGGAAATCGTCGATATTTGGATACTCCATTCAGAGACGGTGCTTGGGGTACTTGGTCTTTCGGTGCATCTTGCACTGATGAAAAACTGGATCGGTGCCTTGCTCTTCTAAGATACACTCACTTTACCGATGAAGGATTCTACAGATATTATTATGGTCTGGAAAACGTTCATTACAAGTGGTCAGGTGAACCGTACAACAGCGCAATTATTGCCACAGACATTACCAAGATCCCGAAGCAATATACATCCAATGCCATTCAAGCAATTTTCGCAACAGATAAGTTCTTGACCGATTTTAAGAAATGGTCCATGGTCAGTGAATTCTTCTACACTTTGTGTGAATTCCAAATCGAGAATGATTGGTTTGTGAATTACACATTAGAACCCGACAAACTGATAAGCCGCCTATTCATGGGCAACGATATGTATGATGAGTATATTAAGCTGCGAGATACAATTCAATCGGATATATTAACCGTATCTAATGATTTTAGAAACAAGGCTTTCCAAGGCGAACTGGCTAACATCAACGCAGAATGGAGTACATACATAGATCAGCTGTACGCTGCCGGTTTGGAGGAATACGTTAAAATATTTAATAGGGAAGAATTCAAGCTGTTTGAAATCGATAAGAGTAAACTATATTAAAAATCAATATCATTTCACAAAGAACAAAAACAGTTGGAAGAAAAGGCTGCCGGGGCAGCCTTTTCTAATACAATTTAAGTTTCAATCATTTTTTATTCTAATCCTTGGCTAAGCATATTCCTGATGTAAAAATAGAAGCCATCTGCCACCTGGGCGTATCCGTCATCAATAGGATGCACGGCATTGTTTTGGATACGAATGGATTCTTTTGATCGGCAATTAGGTTTACGCTGATCATGTGACACATTATTCTCGGTATCAAACATCACATGTAAAGGAACAACCCCTACATTGTCCACTTGTTTCCTGTCAAATGTATTTAACATGTATAGGTTGTAGTAATGGGTGTTTCGGATGTAACGATACCGTTGATATTTAGACCCGTAACTGCACCCGAATGCATCCTGACTGCTCGAAGGGGGTAACATAGTGGTAATTCCAATATGAATACCCTTATCATACCGGTGAATATTTTCAATGATTTTTCTATATGTCTCACAGTTATATTCCGCTTTTTCAACCATTTGATCATCATCTTGCATGAACACAATATCATTCGGTCCTAAAAAGAAGAAAACAAAATCAACCTGATCAAATCCATTGGTAGTCATATATTTTTCAAAATTAAATTGTCCGTCAAAAACAAAAGGTGAGGTTCCATTTTCATAATGGGATTTTAGAGACCATCCGCCATATCCTTCGTGAACATTATCGCGTAGCCCCGGATAATTGTATTTGAATCCGCGAGTACCGATGAGTTCCACATCCAACCCGGTTTGTGTGCATATATTTAAAAATTGTTGAGTGTATGTGGATGCATGCGTCAAGCTGTCACCGATAAAAAGGCACTTGATCTTCTTTTGCGGTTTATCAGCTTTCCTACAGGATAACACCTTGCATACCTTACTGTTAAGAATATTTGCATCATAACCGATTTGTGAAACAGTTGCCAAGGCCTCACGCTCTTGTCCGGGAACATACTGCCAGTACTTCTCCATAAGAACACCTCGATCGGATGCTACATCCATACAATACAAATCCGGACTTGGTAGGCACAAATTGTGCAAGTAGATGTTAAGCTCCATTCCCTCAACCGCATATACAAATTCCGGCAATAATATTTCCTTCTTAATGTCTTCAGTCAGCATAAATACCTCCTCAAAATTACGGTTCAACTTTACTTTATAATTTACTCTCATTATACTACAAAACAAATAGGGCACTCTACAAATTATATAAAGTGCCTTGTTCTTTGAACAGGTTGATGCGAATGTAGTTTTATCTTCTTTTTGCATGCTTTTTCAGCTCTTTTTCAATTGCTATGAAATCGTCGGTTTGTCTGATCGGGTTGAATAGGGGGTCTTTCATTTCATCAAGTTGGTGCATGGAATCGTTTTGTGATATGTTGTGCATGGTCGTTTCCTCTTTGTCATAAATTCAAAAGCGCTTTTGTAACTTTATTCTATCGCGACAGCTTATGATCCACAATATAACGTTATTCGATGTAACATCAACTGCTAGTTGATGTTTTAGAATGTAAATACATAGAAAATTCGCTTGTCCATTACGGAAGCAAACTGCTTATATCCTTTCCGGTCATCTGAAATGCTATCCAGTCCAGAATGATTCCTGCATATTTTCTTCCTTCCGGGTACTTTTCCCTGTTTTTCAGAAGAGATAAGAAAAAACTATGATACGTCCAGCGAAAAGGTGCCACAATGTTGTAATATTCATTAAAACTCTCTTTTTCAATATCAGTAAATCGATAGTGTTTCCCAATCCACCCTAAACGTTGTGCAGTACGTGCATCGCGTTTTTTCAAAGCTTCGGTGTCAAGGAGCATATCAATTTGTGAGTCATCATCCAAGCTACAAAAACTTTCACAAAAAGCGTAATTCAGAATGGTTTCCGTTCCGGAGAGGTTGAAATCAACCATACCTGCAAAATCACCATCTTTTGTAACAAGTATATTAGATTCGTTTATATCTCCTTGAAAAACTGCCTTAGGCAGTAAACGATATCGCGATTCGAATTTTTCTCTGCGGCGACAATATTCATCAAACAGACTTTTAGCCTGCATTGCATATTTCGGTATATGGTTCACATAATAATCACGAATCGCAAGTGCACACTCGTAATTTTCGTCATATTCTTCCGATTCATCAAATTTATCATATAAACAATATGCGGTGTGCCAAGGTACAGATGGTGCAGGATTTGCGGCGACAAGGCCGATGGATTCATATAGCTTTTGTTCATATCTGTGCTGACCGGTGGCACATTTGTCTATTCCGGAAGCCGTTTGATATTTCACATATTCCTCCGCAAACACAAGATATCCATCAATTATGGCACAAAATTCACCGTTTTTGTTGCGAATAATTCGAGGGCAATAAATACCGAGGGAACAATAATGTTCTATCAACTTGGCCCAGCCTTTTACACGTTCAGGTGTTGTAAAGCTGTTTTTTGCTATCTTTATCGCAGTTTTGCCTATACTTGGGTACTCAACAATGTGAACCATTCGATAATCATCTTTTCCACGGGAAGTATTATGTACAACAATCTGCTCCGGTGTATGAGGTCCGTATAAATGAAATATCTTGTTTAGGTCCATAAAGACTCTCTCCTTGATCAATATAGCACTTATTTATTATACTACAGAAATTATATTGTTCGAATTCATTTTTTACTCAAAACCTTCAGTAACTTATGCTATACTGATTCAGGGGTGGTAAACCATGCAAGCAAAGAATTTATCAGTATTTTATCCCGATCATGTTCTTCGCAAATTGCAAGCGAATGCGAAGACCAATCCGCAAATCAAATCTGAGATGGAGAAAACAATCCATGAGGCTCAAAGGTTTATTACAAAAGAAGATTCCGAGTTATGGAATTTAATTGTAAATCCGGCTGTCATTCGATCTCATTATGTTCATAAGAACAGCCTTTGCCCTGTATGCGGCAGAAAACGACTGTTGTATGACTGGGAAATAGATCCGGTGTCTTTCCCATGGAAGATCCAGTGTCCTGATTGTAAGAATCTATTTCCGAAAAATGACTATTATACATTTTATAAATCCGGAATAGATGAAACCGGAGTTTTTCAATATGAAAGAGCTGATAAAACCCTTTTGTACAATACGGAACACCCGGATCCGGAGGATCCTCTCCACTTGTTTGTTATTGATGACGGTAATGGTTATCAAACCGAGAATACAACTCAACGATTTATCGGAGCATATTTAATTCACGGCCATCATAAGGATATCATCCATGGCATTTCTGCTTTGAGCCAAGCCTATTTATATACCGGCCAAAAAGAATATGCACATAAGTGTGCAGTATTGCTAGATCGTTATGCAGACCACTGGCCGAATTATGATGCCCGCAGCCAAGTTTATATGTACGATGTTCTCAATGTTACCGAAGGATATGTTGGTTATTGGTTCGGTTCCTACTCCGACATATCAACCATAGCTCATGCTTACGACATAATACGAAGAAGGGGTCATACTTGAAGATGAGGAGCTCCTTTCATTTATACAATCTCAAAAAGCAAGGTACGGTATACCGTATGAAAAAGCGACTACCCAATGTATATGTGAACATATTGAGACACGCATACTCAAAGACGCATTGGCTAACTTCAAAAAGTGCCGTTCCAACTTCCCCATGACTCATGCCCTTTATGCCGTAATACATGCAGTTTTAGGCAATCATGAGCAGGTGGATTCCCTATTGGAAGAGATCATCATAAAGTGTACCGAATGCGACGGGGCATCCAAAGAAAACGGATTAACCGGGTACACCAACGGCGCAAAGGCTCATCTGACCGAGATATTGTTGAAGTTTGTCAATATAAAGCCGGGGTTTGTTGATTCAATGATGATCAAATATCCTCCATTGATTGAAGCTTATCGCTTTTTTATAGATACACTCTGTATCGATCAGTACTATCCTAAAATCGGTGATTGCGGTGCATTTGCAGTGCCTTCCGGCGGTTGTATCCACAACGGTGCCGGAACATTATACTTGTTGTATAAATGCTACGAGGTTACAGGGGAACCGGTCTTTATACAGGCCATATGGTCTTCTGCAAAAGAAAATTACATTGAATTGTTAGCAACCTTAAATTTTTTAAGCCAAAGCGAAAGAGGATGGATGGTGCAGCAAATTCAAAAGGTTTTACATAATAAAGGGTATGAAATGTTTTTGCCAAGTGTTGTCAAACCAAATTGGCATTTGGCAGTTCTACGATCCGGCAAAGGAAAAAACAAAAGGGCTTTATGGATTGATTTCGACTGGATCAATAGCGGTCACGAGCATAACGATCCTATGAATATCGGTTTGTTTTGTAAAGGTATTGATATCATGCCTGATTGGGGATATCCCACTGTTGTTTACGAAGGAGGTTTTTCAGCTAATGAATATCGATGGGGTAAATCCATCTTTGTTCATAATTGCGCTACTATGGATCGATCATCCGGTCAAAGAGGAGTCGGTTCGGTTGATTTATGGGCACCGGGTGAAAACATAAAGAGCATCACCTGTCAAAACCCTGATATGATCGACGGCGGAAAACAATATGCAAGAACACTGTCCCTTCTGGATATCTCCGAAGACGACTTTTATATAATCGATATTTTCAGACTGAGCGGTAACGGTCAATTGTATGAGCGATACATGCATTCTGCTGTCGGAAGCCTAACCACATCCGGGGTACAATTAAAACCTTTCGAAAACGAGTTTGATCAAAGGTTGTTTTTTGAAAATGTTAAGAAGGATAATCATCCAAAACACGGCTGGTCTGCTGATTTTCATGTGGAAGATTACTTCGATTTTGTAGATGAGAAAAGAGATTGGCACTTAAAATGCACCGATCTTACATTTGATTCCGGGGCAATGATTGCAGATATGAGGTTTTTCGGTAACCGAAATTATGAGCAATACCTGGATCATGAATTATTATTACCTTGCGTTATTACGCAAAAACAGAACAATGATCCCTATCAACCGGCTATCTTTGTTCAAGTGATTGAACCTTATGAAGGAAAAAGTAATCTGTGCAGTATTGAAAGAATAACAACAGGAATACCGGAAGAAGTCGTTGTGATGAAAATATCGACGCAAAACTCTACAGACTTTTTAATATACAACGATCCATACAATCAACAACCCGTTGAGATTCCGGAACATATGATAAGAACGGATGCCATGGTTGCTTTTGTTCGCATACAAAACAGTTCACCACAGTACATATATTACTCGAAAGGCACTTATCTATCGGTGGATGGCTATCGGTTTGATAACAAAAACGAAAAAAATATGGTAGAGGCAATGTTATCGTAGAATTGAGATTGCAGAATTGTATAATTGGTTATCATAATTTTGAGATTATACGGTATGCTAATAATAAATTGAAAAAAGTTTGCAATTAGTGACATTGTTACAGTATTTATGATTTATATGAACTATAATAAAGACAATAAAAGAAAATAAACAATAAGGAGAGATGAACAATATGGCAACTGAAATAACAAAAAGCAATTTTGAAAGTATAGTAATGCAATCTGATAAACCGGTACTGGTAGATTTTTGGGCAGCATGGTGCGGACCTTGTAGAATGCTGGCTCCTACTATTGATAAATTGTATGAGGATTATTCTGATAAAGCCGTGATCGGAAAAGTAAACGTAGATGAAGAAAATGAATTGGCAGCTCGTTTTGGTGTTAGGAGCATACCTACAGTTGTTTTATTTAAAAACGGAAAAGCAGTTGAGCAGGTCGTAGGAGTTAGACCTTACGAATCCTTCACTCAAATATTAGATAAATATGCGAAATAAAATAAAGGACAGAGCGGGATGTCTTGAGGGGAGGCATCCTTTTTTTGGGGAAAAGGGATCACCATCCCCTTAGAGGGGATTTTTCCTTTAGTAATCGTATGTAAAAGAATTTTTAAAGAGATAAGTGTTTCCCCCTCAGAGAACAACACTTATCTCTTTATTTTCTATATCAGCTAAAAGGTTGAATGATTCTATTTCCATTGTGTACCTATAGCACCGGTTGAATGTATATGATGTCGTGAACCGTTCCGGTGATCTCAATGTCATTAATGGTATAGGTACTGCACTTGTCCCCTCTATATGCATACACGGTCATAAAGTAAGAAGGTTTCACCCTCCTGCCTTCCCAATCCAATGTGTCCTTTGCCAAAGGCAAATAGTATTCCCAGTATACTTCATTCTTATCTTTGCTCGGGTCCAAGCTAAATGTGGTGTCATGTGGAAAATAGGTGTAATCGATTCCATAGTCTTCCTTCATGTCATAAACGTAATTTCTACCTTCCGGGCGATATGTCATAGCTTCCAATTCCGGGCTGAATCTGATGATCACCTTGTCTGCACCACCTTCTGTCAAAACACGGATCTTTACTTTTTCCATAGACAAAAAACGGTGATCATTTCTCGGTAAATAATTACCTTTCAAATCGGTGCCTCCGTCCCACCTGCTGATATATCCTTCAATCGTAGCACTTACCTTTAGCTCAGGTTCGACAATTTTGAAAAACACATAGTGGTTCGGTAATCTATATGGAGGCATCCCGTTATATAAATAGAACATGGAATAATAGTTCGTCAGATATCTTGCAGGAACATCATTGTTTCCCCATGTTATGTTCTTTAATAATTCGTTTTGACTATTTCCGGATAACGAGTACTGAACATACTTAAAATTAGGATCCTGATCGGGTATGATGTTCAATAACGTCAATGTATCCGGTAATGCACTCACTTCTATAGGATTATTGTAGTTATCATTCACCAACCGACCATTCTTGTCGAAGAGATAAAAGTCCACCGATATCGGTATCTCGTCATTGTATTTTTCTTTTGTATAGGCCGATACCGTCACACTCACAGGATCCATTCTTGTAGTGTAAACTGTTACTCGGAATGTCTCGGACTCCCTGTATGTACGATACCGATGGGAATAGATCGGACTGTTCTGCTGTGCGAGCCCGATCCAATAGCTCCCTGATTGCCTTTCGACTTTCACCGTGGTGATTGTATTATTCACAATCTCGTAATCCATGTGCAAATCCAGATCAACCGGATATTCATCTACAAAAACGGGATAATCAGGATTATTGGTTGCAACATATCCGTCGCACGAAGCTGAGAAAAAGACATTTAAAGAAGGGATACTGTCGGGCGGATCATCAGGAGGGGTCGGGTTTTCGACAGGATCCGGAGCTCTTAACTCAAATATGATGGCGTTTGTAAAGAAGTACCCCACTGCACCCCCGTCTTTAAATGTACCATTACCTATTTTCAGATCATTAAGATGATATTGGGTTGTCACACCGTAACTTGAAACATTCACCAAGGGGTTGCTCGGATGATACAGCTCTCCGGACAAGCCTTGGATCCAGCTATAATCAAAGTCATCCTTGGCAGCCATGACACCCAACAACTGATTTGTTCTCTTGTGGTAGATGGAGAACTTAATGTAGTCACAGTCATAGGATGGTTCAGGCATATCAAAGTCTAAAAAATATCTCGTGCTTTTTAATTTGTAATACGGTTTAAATGTAGCGATTAAATTACGATCGTGAACATTCAATTCATAATGAAAGGAACCATCTAGATATAAATGTTGTAATGTCTTTTTGTTTCCATTTATTATGTTTATGGTAACCTCATCTAATTTTCCACCTTCATCAAGATATTTGCTTAATTCTGTTGTAAATGGTTTTATAATAGTTACTTGTTTACTAATCTGATTTGTAAAATTATTTGATGCCGATGGATTCTCAATTAGATCGCCTATCTGGTAGTCATAAACAGTTTTGTTAATGTTACCCGACCAGTAACCACCGGAATGATGCCATACTTCAGTATACCAAGGCGCCGTGATTCTTCCTAAATTTTGCTCTGCCTTGGTGATCGAAGGTATGAGTAACATACCAAGCAAGACAAACACAAAGAAACAGAATTTTCTCATAATTGTCTACCTCCTGAGTTCTTTGTATTCAATTTTCCCCATATTTTCATCGTATTGTTGATATCTATCACCAGGGAATTCATAATAGAAATGTATGTTATAAGTATAATTTTTCCCGTAATATTCTTCGTAAGATATAACATAACTCATTGATATAAACTCCATCTCTTCAGATTTCTTCCCTGTCTCATATCCATACCACTTACCACCCTCTAGAGGTGGTACATTCCCCGAAGTGCTATAGAGCCTTTGTTTAAAATTTTTAGGATTTATATTTTCACCGACAACATTCTGTTTGTAGTTTACAGTAACTGTGCTATATGCCTCAAACCCATCCGGCAAATCGGGCATATAGAATTTTACAATTCCATCACTTGAAACTTGGTAAGATTGAAAATGTAATAATACAAACTCTGTTTGCTTGTCCTTGCTCATATAATAATTAACACTGCTTTCGGTCTCTTCTCGAATTAAATCTTTGTCATAGTCGAATGTTATTCCCTCAGTTTCTACCCTACCTGTCTGCGGTGGTGTGAAGCCGACATCAGGGTAAATTCTTCTGGAGGGGTCTACGACTCTTGCTAACACAGCGGCCGCTTCCGCTCTTGTTAGGTGATTAGTTTTTCCAAATGTCCCGTCCGGGTATCCTGTTATGATCCCTAATCCGTATATAGTGATTAAGTAATGATAAGAGTAATCCATTTCTCGTGATGGTGCCTGGTCGATCCATATTCCCCTTGAGTATTCAGACATCTTGTACATAAGGTTGACTTCATTACCGTTCATTTGAACACCCGGCATGTCCTCTGCGGCTTTGTAAAGGACAACTCCCATTTGCTCTCTTGTGATGGGAACGGAATAGTCTTTTAATCCTCTTTCATTGCTGATGTATTCCAACCAATACAGGGATTTTGCAGTATCGATGTATCCTTGTGCCCAATAATCGCTGTTAGTTTCAGCAGGTTCATAATGTAAAGCCAAAACCAGTGCTTTTAAAAATTCATCCGCTCTAAAAGGCTCATTCGGACGGTAAGATCCATCGGGAAAACCGTTGATGATTCCCATTTTAATCAATAATCGAATATCGTCGGCATACCATTCATTTCCCACGACATCCGTCATTAAATTTTCAGCTTTTGCTATTTGGGGTATATGCGACATTGACAACACGACTGCAAGTAATAAACATAACATTTTTTTCATTCGTATATCATCCTCTTTCTTCTTTCGTATAGGATCATTATATCATATTATTACCATTAATGTTAAATGTAGATTATTGTCGTTTTATGTTTGTTTTTATAACGTAAATAGGCACATAGCTTTTGCTGTGTGCCTATCCTTGCCCTTATATCTTATATTGCCTTGCTATCATGAAAAGTATTTATCTTAGTATAATTAACGGTACGTTCTGTACTGTTGTAAAGGCTGTAGAAACATTGCCTGCCTTGTCATATATTAATGATCCTGTCGGTACACTTAAGTATACGTCAGATCCGCCAAAATCATTCAGTTTGCTGTGATCACTTGATCCTACATTCACCACCAGTGAATTGGATGATACAACTGAACCGGTGGAACCTGTTTTATTGTCACTCGTTAGAATAACGGACTTGGCAAGACCTGCATCGAATAATATGATCTTGGTTACATCTACACTGTCTCCGACATCAGACGCTCCGTTAACGACAATATATAGTTTTCGCTCTTTTGCAACATACACTGCCGATGAGATACCGGTGACGGTAGGATCTACATAATCTACTGTCAGCTGAACATTTTCTTTACTGACAACTGATCTTCCACTTATGTCATACAACTTGACAGTCACCTTGCCGCCTTCAGGCACTATTGCCTTTAATGCTGCATTAGAAGTTGAGTTTAAATCGAAATTAACAAAGGTGTCATATGGCAAAATGCTATTATCCGTTGCGACCAACCTATTATCCACATACAGCTCAGCCTTCCCCCCGGTGGCTTGCCCTGCCGTTATACTAGCTATTGCAGTTAAATTGACAGTGCTGCTGTTTATAGTGTTATCCAAAGTCGTAACACCTAATGTTGTAATCTTTACATTAGTCGGCGAAGCGAGGCCGGTTACGATGGAGTTGGATACCGTAACCGGTACGCCTTGGATCGGTGTAATCAACTCAAATGTGTTTCCGGCTACATCAGATAACAATGTTCCCGCTGTGAATATGAGTGTGACATCATTGCCTTGAAAATCTTTTAATGCCGCTTTGTCAAAGGATCCAATCTTTATCACCAACTGGTTGTCATCATTTACGTTTCCTTTCGATCCGGTTCGATCATCATCGGTCAACGTATGGAATCGTTGAAGACTTACATCATACAAGGTGATCTTGGTCACATCCACATCATCGCCCTTATGAGTTGCAACTGCTGCAGAAACAATCAGATGACCTTTTTCCGCATTGTACACTGCAGATGTTACCCCTGCAAAAACAGGCAGTTCATAATCCACCACAAGCTTGGGATTATCCTTTCCGCTCGTTACATATTGGCCGTCTTTGTTATACAGTTTGATGGATACCTTTCCCCCAAAAGGTATCACCGTTCTTAACCCTGCATTATCTGTCGTTCCGATATTAAAGTTTACAAAAGTATCATCAGGGTTAATCAATGTATCAAAAGCTACCAATTTAGAGCCGACATACAGCTCGGCTTTTCCCCCCGTAGCCTGACCGGCTGTAATGTCGGCGGTTACTGTCATATTGATTGTGGTGCTATTGATGGTGTTTTCCATTAATTTGCTTCCGAATGTGTTTATTTTAATGTTTTTAGGATTATCTAAATTCGGTATGATTACATACTCATCATCGTCATCGTCGTCTCTATCAACTTTAAATCCTAGAATCGATGCGATGTACTGTATCAATACTATAGTCTTATTCTTATTCATCTCTTTGAAAACACTTGCGTTTTCATCCTTCACTCCATTAATGGTAGCGTATTCATTTTTTAAATCAAGAACAATTTTGGTGCTACCTTTTTCAATGGTGATCACTCCTTTATCCTTATCGTAATCCACATCGGCACTCATACCTTTTGCAACCGGACTGATTGGCAACTGGTATCTTCCATACTTAATTACAGATGATCCGTTAATCTTGAAGGTCCACTTGTTTTTATTCTCCTTCTTATCATCCTTTTCCTTATCCTTTTTGTTAACCTTTGCCCATTCTTTATGAGCCCTCGATATTATTAAATATCTGTTGTCACCTCTGTATTTTGAGTCGGCTAACACCATTGTCGCCGATGAAAATATAAAAGCGATCGCAACAACTATACTTATTAACTTTCTCATAGCGCATTCTCCCTTCCGTCTTAACTACCATATAATACGTAATCGTGTTGGTAATTTTAGGGGGAGAATAAAAAAAAAATTTATAAATTTCGGTATTTAATTTAGAGTTGTTGATTGAATTAAAATTCTTTTTCAAATTTTTTAAAGAAATTAAAATAGATCCGTACGTTTTCCAGTTCTGTCCATCGCTTTACATAAACCGGATTTTCATCTTCAAAATGGACTTTTGATTTGTAAGAATACGATGGACGGAAATAAAACATTGACGTTTCACTTAACGGTAAGTTCAAATCCAACCCTGCCGAGAAACTGTTCATCGGAGTCAGACGAAAACGATTACCTGCATATTTCTGCACAACGCCTTTATCGTTTTTATTATTGAATTTAATTGATTCAGTAATTGAGTTTGTATACCCTAGCGCTTTATTTGCTCCGGCGAGAGTCGTATCTGTTGCCTCTCGCACCGGAATAAAGACCTTCTATATCTATGACAACTACTCCGAAACACTGGCGGACATCAGGAAAAGAAAAGCAAAATGTTTAAATAAGCTGGATATCCTGAAAAAAGAAATCATAAAGAAGGTGGAAGCGGAGCTTGGCATACAGGTGAGAGGCAGCGGGGAAATAATCGTAAGCAAGACCCAGACCAATCTGATAAACAAGTTTAATGAAAGCAGCATGCTTCAACCTGCGGGAGAAACATATATAAATGTAACTTACAGGGTAAAAGCCGGGGAAGAAATGCTGGAGCTTATGAAGGACATAGAAGAAATGAAGGGCGAAGAAGCCATAGAAGAGGCGCTGATATTGGAAAAGCTTTCAGCGCAGTTATCCCTCAGGGGCAGCGAGATACTGGGAGTAAATTGCCTTCCTTTCTTTCGGAGGCTTGTAATAGTAAATGGAAGGCACCTTCTGGTAGAAACAAGCCTCCGAAAGAAAGGAAGGCAATTTACTCCCATAAGCATAAGCCTGAACAGAGGAACGGCACTTATAACAGGGGCCAATATGGGGGGGAAGACCGTATCTCTTAAGATGGCGGGCTTGATTGCAGCAATGGCTCAGTACGGATTTCTAGTACCTGCGGATCATATGGAGATGGGGATGAATGAATTCATATATATTTCTGCAGGAGATGAACAATCTATAGATATGGGACTCAGTACCTTTGGCGCAGAAATCCGCTCGGTGAAGGAAGCGCTGATAAAGTCGGAGGAAAAAGGGCTGATATTGATAGATGAATTGGCCAGGGGGACAAACCCCCATGAGGGCTATGCAATATCCAAAGCAATAATAGATTACCTTA
>ENA-UOOK01002040-UOOK01002040.1-fermentation-metagenome-genome-assembly--contig:-NODE-2040-length-25500-cov-7.571311_pt1 | contig 25500 bp, 28 predicted proteins | sample MGYA00245777_ERZ724023 | MGnify/ENA primary metagenome ERZ724023 (study PRJEB28704, sample SAMN03018312) | fermentation metagenome | biome: anthropogenic terrestrial biome; feature: soil; material... | reverse complement strand
GAACGCCGTCATGCGCCCCGGCTGTACCTACCTCCTCGACGGCGGTCAGGAACACGCACTGAGCGTGGAATTCACCGCCTATCCGGACGCTTCCGGCGTCATCATGAAAAAAATCGCCATCAACTGAAAGGACCGCTGATTATGCGTTTTTTCCCGAAACTCGGAGAACGGACGGTACGCCTGCGGATCGGCGGCGGCAGGGAACTTGAAGTGCGCAAACTTTCGGTCGGCGATTACGACCGCGTCAACGCGCTCATCCGCGAAGTCGAGCAGGATTGCGCGGCGGATGACCTGGCGCTGGCCGCGCGGGCCGCATTGATGGAACGGGGCGGCCGCCGGATATCCCTGACGGCAAAGGAACTGGCGCTGCTTCTCAAGCTGTACGAAAACCGGAACCGGATCGTCACGGGCGACGCCCTGTGCGAAGCCGTGTGGGGCGACGGCCTTCCGGGCTATGAAAACACGCTGATGGTACACATCCGCCGCCTGCGCGAGAAAATCGAGGAAGATCCGTCAAAGCCGCGTTTTCTCCTCACGGTACGCGGCCTTGGGTACAAGCTGGTTACGGAGGGGAGCAATCCGTGAAAAACGTAAAGCGGTTTCTCCGGCGGTTTTTAACGGGGCTGGTACTTTGTTTTGTGCTGTTCGCCGCTATGAACGTCGGCATTTTTTGGGTCTGCTTCTACAAGGCTTCACAGGCCGGCGAAGGTTCCGGGTCTCCGCAGTATCTGGTCCGGCAGACCGCGGAATCGCTCTCCGGAACCGAAGGCAGCGGCTACACGCTGCCCGGCGGCTTAAAAAACGAGCTGAAAAAGCAGGGCGTGTGGGCCATGCTTCTGGACAGCGGCGGGAAGGTCGTCTGGAAAATGGACTTGCCGGAGACTATTCCGCTTTCCTATTCGGCGGCCGGCATCGCGGAGTTTTCCCGTTACTACCTGCGGGATTACCCGGTTTTCTGCTGGGAGCGCGGCGGCGGGCTGATGGTTCTCGGGTACCCGAAAGATTCCTACTTTAAATATCCTTACGATGCCTCCATGCAGATGTTTTCGCAGACGTTGCGCTGGGTGGAGCTGATGTTCGGATGCAATGTGGCCCTTTTGATCCTGCTGTACGCGCTGTTAAGCTGGCGCACGGTTAAGCCGGTGGAGCCGATCCTCGAAAGCATCCGGTCACTCTCGCGGGGGGAACCGGTCCTTTTGCAGGAAAAGGGGCTGTTTTCTGAAATTTCCGCCGGGCTCAACCGCACTTCCGTCCTTCTGCAAAGCCGGAGCGAAGCGCTGAAAGAAAAAGAAAAGGCGCGCGCGGAATGGATTGCCGGCGTTTCGCACGACATCCGCACGCCCCTTTCGATGATTCTGGGATACGCGGGGGAAATGGAAGATGACCCTTCCCTCCCTAAACCGGCAAGGGAGCGCTGCGCGCGGATCTGCGCGCAGGGGGTTAAACTGAGGGATCTTGTCAGTGACCTCAACCTGGTTTCCCGGCTTGAATACAGCATGCAGCCGCTGCTGCGCCGGCCGGTGCGGGCGGCAAAATTGCTGCGGGAAGCCGTGACCGGTTTTTTGAACGGGGGCGTCGATGAAAAATTCCAAGTGGAAATAGAACCGGCAGATGAAACCGTATGGATCGACGCAGACGGGCGTCTGCTGGAACGGGCGGTGACAAACCTTCTGCAAAACAGTGCCGTGCATAATCCGGCCGGGTGCCGGATCACTGTGTCGCTCCGGGCGCAGGAGAAGGACTGCCTGCTGGCGGTGGAGGACGACGGCATCGGGATCAAACCGGAAAAACTGCGGCGGCTCCAGGCGGCGATCCGTTCCGGGAAGGGCCTGTCCCGCACAGGGGAGCACGGCCTCGGGCTGCGCATTGTCGGCAGCATTGCCCGGGCGCACGGGGGCGTTTTCCGGCTGTCCAGCGAACCGGGCCGGGGAACAAAAGCCGTTCTGATCCTGCCGCGTTCCCAAACGCCCGGCGGCGCGGCAGGCCCCAGTCAGTAGCGGAGCATGGCGTCCAGTCTGCGGTGCAGGGCGCGGATCCGTTCCAGTGACGCGCGGTCTTCCAGCCTGCGTCCGGATTGGTAGTATTCCACGCGGCCCGACCCGCCGCCTGCAAGCCCGTTTTCCCGCAGGACGTCCCGCAGGTGGTTGACCGTGCCTGCGCTGCCGTCGATCAGGGCGACGTCCGGCGGAAAAATCCTCCGGAACGTATCCTTGAAGAAGTTGAAGTGTGTGCAGCCCAGAACCAGTGCTGAGTAGCGCGTCAGGTCATAGCGTGAGAACTCATCTTCCAGGTAGCGGCGCACGCGGTCCGAATTAAATTCGCCGCTTTCCGCAAGTGTGACAAGGCGGGGCAGGGCAAGCAGATCCACGGAATGTTCCCCGTCCACGCGGCGCAGAAGGTTCTGGAGCCTGTCCTCCCGTATGGTGACGGGCGTGGCAACCACCATGACCCGCTTGCCTGCGTTCCGCCGCACGGCGGGCTTAACGGCCGGTTCCATTCCGAGAATGGGAAAAGCGTATTTGCTGCGGAGAAAACCGATCGCCGCGCTGGTTGCGGTGTTGCATGCCACAACAACCGCCTGCACGCCCTTCTGCGCCAGAAACAGCACGGCTTCATCCGCGTAGCCGGTGATTTCTTCCTTCGTTTTCGTTCCGTAGGGGACGTGATCCGTGTCCGCGTAATACAGATAATCCTCATTCGGGAGTGTCCGGAGCGCCTGATGAAGCACGGTCAGGCCGCCGATTCCCGAATCCAGTATTCCGGTTTTCATGAGTGCAACAGTCTTTCTTTTCTAGTTTTAAACTCTGTGTCTGAAATCTATCTTATTATAGTTTATTATAGTATAGCACAGTCTGCGGAACATGTCAGAACGGGGGTTCGCCGTTCGGCTGACAAGCGGGTCCGCGCTGTGGTATCAAAGGATCAGAAAGTAGAGAAGGAGCGGAAGAACATGATTCTGAGCGCCAGCAGGAGGACCGATATCCCGGCCTATTATTCCAAATGGTTTCTGAACCGGTTGAAAGCGGGGTATGCGCTGGTTCGCAGCCCGTACCGGCCCTTGCGGCTCTGGCGAGTGGATCTTTCGCCGGATGTGGTGGACGCCATTGTATTCTGGACGAAAGATCCAGCGCCTATGCTGGATAAATTAAGCGAAATCGGGCGCATGGGCTATCCGTTCTATTTCCAGTATACGCTGACCCCTTATGGCCCGGAGATCGAGCCGGGTTCCCCGCCGGCCGCGGAGGCCGTGGAGACATTCCGCCGGCTGGCGGAAAGGATTGGCCCCGAACGGATGGTCTGGCGGTACGACCCGGTGATCCTTACCGGGCGGATGACCCCGGAGTGGCATTTTGCAAAGTTTGAAGCCCTCTGCCGCGCACTGCGGGGCAGCACGGAAGAATGTGTTTTCAGCTTTTTGGATGAATACGCCGGAACCCGCCGGAGCGCCGCCCTTGCCGGCCGTCTGGAAATCACCCCGAAGGCCATGAGGCGGATCGCCTTCGGATTTTCAGAAATCGCCGCAGGGTACGGCCTGACCCTGCGGACCTGCTGTGAAGAAATCGATCTGTCCGCCTGTCACATTGCGCACGGTGCCTGCATTGACCGGCAGAAGATTGAGAAACTGGCCGGCTGCCGCCTCCGCGTGGGCAAAGACCGGAACCAGCGCCCCGCCTGCGGTTGTGCCGAGAGTGTGGATATCGGGGCTTACAGCACCTGCCCGCGCGGCTGTGCCTACTGCTATGCGGTGACCTCGGCGGCGGCCGTCCGCCGGAACGCCGCCGCCCATGATCCGGAATCTCCCCTGCTTTCAGGCCGCCCGCAGCCGGAAGAAACGGTAGTCCGGCGGAAATGCGTTTCCCTGAAGGACCCGCAGCTCAAATTTTTCGAGTAAAATTCATAAAAGCTCTGAAATGACAATTGATTTTTCATGGAAGAAAAGCTGTAAAATAGAACACGTACACAGCGGATCAAAATGCCATACGTCATCATGGCGCACACGCTCAGTGCTTTTTATGATATTCCGCACGGTGTGGCATGGAATACAAATATATTGCGCAGGCTATGGGCGTAGACGTGAAGGGCATGAACCCGGAGCAGTACAAAAAAGCGGCGGTTGACGCTGTCCGGCAGCTGTCCCTGGATGTGGGCATCCCGCAGAAACTCCATAATCGGCGTAAAGGAAGAGGATATCTCCAAACTGGCGGCCTCCGCCATGAAAGACGCCTGCACGCCGGGCAACCCGAGGGAAGCAACGGTTCCCGAAATTGAGGCGCTGTTCCGCAAGGCGCTGTAAATCCAAAAAAGTTAAAATAATTTTAAAAAAGTTGCCCTGCAAAGGGCAACTTTTCGTTGTTTTTAAGGGTAAAGTGAAAGGGAAACCGGCGTCAGTGTTTTGCTGCCCGGAATGCTTTGACAATGGAGGTTCCGGCCACGGCCCCGTCGCAGACGGCCTTTGAGATCTGCAAAAGGCCGCCCGTGCAGTCACCCGCCGCGTACAGGCCGGGAATATTGGTCTGCCGGTGTTCGTCCACGGCAATTGCCGTGCCCTTTGTCTGCGCGCCGAGCTTGCGGGCGAGATCCACGCTTCCTGCTACGCCCAGCGCCACAAACAGGCCCGCGGTTTCCAGCCGGGAGCCGTCCTCAAACTGCACGCCTTCCAGTGTTGCGCCTCCTTCCAGCGACGAAATCTTTTTCGTTTCCACGGTAAAATCTTCCGGAAAATCCGCCGCCGGTTTTTCCCCGTCCGTCAGGATGGTTACGTTGGAAGCCACCGGAAGAAGTTCCAGTGCCTCGTGCAGGGCGTAATCCCCCGCGCCGAGAACCGCAACCTTTTTTTTGCGGTAAAAGAAAGCGTCGCATACGGCGCAGTAGCTCACACCCCTGCCTTCCAGGTCCGAAAGGCCGGGGATTTTAGGGGTCCGCCGCGCCGCGCCCGTCGCAAGGACGGCGAACGGTGCGCGGTAGGTGTCCGTAGCGGTACTCACGGCAAACTGCCCGTCATAGGCAATGCCGACTACTTCGCCGTCCAGCCGCTTCACGCCGATCCGTTCCGCCTGCGCCGCGCCGTTTTCCAGCAGGGTTTTTCCCGAGACGGGTTCCGCAAACCCGTAGTAATTTTCGATTTTATTTGTTTTTAAAAGGGAGCCGCCCACCGGCCCGATCACCAGCGTGTCCAGCCCGGCGCGCGCGGTGTACAGCGCCGCCGAGATTCCGGCCGGGCCGCTTCCCATAATAATGACGTCCGCCAAAAAATCACCTTTTCCTGTTTTTGCTTTATTGTATCCCTTTTTTGCCTCCCGCGCCGTGACAAAGTTACGCAAAATCCGCGCTGTGTGATTTTGTCACGGAAAACGGCGATACTATAAGGTATTATATACCCGATAAGGATAAAATAAAAGGATGCCGAAAGGAGCGCCGCCTTGGATTATTTCATATCGTTTCTGGAGGGGATCGTCACTTTCGTCTCCCCATGCCTTCTCCCCATGATTCCGGTTTATGCGGCTTTTTTCGCCGGACAGGACAGCGAGGGCAAAAAATACCAGACGGCCCGCAATGCCCTCGGCTTTGTGCTTGGTTTTACCGCCGCGTTTGTGCTGATGGGCGCGTTTGCCGGCACGGTCGGCGCGGCGCTCCACCGTTATTCACATATGGTTGAAATCGTCAGCGGCATTGTCATGGTTCTGTTTGGCCTGTTTTTTCTGGGCGTGCTCCAGCCGGGATTTTTCAGCCGGAGCCGGCAGATTTCCTACCGCCCGAAAACTCTCGGCTTTTTTCGCTGCATGCTGTTCGGTTTTTTATTCTCCATTGGATGGACGCCCTGCGTCGGCGCTTTTCTCGGATCGGCGCTCCTGCTTGCCGCGTCGCGCGGCAGCAGTGCCAAAGGGGTTGCCATGCTGCTCTGCTATTCCGCCGGCCTCGGCGTTCCGTTTTTTCTCAGTGCGGTTTTTATCGGCCGCCTGAAACGTTCGTTTGATTTTATCCGGCGCCATTCCCGCGCGGTCAGCGCCGTCTCCGGCGGGCTGCTGATTGCCGCGGGGCTGATGACGGCGTTCGGTGTTTTCGGGACTTTTTCGGCCGGCCTGTAAGAAAGGAAGTTTGAACCGCATGACGGAAAAATGGAAAGCAGCTTTGATGGGTGCGTTCCTTGTTGCGGCGGTGGCCGCTTCGTGGTTTCTGTATTCCCGCTACACCGCGGGCCGCCGTTCGGTGCCGCTTGCTTCATCCGCTTCGCCGGAGTCCGCCGCGGTGCCGCCGGGGTCAGAAATGCCGCAGTCGTCGCAGACGCTTGAGAAGGCGCCTGATTTTACCGTCTACACGGCAGACGGCAGAAAAGTCAGCCTGTCGGATTTTACGGGCAGGCCGGTTGTCCTGAATTTCTGGGCAAGCTGGTGTTATTACTGTAAACAGGAGATGCCGGAATTTGCTGAAGTCTATCAGAAAGAGAAAGACAATGTCCAGTTCTTGTTTGTCGACTGGGTCGGCGGCCGCGAAACGCAGGACAGCGCCGAAGCGTTCCTTAAAAAGCAGAATTTGAATATCCCCGTTTATTATGACCGGGATGAGGATGCCGTCACGGCTTATGGGCTGCAGGGGATTCCCGCCACCTATTTCATTGATAAGAACGGGAATCTTGTCGGCGGCATTAACTCCATGATGGATCAGGATTCCCTGAAACAGGCTGTGAAATATATCAAAGAGCACTGAAAGGAGAATGAAAGATGAAAGTTGTGATTGTCGGCGGTGTTGCAGGCGGTGCTTCCGCCGCCTGCAGGCTGCGCCGCCTGAGTGAAGAAACGGAGATTGTTCTTCTGGAAAAGGGGCCTTACGTTTCCTACGCGAACTGCGGCCTTCCGTATTTTATCGGCGGAGTTATCCGGGACAGGGAGCGGCTTCTGGTCGCAAAGCCCGAAATGCTGCGCAGCCGGTTCCGCATTGACGTGCGTGTCAGCAGCGAAGCTGTCCGAATCAACCGTGAGAAAAAGACAGTGTCTGTCCGGCAGGCGGATGGAAAACAGTACGAAGAAAGCTATGATAAGCTGATCCTCTCGCCGGGCGGTGTGCCGAAGCGCCCGAATTTTCCCGGTGCAGACGGCCGGGGCATCTTTACGGTGCGCGATGTCCCGGATGCCGCCGTGATCGACCGGTATATCCGTGAAAAACAGGTGAAACGCGCCGTTGTGGTCGGTGCAGGCTTTATCGGCGTCGAGATGGCCGAGAACCTGAAAGGGCGCGGGCTGGATGTTGCGGTTGTGGAGTTTACCGGCCAGGCCGTGGCAGCGCTTGACCCGGAAATGGCGGCTATTCTGCATACCCATATCCGTGAAAACGGCGTAAACCTGCTGCTGAATACCGGTGTCAAAAGTTTTGAGCAGGGCGGGCCGGACGGCCTGCGCGTTTCTCTGACCGACGGGCAGACGCTGGATGCAGGCCTTGCTATCCTCAGCGCGGGCATTGCCCCGGACAGTGCCCTGGCGAAGGATGCTGGGCTGGAGCTGGGCATCCGCGGCAGCATCAAAGTGGATTCCGCTTACCGCACCAGCGACCCGGATATTTACGCTGTGGGCGACGCCATTCAGGTGCGCAGCGCCGTTACCGGCGAAGACACGCTTCTTGCACTGGCAGGGCCTGCCAACAAGCAGGGGCGCGCGGCGGGTGAAAACGTCCTTGGAAAGCGCACGGTTCAGGATTCGGGCGTGCAGGGCAGCTCCGTCCTGAAAGTGTTCGGCCTGACCGCCGCTTCCACCGGTCTGAACGAAAAGCAGCTGAAACAGCGGAATCTTCCGTACCTCAAAACGTACGTCCATCCGGGTGACCACGCCGCCTATTATCCCGGTGCGTCGCAGATCAGCATGAAGCTGCTGTTCGCCCCGGATGGGAAAATTTACGGGGCGCAGGCCGTGGGCCGCGCGGGCGCTGATAAGCGCATTGACGTAATTGCCACGGCGCAGCGTCTCGGCGGCACGGTCTACGACCTTGAGAAGCTGGAACTCTGTTACGCCCCGCCGTACTCATCGGCAAAAGACCCTGTCAATATGCTCGGTTTTACGGCGGCTAATATTTTGCGCGGAGACGTCAAACCTTTCTACTGGGATGAAGTGGACGGCCTCGACCGCAGCAAAGTAACTCTGCTTGATGTGCGCACGGTTCCCGAGGCGCAGGCGGGCGCCATTGAAGGTTCGGTCAATATCCCCCTTGACGATCTGCGCAGCCGCATGGAGGAAATTCCAAAGTACCGCCCGGTTTATGCTTACTGCGCCGTCGGGCTGCGCGGCTACGTTGCCTGCCGCATCCTGATGCAGCACGGGTTCGATGCCTATAACCTGAGCGGCGGATATAAAACGTATATTGCCTCGAAAGGGCAGGAGCCGCCCACCAATGTCAATTGCGTCGGCGTGCAGAAGCCGCCGGAAGACGGCGATCCGCCGAAAGGATCCGGCTCTCCCGCCAAAGCGGCGCTTTCCATTGACGCGTGCGGTCTTCAGTGCCCCGGCCCCATCCTGCAAACGGCGGAGGGCCTGAAAAAGATCAAAACCGGCGAAGTGCTGGAAGTGCGAGCTTCCGATCCGGGCTATGCATCCGATATCCGTTCATGGTGCGGCCGCACGGGAAACCAGCTGCTCAGTGTAGAGAAAAACGGCGGTGAACTGCTTGTTTCCATCCGGAAAGGAGAAGGGCAGGCCGCAGCGGCCCCAAAAGGCGGCAATGATAAAAGCATCATTGTCTTCAGCGGCGACCTCGATAAGGCTATTGCTTCGCTGATCATTGCGAACGGTGCGGCGTCCATGGACCGGAAGGTGACCATGTTCTTTACCTTCTGGGGTCTTAATATCCTGCGAAAAAGCAGCCGTGTCTCGGTGAAAAAGAACTTCACGGGCCGTATGTTCGGGGCCATGATGCCCCGCGGGACGCAGAAGCTGAAACTTTCGCACTTGAACCTGTTCGGTGCGGGTTCCCGGATGATCCGGAACCTCATGCGCGAGAACCACGTGGATTCTCCGGAGGAACTGCTGAAAAAGGCCATGAATTCCGGTGTGCGCATCATTGCCTGCCAGATGTCGATGGATCTAATGGGCATTCGCAGAGAAGAACTGATCGACGGCGTGGAAACCGCCGGAGTGGCGACTTTCCTTGCCGCTGCAGAGCAGTCCGACACCACGCTCTTTATCTAAAGCCGCTTAAAAAGCTCCGCTGCCAGCCACGGCAGCGGAGCTTCCCGGTTTCCCTTGTTTTTTTCCGGTGCGGAGATTATAATGTTTATCGAGTAATATAAAGAAGGCTCCGACAAAAAACTGAGGTGAATAGAATTGTTTTCAACAGAACCAATTAAATTAAAAGCTGCCTGCAAGGATTACCTGTGGGGCGGAACCAGGCTGAGGACCGAATACCACCAGCAGAGCGACGCGGAAAAAGTCGCCGAAAGCTGGATGCTTTCCTGCCATCCGGACGGCCCGTCAATTGTGAACAGCGGAGACTGCAAAGGTATGCTGTTTCCGGAGTACCTGAAACAGCTGGGAAGGCAGGCCCTTGGAACAGACTGCGCAAAATTTCCGGATTTTCCGGTTCTCATCAAGCTGATTGATGCGAAAGACCGCCTGTCAATTCAGGTTCATCCCGACGATGCCTACGCGAAAACGCACGGCGGCGGCTTTGGAAAAACCGAAATGTGGTATGTAGTCGACTGTGAGCCGGGCGCATTCCTCTATTATGGCTTTGACCATCCGATTGGAAAAGAGGAGTTCCGTAGAAGAATTCAGAACAATACGCTGGAGGAAGTCCTGAACCGGGCGTCCGTGCATCCCGGCGATGTTTTTTTCATTGAAGCGGGCACGCTGCATTCGATCGGCAAAGGAATTTTAATTGCGGAAATCCAGCAGAATTCCAATTTGACGTACCGTATTTACGATTACGGCCGCGTCGGAACGGACGGAAAGCCCCGCCAGCTTCATATCCCGCAGGCGCTGGATGTCACCCGCCTGACGCCGCCGGACCGGCCGGCCCGTCCGCAGGGAAAACGGGAAACCTGCGAGGGGTATTCCCAAATCCTGCTTGCTTCGTGCAACGTCTTTACGGTGTACGAGATGGAAATTCAGGAAGCGGCTCTGCGGGCGGATGAAACCAGCTTCCATTCTTTCCTTTGCCTGGAGGGCGACGCTATCCTGCTGAATCAGGGTAAACCGGTGTTTTCGTTCCAGAAAGGAGACAGTATATTTGTCCCAGCCGGTTTTGGGGACTACACGGTCAAAGGCAGGTGCCACCTGCTGCGGACGACTGTCTAAATCACCATGCCTCCGTTTACTCCAAGAACCTGCCCTGTAATAAAATCCGCATCCTTTGAAACCAAGAAACGAACCGCTGAGGCTACTTCTTCCGGTGTCCCGATACGCTCCAGCGGGGTTTCTTCTTTTAATTCGTTCATGGTTTCCGGGCTGAGGGCGGCATTCATCTGCGTATGGATAACACCCGGCGCTACGCAGTTGACTTGGATGTTCGAGGGACCCACTTCTTTGGCCAGGGCCTTTGTCAAGCCGATCACTGCCGCTTTCGCTGCGGAATAATGGACTTCGCAGGAAGCGCCGGTCTGTCCCCACATGGAGGAGATATTGACGATCTTTCCCCGTTTCTGATGGATCATATATGGCAGAGCCATCTGGCAGCAGTGGAATACGCCGGTCACATCCACAGCAAACATCCGTTCCCAGTCCTGTTCGGTAAGGTCAGTAAACAGCTTTTGCTGCGCGATTCCCGCGCTGTTCACCAGCACATCTACGCCCCCGGCTTTCCGGAACATCGCTTCCACCTGTTTTCGGTCGGAAACGTCCGCCCGAAAGATGGCGGCGCGCCCAGTGCCATTTCGGTTCAGCTCGTTCAGAAGCGACTGTGCGTCGCTGTCCGACCGGGCGTAGTTTAGGATGACGAAAAACCCGTCAAGGCTCAGCCTGCGCGCCACGGCGCGGCCAATACCGCGGGAAGCTCCTGTTACCAGTGCTTTTTTCATAAAGGGACCTCCCCAGCAAAAAGGACTGCTGCAAAATGCTAAGCAGCAGCCCTTTTTTATCTTTATAAAAATCAGATGTGAATGAATGGAAGAATATAACGGATGATAAATAGAAGCGAAATGACATACATAATCGGGCTGACTTCTTTCACTTTCCCACGAACCAGTTTGATAAAGCAGTAGCTGATGCAGCCAAACGCGATTCCTTCAGAAATGCTGTAGGCGAAAGGCATCATCACAATCGTGAGGAAGCAGGGAATAGCAATTTCCATATCATCCCAGTTTATGTCACGCACGCCGCCGATCATCATAACACCGACAACGAGCAGAACCGGATATGTCGCCGAACCGGGGATGAATCCGAGGAACGGGGCAAGGAAAATGGAAAGGAAAAAGCAAATGGCTGCGGTTACGCTGGTCAGGCCGGTTTTGCCGCCTTCTGAAATGCCTGCGCTGGATTCCACATAAGTTGTTACGGTGGAAGTTCCGAACACAGCACCGACAGAAGTGGCAACGGCGTCCGCCATCAGAGCTTTGGTAGCGTTCGGCAGTTTTCCTTCAGGAGTCAGGAAACCTGCGCGGCCCGCTGTGCCGTAAAGCGTGCCGACCGTGTCAAACATGTCGACCATTGTCAGGGAGATCAGCACGGAAATCAGAGAAAACAGTGCAACCCCGAATCCTTCGCTGGTATGCAGCAGTTCCGAGAAACCGAAGGCAAACTGGCCGAATGTCGGAGCCAGAGAGCTTCCAACTGTAAGTCCTTTGGAAATGCCCACGTTGGCATGAAAACCAAACTGCATCAGTGCGCCGATCAGGCTGGTGGCAATAATGCTGATGAACAGGCCGCCTTTCACGTGGTAGACAACCATCAGGATTGCCAGAAAAATGCCGATCAGGGCAAGAATAGTGGTGGGTTTGGAAAAGTCACCGAGCGTAATAATAGTAGATTTACTGGGTGCAACAATGCCGGCCCCTTTCAGCGCGACAATGGCGATAAACATCCCAATGCCTCCGCTGATTGCCCGCTTAATGGAAAGCGGGATGGCATCCACAATCTTTTCACGAAGCCCAGAAGCCGTGATGATGATAAATACAATGCCCGAAATAAAGACGGCAGCCAGGCCGGCTCTCCACGAATAGCCGTAGGTTCCGCAGATGGTGTACGCAAAAAAGGCGTTCAGACCCATGCCAGGCGCCTGTGCAAGCGGATAGTTGGAAAGAAGCCCGCTCAGCAGAGTGCCAATGGCTGCGGCAATGCAGGTCGCCAGCATGACAGCTCCCTTGTCCATTTTTGCGTCGCCAAGAATAGACGGTTCCACAAAAAGGATATAGGCCATGGTGAAAAAAGTGGTAAGGCCTGCAATGATTTCTGTGTGGACATTTGTTCCGTTACCCTTCAGGTTAAAAAAGTCGCCCTTCGGGTGAATCTTTGCAAATGCGTTTTCCTCCATTTTCATTCCTCCGGTAAATAAAAATTGCCCGACAATGTTTTGCCGGGAGACGAAGACGATACTTCTAGTATAAGGACTTCATAAGGAGAACGCAAGATGTTATTTACACAAATTTATAAATTTTGCAACAAATTATTCATACTTTTTGAATATGCACCGAATATAGCCCATCCCAGAAGCACAAAGAGGAAAAATATAAAAAGAAACCACGGAAATTCATTATTCCGCGGTTTCTAAATTTAAATGTTTCGAAGAGTTTTGAAGAGATTATTTCAGTTTTGCCTGAAGATTGTTCAGCTCACTGCGAAGTTCTGTCGGCAGCTTGTTACCGAATTTCTTATAAAATTCTTCAATGCCGTCAGCTTCCTTCGACCATTCGGCCTTGTCTACGTTTAAGATGTCTTTCAGGGTATTGCGGCTGAGATCCAGGCCTTCCAGGTTGATATCTTCCGCTTTTGGCACATATCCGATGGGGGTTTCCACAGCGTCTACCGTACCTGCGCAGCGCTTCAGAATCCAGTCCACTACGCGCATGTTGTCGCCGAATCCCGGCCAAATAAAGTGGCCGTCGTTATCCACGCGGAACCAGTTGACATTAAAGATCTTCGGAGCTTTGCTGCCGAGGCGCTTGCCCATATCGATCCAGTGCTGGAAATAGTCGCCCATGTTGTAGCCGCAGAATGGCAGCATGGCCATTGGATCACGGCGGATAACACCGACGGCGCCTGTGGCGGCAGCAGTTGTTTCAGAAGCCATGATGGAGCCGACGAACACACCGTTGTTCCAGTCACGGGACTGATAAACCAGCGGGGTTGTGTGAGCGCGGCGGCCGCCGAAAATAATGGCGGAAATCGGAACACCGTTTGCACTGTCAAACTCTGAGCTGAGGCACGGGCAGTTCCTTGAAGGTGCGGTAAAGCGGCTGTTTGGATGGGCACCCTTTTCCTTGGAAATGGTGCCGTCCCACGGTTTTCCGGTCCAGTCCACGCCGTTTTTCGGCGGATTGTGGTCGAGGCCTTCCCACCACGGGGTCATGTTGTCTTTATTCAGCGCAACATTGGTAAAGATCGTGCCGGACTTTGTGGTTGCCAAGGCATTCGGGTTGGATTTTTCGTTGGTGCCGGGGGCGACACCGAAGAATCCGTTTTCGGGGTTTACAGCCCACAGGCGGCCGTCCGGGCCGATGCGCATCCAGGCAATGTCGTCGCCTACCGTCCAGGCTTTATAGCCCTTTTTGCGGTAAACTTCCGGCGGAATCAGCATAGCAAGGTTCGTCTTGCCGCAGGCGGACGGGAATGCAGCCGCCACATAGTGGATTTCGCCCTTCGGATTCTGGATTCCGAGAATCAGCATATGCTCGGCCATCCAGCCCTCATTTTTGCCCAGGTAAGAAGCAATGCGGAGAGCAAAGCACTTTTTGCCCAGCAGCACATTTCCGCCGTAGCCGGAGTTGACGGAAATAATGGTGTTGTCTTCCGGGAAGTGGCAGATGTAACGCTTTTCGGCGTCGATCTGGCATTTGCAGTGGAGTCCGCGCACCCAGTCGGAGCTGTTGCCAAGTGCTTCCATTACTTTGGTCCCTACACGGGTCATGATGGACATGTTCAGTACAACATAAATTGAATCGGTCAGCTCAATGCCGATTTTTGAAAACGGTGATCCAACCGGGCCCATCGAGTAAGGGATGACGTACATTGTGCGCCCTTTGTAACTTCCCCTGGCGATGTCGTACAGCATTTTATAGGCTTTCTGCGGCTCCATCCAATTGTTGGTCGGGCCAGCGTCTTCTTCTTTGCGGGAGCAGATAAACGTGCGCCCCTCTACGCGCGCAACGTCATTCACCGCCGTGCGGTGCAGGTAGCAGTTCGGCAGCTTTTCCTGGTTCAGTTTAATCATTTCGCCAGTTTTGCAGGCTTCAGCCCTCAGAGCTTCAATTTGCTCGTTGGAACCGTCTATCCACAGCACTTTGTCTGGGCAGACCAGCTCTTTCATTTTCTGGATCCATTCCAATACCGATTGATTCTGCGTCATAATTTCTCCTTTCGGCCCAATGGCCTATTGAAATTAATACAATAATACATTTTATTTTTTGATTCATTAAACGATAAAAGAATTAAATTGTTAATTTTCTATCAATTTCTGATATTTTTTAATTTTTGGTTAGATTTTTATGAAAATTTTACGCAGAAATATAGGCGGCGAAGAAAAATAAATTTTCTTGTTTTGCATAACATCAAGGCGTATTATGCAAAACATATTCGTTTTGTTCTACCGGCATTTCCGCAAAAGCATTCAATTCCGGCCCCGCGGTATGCCCGGCCCGGAATTCATAGTAACCCTGTGAGCCCACCATGGCCCCATTGTCGCCGCAGAAAGAAAGCTGCGGGCGGTAAAATGCGAGCCCTTTTACCCGGCATTCATGCTCCAGAGTTCGGCGCAGAAGGGCGTTTGCAGATACCCCGCCTGCAATGGCCAGTTTTTTGGCGCCGGTGTCGCGTGCCGCAGCGAAAAAGTTGCGCGTCAGGCAGTCAACGACGGCTTTGCGGTAAGAGGCGGCAAGGTCGGGAACATTGAGGGTTTCGCCGCGCTGCCGAGTGTTGTGAATCAGGTTGATAGCGCTCGTTTTCAGGCCGGAAAAGCTAAAGTCATACGGGGCGCCGTCCACAGAGGGACGGGGCATGGGGTAGGCTTTATCATTCCCGTGTTCGGCAATTTTATCCAGTTCTACACCGCCTGGGTACGGAATGCCCATGGCGCGCGCCGCCTTGTCGAACGCTTCACCCGCCGCGTCGTCCCGGGTGCGTCCCAGCACCCGGAATTTTGTGTAATCCTGCACTTCCACAATGTGGGTATGGCCGCCGGAAACCACCAGGCACAGAAATGGTGGCTCCAGTTCCGGAAATGCAAGGTAGTTGGCCGCAATGTGCGAGCGAAGATGATGGACGGGCACCAGCGGCTTTTCAGCGGCCAGTGCAAGCCCTTTGGCAAAATTAACGCCGACCAGCAGCGCGCCGATCAGTCCGGGTGCGTAGGTGACGGCAACCGCACTGATCTCGTCCAGGGTTGTCCCGGCGTCGCCGAGGGCTTTCTGCACCACGCCGACAATTGCCTCGCAGTGCCGGCGCGAGGCAATTTCAGGCACCACGCCGCCGTAGAGTTTATGTTCATCTACCTGTGAAGCGACTACATTGGAAAGAACGGTCCGGCCGTCTTCCACAACCGCCGCGGCGGTTTCATCGCAGGAGCTTTCAATTCCCAGTATCTTCATTCCGATTCCCCTAAAGCAAATTTTTGTTCTGTCAGCTATTTGTATTCTTTTCTCCCTGCGCACCGGAAGCCTCTTTTGGATTCGACCGGCCAGAAACCGGACTGCGCCCTTTTTTCCTGTCAATATGGCTGGGCGCCAGGTGGTTGTTGTTCCCGCAGGTTACGTTTACGCCGCTTTTGATCGGTGAAAGCAGAAATCCAAGGACAATCCCGAAAAAAGTACAAGCCAGCGCCAGCAGGCGCACTTCGCGTTTTGACATATCCGTTTCCTCTTTTCTATGTTTTTTCGATTTGCTTTTCATGGGCGTCGGAGCTGAAAAACAGTGTCAGGATCAGCGCGTCTTCAGCCGGAAGCCGGTAGAAATTCCTGCGGCGGCCCGCTTCGCGGAACCCAAGGCTTTTATACAGTGCCAAAGCCCCCGTGTTGGAGGGCCGAACTTCCAGCGTAATAAACTTCGCCCCGTTTTCCCGGGCGCTGTTAATCAGGAATTCCATCAGCATGCGGGCGGTTCCTTTCCGGCGGTGCCGGGGAAGAACGGCGACGTTGTCTACATAGCATTCGTCCACTACACGGTGCATCCCCGCGTAACCCGCCGTTTCCCCGTTCCGCTCCGCCACGGCGAAAACGGCCGCTGGGTTTCCCAGCTCTGCCGCAAGGCCGGCGCGCGTCCACGGCTGCGAAAAACAGATTCGCTCCAGTTCCGCAAGGTCATCCAGATGGCGTTCCGCCATCGGTACGATTTTCAGCTCTTCCATTTACGGCGGACCACCTGTCCGATCTTTTCATCCCTCGAAAAGTAAATGGTGCTGACCGCAACCCACAGCAGGCAGAACAGCATCAGAACCGAAAGAAGCTTAATATTAAGAAAATGGGCACCAAACAAATTGTGGCATACGACATAGGTGGAGCTGAACACCGTGATAACCGGAACATAGAGTTTCTCCGGAAAATAGAATGCAAAAATGACGGAAAGAACGTCAGCCGGGTAAAAGTACCGTTCATGCATATACGGCAGGATGTACGGGACAAAGAGGACGGAAAGAAGCGCCAGCGAAACCAGCATTTTATGGTTCAGGTCGAATTTCCGGCTGTTGAGCCACAGAACGGAGATCAGCGTGGCGGCGACGGCAGCTGCGGCGATCCAGGCCCCTGCCGTTACGGACGTATCCTTTGGGTACCAAACCGAAAGGTTCGGCAGGTACATAGAAATATTGCTGTATTGGCGCGCCTGCCGGAAATAAACGGTGAGAAGCTCCCCAAAATCCCGTCCCATCAGAGCGGCAGGCAGGATGGAGGCCAGGTAAACGGCGGGCAGAATCAGCAGGCTGCGCCATTGAATCTTGCGCCGCAGGAGCATCAGAAGCAGGAACGGCGCGAGAAACACGGCCTGGAGCTTGAACACAAACGCGATGGAAAATGCGGTGACGGCAGCGTACTGCCGATCCGTCATGACGTAATACACGCAGGCGAGAAGCGCGGCGGTGTAAATGGAATCACACTGCCCCCACGCGGCGGAGTTCAGAATCACGCTGGGCAGAAGAAGAACAACCGCGTAGGCGATCTCTCCCCAGAATTCCGGGTATTGCAGGCGGACAATGCGCCGGGCGTACAAAGCCATAACAATATCGGCTGCAAACGACAAAAATTTAATAAGGTACAGGCCGCGTGCGGGCAGATAGGTCAGCAGGGCCAGAAGGTAAAAATAGGGAGGCATGTAGTCGCCGATATTCATCCCGACGGCCTGCAGGCCGCCGTTTTCTTTCAAAGTGGAAAACCATCCCTGCAGAAACTGGTGGTAGTCACAGGATTCAAAGGGAAGAAACTTCCCCCGGATCAGCAGCGCAAGGAGTGTAACCGCAATGAGAAACAGGACGCTTTCCGTTTTCACAAAGCTGACAAATGCTTTCCGCTTGTTCATGCTTCTGCCGCCTTTCGGTAAATCAGGAAATCAAACCGGATTTCCGTTTCCAGCTTTCCGGCTTTTTCCAGCCTTTCGCAGCCGCCTTTCGGCGTTTTCCAGAAATAAGGGGTCATGGCGAACAAATCGCGCATAACACCGGGATCTTCCGTGCAGAGTTTCCCCTCGACGGGGACACGCTCCTGAAACCGGAATCCGGGGTACTCCGTTTCGCGGGTTTCGTTTTCGTAGGGCTCGTCGTACAGGATCTGTTTCAGACCGTACAAATGACGCTTGCCCGGTACGGCAAGGATCATCACTCCGCCTGGCCTGAGGACGCGGTTCAGTTCCGAAGGGACAATGGGGGCGAATACATCGGTGACAAGGTCGGCGGAACCGGAAAGCACCGGGATGCCAAACGTGCTGGCGACGGCAAACGAAATTTCCCGGTATTTTTTTGCGGCCAGCCGCACAGCGGTTTTCGAGATGTCAAATCCGTATGCTTCGGGATTCAGGCTATGCTCGGAAAGAAAACGGAACAGCCTGCCCGTATAATACCCCTCGCCGCAGCCCGCGTCAAGCACCACGGGATTTTTTAGCCCGGATAGATATTTTTCTGCCAAACGGTTCAGCGCGCTGCTGAAAAGGCCGTAATACCCCGCTTCCAGGAACCGGCGGCGCGCCGCTACCATCTGTTTGTCGTCGCCCGGGGATTTGGAATGCTTTTTATTTGGCGGAAGAAGATAAAGGTACCCTTCTTTTGCAAAATCAAAGCAGTGACCATTTTCACAAATAGCAGAACGGTTCTCATTTGTAAGTGATAAAGATTTGTTACAAATTGGGCAAACAAAGATCATGAATACCCCCATAAAAAGGACTATATTTCCAAGGCTGTTTTTTTAAAGGTATCTACAAAATTAGAATTTTGCAGTGACAATTTTTCCAATAGAAAATCAGCGGTTTGACGATTTAAAATGTAAAAATATCCTGAATTTCCTCTTCCCAATCGATTGAACGGTGCATATTTTTTTGGTTGACGTCGTAGGATCTGTTCTTTATAATCTGCAAACGGAATCGGGTTTGGTACAATAAAATAATTACAATTTACTCTCCGTCCATCATTTTCCCAATGGTGCTCTCTTTGTAATTCAATAGGCTGATTTGCTTCAAAGCAATCCGATTTGGCAATGCTAAGAGCTACTAAATTGCCATAATAACTATGAAAAGTGATATCTCCCTTTTTTACCAGGTTAAGATTTTTCCAATGTGCGCAAGGTCCTTTCGGTGCCCAAAGGTATTCACCATTTCTTTCTTGGTTATACGTCTTATTCTGAAAGACAAAAAAGAAATTCATTTTTGCTCCTTCTGTCTTAAGCCTTGGCCTCGTACCATGTGCGGCCGGCTTTTGCCTCAGCGGTCAGCGGAACCGAGAGGGAAACGGCTCCCTGCATTTCTTCGGTCAGCAGGGCGGCGGCCTTTTCGGCTTCTCCTTCCGGAGACTCGACAATCAGTTCATCGTGTACCTGCAAAATCAGCCGGGATTTCATGTGTTCCTGTTTCAGGCGGCGCTCCACTCGGATCATGGCGATCTTAATAATGTCCGCCGCCGTGCCCTGGATGGGCATGTTGCGCGCAACGCGTTCGCCGAACGCCCGCAGGTTGTGGTTGGAGCTGGTCAGCTCCGGCAGATAGCGCCGGCGGCCGAACATGGTTTCCGCGTAGCCCTTTTCTTTGGCTTCCTCCACCACGCGCTTCATGTATTCATGAATGCCGGAATAGTGGGCGAGATAATCGTCGATATACTGCTGAGCCTCCCGCATGGAAACGTGAATGTTGTGGGAAAGCGAAAACGCGCCGATACCGTATACAATGCCGAAATTGACCGCCTTGGCACGGCTGCGCATCAGGGGGGTGACCAGCTGCTCCGGCATGTGGAACACCTGCGCCGCCGTGCGGCGGTGGATGTCGTCGCCGTCTCGGAACGCCTGAATCATGTTTTTGTCGTTGGCAACGTGGGCAAGGACGCGCAGCTCAATCTGTGAATAGTCCGCGTCTACCAAAACCCAGCCGGGCCGCGCGACGAAGAAGCGCCGCATCTCGCGCCCCAGCTCTGTGCGGACGGGAATGTTCTGCAAGTTCGGTTCTGTAGAGCTGATGCGCCCCGTGCGCGTTTCGGTCTGTTTAAAGCTGGAATGGATCCGGCCGTCCGGGGCAATCACCTTGAGCAGGCCGTCGCAGTAGGTGGATTTCAGCTTTGCCAGTGTGCGGTAGTTCAGGATAAGTTCCACGGCGGGGCTTTCGTAGCGGAGCTTTTCCAGCGTGGCGGCGCTGGTGGACCAGCCTGTTTTCGTCTTTTTGCCGTGCTTCAGGCCCAGCTTGCCAAACAGCGCTTCCCCGAGCTGTTTAGGCGAATTGATATTGAACTCATATCCGACGGTATCGTAAATCTGCCGCTGAAGCTCTGTGATTTTCCCGTCCAGAGCTGCGCCGAATGACCGGATTCCGTCCGCGTCCACGGCAAAGCCGATATTTTCCATGCGTGCGAGAACCTGCGCGAGGGGCTGTTCGATTTTTTCAAGGAGGCTGGTTTGGCTGTTTTCGGCGATTTTCCGCTCCAGTGCGTCCGTAAGGGCAGGCATGACGGCCGCTTCGCCGGCGGAACCTTCCGGCAGGCCGTCCGGGACGGGGGCGCCGTATTCCCGCGCAAGGCGGAGCGGTTCATACCCCGAAGCCGACGGGTTCAGCAGATATCCGGCCAGCATGGTATCGAACACCGGGCCGGCAATCTCTTTGCCCGACCGGTCCATAGCGGCGTACAGCGGTTTAATGTTGTGCGTATTTTTGCGGATAGATCCGTCCGTGAGGATGGCCTGAATGGTTTCCGCATCCGTCACGGGGCAGACGGTGTCTCCGATCCGAACGTAAAGGGCGCTGACGGCCCCGGACTCCGTCTGCGCGGTAAAATCGGCGCGCCCGGTTTCTTTCAGCTTTTTCAGGAGTGCGGATCCGTCCGCGGTTTCGGCGAAAGTGACGGAAGAACCTTTTTCCGGCTGTTCCGCCTGCGGGGTGTCAGGTGTACTGAGGCCGAGTTTTTCAATGAGGGAGAAAAATTCGAGCTTTGCCATCAGGCGGGCGGCCGCCGCCGCATCACGCCCATGGGGGATATAATTTTTCAGATCTGTGTCAATCGGCGCATCGGTGCGGATCGTGCCAAGGCGGCGGCTCAAATAGGCGCTTTCCTTCCCGGCAGCAAGTTTCTTGCGGAGGTTTTCGCGGATCTCAATTGAATCGAGGTGATCGTAAATATAGTCGATGGAATGGTAAGCCTGAATGAGCTGTCCCGCGCCTTTTGGGCCGATTCCCGCCACGCCGGGAATGCAGTCGGAAGAATCGCCCTGAAGCGCCTTAATCTCGATCATTTCCTTCGGTGTCACGCCGTAATCCATTTTGATTTTCTCTTCATCATACAGGGTGACCAGCGGCTGCCCCATTTTGGTGGAAGCGAGGCGAACGGTCACGTGCGGCGCAACAAGCTGAAGGCTGTCGCGGTCTCCCGTGGCGAGGACGCAGCTGCAGCCGCCGTCTTCGCAGGTCTTTGCCAGCGTGCCGAGAATATCGTCTGCCTCAAATCCTTCGCACTCCACCAGCCGGTAGCCGAGCAGAGTGAGCAGTTCCTTGAGCGTGGGCATCTGCTGCGCCAGTTCCGGCGGCATTCCCTTGCGGTTTGCCTTGTAGCCTGCGTATTCCTTGTGGCGGAAGGTGGGGGCGCGCATATCAAATGCCACGGCCACGGCATCCGGCTCCGTTTCCGTCATCAGGCGGTGGAAGATGGTGAGAAAGCCGTAAATTCCATTGGTGTACAGGCCTTCTTTCGTTGTAAGAAGGCGGATGCCGTAGAATGCCCGGTTCAGGATGCTGTTGCCGTCCAATACTAATACTTTCATTTTGCCCCTCCGCATGGTAATTAAAGTTATTATAGCACGTTCCGGTCAAAAAAATAAGGGCCTGCCTTGAGGCAAACCCGAAACGTAATGGATCGTTTATCTTTCCATGATATATCGTGAATCTCTGATCGTTTCTTTGATTTCAAAACCGAACCTTTTATAGAAAGAAACTGCTTTGGTATTTCGAATAAAAACATAGAGAAATATGGGCGAACCGGTTTCTGCAATGCATTTCCGGATAACTTGACTTCCGATTCCTTTGTTTTGATATGCTGGAAAGATGTATATATCATCTAATTCCATTTTTCCTTCGGCAGGATGAAAACGGTAGTAGCCGACTTTCCGATTTTCCCGAAAAATACAGGTGTATTCGCTGATGCGCTTTTTGATTTTTTCACCGACCCACGACAGAACTTTGGAATAATCAATCTGAGAGAGATTCTCATATTGGTCAATTAAGTCCTTGTTTAACTGAAATAATGGCCCAATATCTCTTTCTTTTGCAGGTGCATAAATCAAATCCATTCGGGATACCCTCACAGTCTGAACCGAGTATATCATAAAATCATCAGATATTCAGTTATAGATAAATATAGATAAAAAAACATGCGCCAATTCCCGGCACATGTTTTTCAGTGGTCCGCCCGGAGGGATTCGAACCCCCGTAAAAACGCCATTAACCCGCATGAACGCTATATTTTTTCTTTCCGTGTTGCATTTCGTGTTGCATGAATGGCTTTGTTGAAATACTGGTTTGCTTTCTTTTCTACCTTAGCAGTTTCATCTTCAAAGGTGTATTGATAGACCTTTTTAAGCACATAGTCACTTGCCCAGCCGCCCATTTCCATTACATATTTGTCCGGGACACCCTGCGCGTGCATAATAGCTGCAAAGCAATGACGTAAAGAGTGCATAGTATAAGGTGGCATACCATGCTTTTTAAGCAGCCGTTGAAATCTTTTCAATACCTGATCCGGGTCCATATTGAAAATAAATTCATCCGGTTTCTTTCCTTTACATAGTTCGGCTACTCTTTTCGCAAGATAATCTGGCATAATAACCTGCCGCGTCCCCGCAGCGGATTTGTTCGTTGGTTTATAAATCAATTTGTGACCTATGCCAAGAACGCGTGCGCCGTGAATATTTGCAATACTTCCATCAATGTCACTTGCATGTAATCCCGCTATTTCGCTTTGCCGAAGGCTACAAGTAAGAGCAAATAATGCTTGACATTCGATTTCAGGGGTTTCCTTCAAAATTACCATGATTTTCTCCGCATCTTTTTTTGTAGGAACCAGAAAGGTCTTTTCTTCCAACGGTTTCAACGTTACCCGGTCAATTCGAAAATTAAAATACCCCATGACAGCCGTAATAAATCCCCATTGATTTCGAAGGCTTTTTGCGGAATATTTCTTTGCGTTTTCGTTCATTTGTTGCTGAATGAGATCACTTGTTTCTAACTTGCCAAGCGTAACTCCCAGCAACATTGAAAGCGCGTTTCCCTGAATGATTTTATATCCCCGAATTGTGGACGTGGAGAGTAAATTTGATTTAGCTTCAATGTATCGATCAGACGCTTTTTGAAAAGTCAAGTTTTCGGCAGAATTCTCTTTTTTATGTTTCAGCGCAAATTCGGATGCTGCATATTCTGCTTTCTTTTTATTCGGGTCTGTAAATGACTTATATTGTCTTTTCCCGGTTGCGTCCTTCCCTGCGTAAACAAGCACGCGGTAATTTCCACTGGCTAATTTTTTAGCTTTTGGCATAATTATAGCCCTCCTTGATTTTTGAGGGCTGAAACAGTATAATTTAATTGCGTGTTAAACGTGTGCTGTCAGCCCTGCTGATGGTGAACCACTCTATTCGGTGCCAGCCGGACAGAGCGGCATTTTTATATGTAGTGATATTTTTTCTTTGGCATAACGCTTAACCGGTACTGAACTAGCCGCGGATCTAAGCAAAGGCATGAAGCTATTTCTGGAATTGAATACTGAAGATATTCCTCCATATCTTCATCAGAAAGCAATAAATCCACAGCAAAATGCTCGGCCTCTTTTTCAAATTTTCCAATTGGAAAAAGAGTATTCGCACGGAGGAATGGAGTATTAGATTTTGGATGAAGAATGCCGTGGCCTAATTCATGGGCGCAGGTACGTAATTGATCTTTCTCTGGAATATCAGAATTAATATGAATGATTTTTTGTCTGTAGCAGGTACTATAATAGCCTTTAATACCTCCAAGGGATAATTCAACAATTTTTATATTATTACATGATGCCAATTCATACGGGTTTCTTGTCATATATTTTTTACAAAGAGATTCTACGACATTTTTGATACGCATTCGTGAATCACTCAGACTTTCGATATTTTTTGGGAGTATATTTCTGCTTTGCTATCCTCTTTCCCATTTCAAGGTCTTTTCTAAGACTTGCGATTAACAATTCTTTTGTTACATCATCTAATGGTTCGCCATCAAACATAAGGGCTCCTTGAGCATTTTCCAGATCTTTTAATGTTTGATCTAGACGTTTTGATATATCGCGCTCATCTTTTTTTGAAAAGATGGGCGCTTCTTTTTTGTCCGTCCCAAGAAGATAGCCTACTGATACACCAAAATATGATGCTATTTTATCTGCATTTTTTGCAGACAACCCAGATTGCCTTCCCATTTTTAGATCTGTCAGATTTCCACGGCTTACTCCAGCTTCACGACACATTTGAGTTACATTAATTCCGTTTTGTTTACATAGAAGCTCTATCTTGCCATACAGATTGCCCATAAATTGTCACTCCAAAATAGGCATAATGACGAATTTACTGCAATCCTTAAAAATAGCTTGACTATTACCGATATCGGTAATATACTAACCTTAGAAAACGGAATGCAGTAATAATTTTCATTGACAACATGAGTATATTACCTATTTCCGTAATTGTCAATACTGATTTTACAGAAAAGGAGGATTTTTATGCTTAAAAGGCCATTAACGCCGTTGGGAAAGGAAATCAAAATGACGTTGCTTGATCTCAATGAGACGCAGGAATGGCTGATCGATCAGGCCAGAGAAAAATCCGGGATGTATGTTGACAGTTCGAACTTGTACAAACTCATGACTGGGCAGTTACATAGCAAGCGGCTAGAAAATGTAATCCGGGACATTTTGAAAATCCCGGCATAGAAGGGCAGGTGACCTAAATGCCACGTGAGAAAGAACTTTATGAACCAACCCTTGAATCCATCCGGGCACGGGCGAAAGAACTTTACCCGAACAAGCTGATCTTTGGGCAGCGGGAAGCCGCCGAAATCATGGGCGTGTCGGTCAGCACGCTATACCGTAGAGGGCTCCGGCAGGACATTACTGCCGAACAGCTTGCACGGGAATTTGCCTAGTTGAAAGGTCGTGATCACAATGCCCGGCATTGATATCCAGCTTGCCGTCGAAAAAGCGACGCCGAAGAAACCGATCCTAGAAGAATCGGATGGCAAAGTTACATCCGGAAATGTCCATTACTGCAAGGGTGTTACGGTAGTCCGCTGCCCGCGCTGCGGGACAATCCTAACACGGTCGCATCATTACTGCTGGGACTGCGGACAGAAATTAGAGTGGGAGGAGGGAAAGTGATGGAAGAACTGAAAGCGCGCCCGTACAGCAGATCACAGATTGAGAGCGCTATAAATCGGATGACACTTGCGGCAAAAAACAATAAGCCGTCTGATTTATGGCAGATAGATTGTTATTTGGCACTGTGGGCATTAAAAAATATTCGCCGCGCCGAACCGGAAAACAAGGCGCTGACGAAAGCGCCGAAGGAGGAAAACACATGATAGACGAATCAGCTCATAAAGTATTTGATTACGGCATGAAGGATTGGCATGGCTTCTGCGCACATAAATGCTCGCACTGCAGCAGACAGCTTGATATATATTACTGCGAAAGCAG
>ENA-UOOK01002039-UOOK01002039.1-fermentation-metagenome-genome-assembly--contig:-NODE-2039-length-25511-cov-13.432707_pt1 | contig 25511 bp, 22 predicted proteins | sample MGYA00245777_ERZ724023 | MGnify/ENA primary metagenome ERZ724023 (study PRJEB28704, sample SAMN03018312) | fermentation metagenome | biome: anthropogenic terrestrial biome; feature: soil... | reverse complement strand
GATATAAATAAATACTTCGCTAAATCCCGTGATGATCGGGAGACAATTTATTTCTCTCGATCATCACGGGATTTAGCGAAGTATTTATTTATATCCTCGGTCTTTCCGATTTTGTCCGTATGGCTTGGAGGCACGGTGTTCGTTTTATCTATCGTCCTTCTTGCGTCCGCATTGCCGCCTAAATATAATAAGAAATAACTCTTAGTTGTTTTTTGTATAAGTAACAAAACAATCCATAAACTAACAACAGTGGGTGTACAATTAAAAACTTACTGTTTTTTTGTTTAAAGAAAGGACGCAGCCATGATTTCGTTTGAAGGTTTAAGAAATGAATTAATAGGAAGAAATTTTAAGTTTGAAACTCCCTATGGGAAAAGATTATTGACATATGCGGATTTTACAGCATCCGCAAGAGGGTTGAATTTTATTGAAAAGTATTTGCTTGAAATACAGAAATCTTATGCAAATACACATACCGAAGATGACATGACCGGCGAGGTTATGACTAAAATTTTGCATAAATCAGAAGAAATAATCAAAAACCACTTAAATGCAGGAGAAAACAGTTTTGTGATACCTGCCGGTACGGGTGCCACGGGAGCAATAGAATACTTGGCAAAAATAGTAGGTATATATATTCCTCCTGCTTCTAAAAAAACCATAGATAATATTATAAAAGATTACTTTAAAAATGATAAGGGAATTGATGACATAATAAGTGAATCGGAAGATTATTTGAAATATGTTCCCGCTGTGTTTATAGGTCCCTATGAGCACCATTCAAACATACTCATCTGGGAGGAGGGTATGGCGGAATTGGTGGAGATAGGGCTAAAATCAGACGGAGCCGTTGACCTTGATGAGCTGAAGGTAAAAGTATCTGATAAAAAGTACAAGGATAGATTGAAGATAGGGTCTTTTTCCACGGCATCAAATGTAACGGGAATAATAACACCGGTGTTTGAAACAGCGCGGATACTGCATGAAAATAATGCTTATGCCTGCTTTGACTTTGCGGCTTGTGCACCCTATATAGAAATAAACATGAATAAAAGCAGCAAGGAATTTTTTGATGCGGTATACTTAGCTCCTCACAAATTTGTGGGAGGTACCGGGTCTTCGGGTATATTGGTAATAAACAAGAGAATATATGACAATACACTTCCTCCCACTGTTTCCGGCGGAGGAACGGTAAGCTATGTGAGCCCCTATGCTTATGACTACATCGATAATGTTGAATTGAGGGAAATGGCGGGAACACCGGGAATACTTCAAATATTTAAGGCAGCCTTGGTAATGGAATTGAAGGATATAATAGGCATGGATAAAATTAGGGCTAAAGAAAAATATTATACCGGTAAAGTGCTTAATAAACTGAAATCAATTGAAAATATAGAAATTTTAGGCTCATCCGATGAAAATAACAGGCTGCCCATATTTTCAATAAAGATAAAACATAGGGACAAATATATTCACCCTAAATTTGCGGCAAGGCTGATGAATGATTTATTCGGCATACAGACAAGGGCTGGGTGCGCATGTGCGGCTCCCTACGGTCACAGACTGCTGGATATAAGCAAGGAAACCTCAAATATTTTCAGGCATTTTATAAAGGAAGGAATTACATCCATAAAGCCGGGATGGATAAGATTTAATATTCATTATATAATGAGTGAAAATGAGGTTGATTTCATATGCGGTGCAATTGAGTTTATTGCAAAATACGGATATTTATTTTTAGCTGAATATACTGTGGACTTAAAATCAGGCAGCTGGTCACACAATTCTTACAATAAGCCCTTTGGCATTGTTGAAAACTTTGGAGCGGAAGAAAGCTTAAAATATATTGCGGATAACAACAATATAAAGATTGAGGCAGAAGAAATATCACCCGAAAAAGAATATGAAAAATATTTAGCCGAAGCAAAAAAACATGCCGAACAATTGAAAGAAAAGGATTTAAATTTTAAATCCTTGGATGAAGAGAAGTTCCCTTCCTGGTTTTATTATATAAATTCGCAGTAAAAATATTAATACTCTTTTGGGGCAAAAGCGGTGAATAAGACTTTTAGGCAATCTTATTGAATTATATTCTTATTTTATCGAATTGAATCCAATCAGTTCAACCTCATTTGATATATGCTCCGGCTTTGTCGTTTGTTCTTCCATCAGTTCCGTTGATAAATATTTTTTGTTATCATCAGCAAAAACCGTGATAATTACGGCATCCTTATTGTTCAGAATATTTTGCGCCTTTATGGCACCGATCAGGTTGGCACCGGATGAAATACCGACACCTATACCTAATTCCCGTGCTATTTTTCTTGCCATGTTGATTGCATCACTGTCATCGACACATATTATATCATCCAACTGATTCAAATTAACGATTGCGGGAATAATTCCATCGCCTATTCCGTCAATTTTATGGGAGCCGGAAACTGTGCCGCCCGTAGACATTGCAGGCGATTGGTATGGCTCGATGGGGAATGCCTTGCAATCGGGATATATTTTTTGGAGAGATTTTTTGATTCCCGTTATAGTTCCGCCTGTGCCTACACCTGCCGCAATTCCTGCCGGACTTTTCCCGAATTTTTCAATTTGTCTTAAAATTTCCCGGCCAGTTGTATTGTAATGTGCATCAACATTTAGTAAATTTGAAAATTGGTGCGGAAGGAATGCATTGTTTTGTGCTCCGAATTTATTTGCTAATTCAACCGAACCCTTGAAACCGCCATCCTTTTTTGAAACCAAGTGAACTTTTGCACCGAAACTTTCCAATAGCTTTATTCTTTCCCGGCTCATCCAATCAGGCATAAAAATATGCACCGGGTTTCCAAGATAAGTGCCTATTGCAGAAAATGCAATGCCGGTATTACCGCTTGATGCCTCCGCAATTGTATCCCCCTTTCTTAGTAACCCGTCTTTATATGAATTTTTCAAAATATGATAAGCAATTCTGTCTTTAATGCTGCCGGTGAAGTTGTAGTATTCTGCTTTTGCGTATACTTTTCTTTGGATGCCCTGATATTTTAAGGAAATTTCAAGCATCGGCGTATTGCTTATCATTTCAGACAAATTATTAAATTTATTTACAGTATTATTATTCATATTTGTTGCCTCCATTCATAATTATTATTATGGGTAAAGCTTATGATATTATTAGAAAAACAATATAGAGCCGGAATTAAAAATAAAAATATTACTTCGTTAATTTCAATGAAATCACCCAAAAAAGTTTTTCTTTAAATATTAATAAATAAATGGTAGAATATAGTTAAACAAGTATTAAAGTATTTATTTGTCATTGAAGGTGATAATATGTCGGATTTACAAATTACTAAAAGTGCGTTGGCATATTCCATGAAACAATTAATGGAAAAATGTCCGATGAAAAAAATCAGCATCAGCGATATAGTTGAAGGCTGCAATATGAACAGGCAAAGCTTTTATTATCATTTTAAGGACAAGTATGATTTAGTAAATTGGATTTTTTATACTGAATTTATTACTACAATTAATGATCTGCAGCCTACATGGGAATTTTTAGAAAAGATTTGCGATTATTTTTATGATAATAAAGCTTTTTATAAAAATGCTTTTGAAGTGAAAGGACAAAATTCATTTTCGGAATATTTCAATGAGGTTTTACATTCCGTTTTAGCTAACCACTTAACGGAAATATTCAGGAATAAAAAAAATGTGGATTTTTATGCTGCATTCTATTCTGATGCCATAAGGGTCGCTATTACAAGATGGCTCATTGAAGGAGCTAAGATATCTTCTAAGCAATTTGTGGAATTAATGAAAAACGCCATTGAAGGTGTTGCAAGATACTTGCTGGAAGAAGACTAATATATATATTTTGTAATATCTTACATAGAAAATGACAAAATAAATGTCGTATTTTTGACATTTATTTTTTTTGTCTAATGTAATTAAAATTTCTTTGTAATATAATAGTATTAAGAAATAGTTATTAAAAGGGAGGTTTTATTTATGAGCGAAAAAAGTATGTTTGAAAGTATGCAGTCTTATGGATTAAAAAAGGTTCTTGCATATTTAGATGCCGACCCTGATAATAATATTCCCAAAGTTTTGGACTGGGTAAAAAAGTTTGACAAAGACGGTATAGTAAATAGGCAAATAAATGCAATAGAACAGGTCTTAAAGGATAAGGACAACAATTGGTATAAGCTTGTTAAAAGTTTATATACAGATATTGATCAGTCCGTAAGAAAAAAGTTTTTCGAAAACTTTATTATCAATGCAACAATTTTGGGGGGACGGCGTCAGGAGATAGCAAGAAAACAAAATGACTGCAACATACCCTGGGCGATATTGATGGATCCTACATCCGCATGCAACTTACACTGTACAGGATGCTGGGCTGCTGACTATGGAAACAAGCTGAATATGGACTATGATACATTGGATGGCATAATTGAGCAGGGTAAAAAATTAGGAACCTATATGTACATTTATTCAGGCGGAGAACCTTTGGTTCGAAAGGATGACATTATTAAGCTCTGCGAAAAGCATAATGATTGTGCATTTTTAGCATTTACAAATTCAACGCTGATTGATGAAAAGTTCGCTGATGACATGCTTCGTGTAAAAAACTTTGTGCCTGCCATAAGCGTTGAAGGCTTTGAGGAAGAAACAGACTTCAGAAGAGGCGCTGGAACTTATAAAGCGGTTGTAAGAGCAATGAAAATTTTAAAAGATAAAAAACTTCCTTTTGGCATTTCATGCTGCTATACAAGTAAAAATACAGATGTAATCGGAAGTGAAGAATATATTGATGACATGATTGCAAAAGGAGCTAAATTTGCATGGTTTTTCACATACATGCCAGTCGGGAAGGATGCGGTACCGGAACTTTTAGCCAATGCAAAGCAGCGTGAATTCATGTATCATCAAATAAGAGAATTCAGAAATACTAAATCTATATTTACCATGGACTTTTGGAATGACGGAGAATATGTAAACGGATGTATAGCGGGAGGCAGGAATTATCTCCACATTAATGCAAACGGCGATATTGAGCCTTGCGCTTTCATACATTACTCTGATACAAACATTCATGAAAGCACCTTGCTGGAGGCGTATAAAAACCCTCTGTTTATGCAGTATAAGCAAAATCAACCATTTAATAAAAACCATTTAAGACCATGTCCTTTGTTAGATAATCCGGGACGTTTAACAAAAATGGTTGAAAAATCCGGTGCTAAATCAACGGATATGAAATGTCCGGAAAATGTTCGTGAATTAAGTGCAAAATGTTATGATGTTGCACAAAAATGGGCTCCTACCGCAGATGAATTGTGGGAAGAAAAACATGGTCATGTATCTAACTCGGCAAAATAATGAACGTAAATTTTTTGAACATATAATTTTCTCCAAAAAGCTAATGAGCATTGTTGTTTATTAGCTTTTTTTATATTATCATTCCAAGCATTTGGGATTCCTTCTGAAAAGGTTTTTGAATAACAACAAAAAACAGTTTCTTCTTGTTAAATTTAAAAAGTTAGGTATAATTAAGTAAAAAGGAAAAAAGTAGGATTCATATGAACATAAATATACCAAAGGAAGTTGAATCTGCATTAAATATATTGCATTCAAAGGGTTTTGAAGCATATATTGTGGGAGGATGCGTAAGGGACAGCATTTTGGGCTTATCTCCCTCTGATTGGGATGTCACCACATCTGCGAAGCCTGAAGAAATAAGCTGTTGCTTTCATGGATACAGAATAATTGAGACAGGTATAAGACACGGCACGGTAACCGTAATTATAGATAAAAAGCAGATTGAAATTACAACATACAGAATTGACGGAGAGTACAGTGACAACAGGCGCCCGGATAATGTCCTGTTTACGGATAATATTGAATTTGACATAAAACGAAGGGATTTTACCATCAATGCTGTTGCCTATAACAAAAATGGGATAATTGATTTGTTCGGGGGAATTATTGATATTAAAAACAAAATTATCAGATGCGTGGGAGACCCGGATGAAAGGTTTAAAGAGGATGGATTAAGAATTCTAAGGGCGCTTCGCTTTGCTTCTGTTTTAAACTTTGATATTGAAAAAAATACATCGGAAAGCATTTATAGGAACATGAACCTTTTATATAACATTTCCTTGGAGCGTATTAACACCGAGTTTAACAAATTGATAATGGGAAGCAATTTTCATAGAATATTTATTGATTACAGAAATGTAATTGTAGTTTTCATGCCCGAGCTTAACGGTTTCAGCCATGAAGAACTGACATACAGATTAAATGCCATGAATTTAATAGATTCGTTGATTTTAAGACTTTCAATGCTTTTATACAGAACGGAAGAACCGGATAAAGTACTTACAAGATTAAAATATGATAATTTAACCATAAAGACGGTAAAACTGTTGACTTCGGCCATTGATGAAAAGATTTATCCAGAACCCGTGAATATTAAGAGATGGCTTCATAGAATAAACCGAGAAAATCTATATAATCTTATTAAAATTAAAAAAGCATTATTTAAATTTGAATACGAAAATTTAAATAATGCTGAAAAGGTTATGGATGAAATAATTGAAGCAAACCAGTGTTACAGCTTAAAAACATTAGCCGTTGGCGGTCAGGATCTCATTGATTTAGGCATACCTAAAGGGAAAGATATTGGTAAAATTTTAAATGAAGTTTTAAATAAAGTTATTGAGGGGAAATTGGAAAATAAGAAAGATAGTTTAATTAATTACATAAGTTTTAATTATCACTTATAAAATTTTCGTTATAACCTTCCTTGTTATTAACCATATAATGTTATATGAATAATGATTTATGGAAGGGTTTATGATATCTGAAAATGTAACATATAACACAAGGCTGAAATTTATTCTTCCCTTAATGAGCATAATCAAAACATTTGCTATTGATATGCTTGTGTTGCAGGCAATGTTTTAGGGGACTGAAAGTCCCCCTATATATTTATCTCAAAAATCTCATATCATTGTAAAAACTATTTTGCTGGTTGCAAGAATCGCTTAAAAAAGCAGTTACAATTCCGATAAAGTATTCGGATTCTCTTCTTATATGATTTACTACCGTTACAGCGGCAGGATTATTTTTTACCGCGTTGCTGTCTCTTAGAAGCATTCCTAAAAAATCTACGAAAACCTGACTTTGCCTTATAGCTAAATTAATAATATTAACAATATCCTGATACATTTCGGGAGACAAATTATATTGACAATTAACCGCAGCTTCCATATATTGCACGATTCTTGCTTCGGTAGAATTGAATATTTCTTTATATTCCTCTAATTTGTCCACATACTCATCTTCTAAGTCGGGAACAACTTCCATAATTACATCGACGTGTTCACTTTCTTGGTGTTTCCAAAACTGAGCTTCTTCCAAAGCCCTTAATATATTTTTTTCACCATAAAAAAACCTCATTACATATCCTCCATAATAGTTATTTGTTATATTATACGCATGAGGTTTTTTTATGCCATTGCTAAGGTTTTAAAATAACCTTGATGCATTTATTTTGTTTTTATTGAAAATTTCATAGGCATTCTTGCCTGCGTAAATTCCTTAAAATTTTTTATTTAGTTTTACCTCTGTTTAATGGAATATTCAAATATTTAGCTTGACGTTACATAAAATGTAATGTTATAATTATTGTAACGAATATGGAGGTTTATATGGAAAATAAAAATTTAATAGTTCTTAGAACAGATAAAGAGCTTAAAATACTTATGTCGCCTATGAGACAAAAAATAATTAGATTGATGAGCAGGGAAGGAAAACCTGTTACAGCAAAAAACATAGCGGATATACTTAATATTTCACCATCTTCGGCACAGCATCATGTAAAACAGCTTCAGAAGGTAGGAATAATTGAATTTGATCACAATGAGATTATCAATGGTATAACAGCAAGGTATCTTAAGCTTTCGGATAAAACCATAAGCATAGGAAGTGGTATTGATGATGATTTATCATCGGAAAGAGATATATTGGCAAGAAACATATTAAGCAATACTTACAGCCGGTATCAAAAATTGGTGACTACGAAAAGGAAGAAATTAATGGATGAATATAAAAAAGGAAACATAATGGCAGATCAATTGTCAGGTGTTGTTCATTTGACCACTGAAGAAGCTAATGAACTGCATGCCATTATGGATGGTTTTATAAAGAAACATTCAAAGGCATCCCATAATACACATCCTTTTGAATACGCATTAATTGCATTCAGAGATGATCTAAATGATGAGAAGGATAAACTATGAGAGTTAAGTTGTATTCATTTATACTAATTCTGAATTCTTTTATTACAGGATTAATTGTACCTGTATTAAGCTTATTGCTGATGGATAAGGGTGCAACCTTGAGCACCATATCCGTTATTATGGGCATATATTCATTTACCGTTATGATTTTTGAGCTGCCCTCAGGTATTATGGCAGATTTGATAGGAAGAAAAAAGATGTTCATCTTGTCATTGATTCTGTCATTAGTATATTCAGCGATAATTTTATTAGGACGGGGATTTTTTGTTTTATGCGCGGGGATTTTTATATACGGCTTGAATAGGGCGGCATCATCAGGCTCCTTTGAGGCTTTGTTCATAGATTTTTACATCGATGAGTTTGGAAAAGATAATATGCATCATGGTACTACCCTAATAAATGTTTTAGAAATATTGGGATTATCTGTCGGAGCTTTAGTCGGAGGGCTTCTTCCGGAGGTATCTAAAAACTATTTTCACACATTAGGAACATATGATTTAAATCTTTTGGCAAGGATACCATTAATTGCTGCGGTTATTATTTTATCATATATTTTTATAAATGAAACAAATGATAAAGCTGGCAAACAAATTTCTTTAAAACAACATATTAGTAACAGTTCAAATATGGTAATGAAAAATAAAAATATCATATGTATTTTTATTTCTGTTTTTTCTACGGGCTTTTTTCTAAGCTCAATAGAAACATATTGGCAGCCCCATTTTATTTCTATGATTACAGATGATAATTTAATGATGTTCCTTGGTGTTATGTCATTTTTATATTTTGCCGCAAGTATGGCCGGAAGTATTTTTTCAAGTAAAATCATGACTAAAACAAATATTAAAAAAATGTATTTAATTCTAAGAATAATATTATTTATTTCTTTAATATTAATGGCATTGCAAACAAATGTTATTTCATTTGCATTTTTTTATTCATTTATATATTTTATATTCGGAATGGCGAATATACCTGAAGGTGTTATAATAAATGCTGAAATACTCAGTGAGTTTAGGGCATCCATATTGTCGGTTAATTCATTAATGCTCCAGTTTGGTGTACTGACAGGCTCCTTAGTAAACAGTATTATAATAAAGTATGCACCGATACCAATATTGTGGATGATTGCCGCGGGAGTCGTTTTGTTATCAGTTTTAATAATATATAATGGATTAACAAGAGGGCAGCCAAATAAAGGAACTATTGAGATAAGCTAAACAAAATTTATAAAAATGCTGTTGACAAGCTTTTTAAACAATGATAAACTCTTTAACAACAATACAAAAACAAAACCGTTGAAGCGAAGATTAAACTGATATGTGCACTTACAGAGAGCAGGGGAAGATGAGAGCCTGCAGGACGCAGTACGGACAAATGGATCGCCGAGGGTGAAGTGAACGGGTGAACCCCCAAGTATCTGAAACGTGTGCTTACGTTACAAGGCAGAAAATGTGTTGGCATTTTTGTTAAAGTGGATTGATTTTCAGTCAATTAAGGTGGTACCGCAGGAATTATACCTGTCCTTTCATAGGACGGGTTTTTTGTTTTTGTATGACCTAACCCCATTTATCAGAGTGATTTCTGAGAAATGGATGGTAGATCAGCCGCACAGAATTCTCAATTTATACGACCGGAAGGAGCAGATAAATTGTTGAATTCACCTGCGAAAATAAAATTACAGGAGAATGGAAAATGAAGAGAGCAATAACAATTATTACGATGATGGCAATGATATTTGTCATTTTAACGGGATGCGGAACAAATGCAGGAACAAATGCAGAATCAAATGGGAATACGGGAGAAAGCAATGATAAAATTAAAATAGGCATAATTCAGCCTGTAGAACATCCATCCTTGAATCAAATCAGAGAATATATCACAATAGGGTTGGAAGAGCAGGGCTTAAAGAACAAAGTTGAAATAACCTACAAGGACGCACAGGGAGATCCTTCAAACATCAATACCATTGTTTCGCAATTTGTAGGCGATAAAATGGATGTAATAGTTCCTATCGGAACAGGAACGGCGCAAAGTGCGGCATCAGCCACTAAGGATATTCCCGTAATATTTGCGGCTGTAAGCTATCCTGTGGAGGCTGGTCTGATTGAGGATGCAGGCAGGCCGGGAGCAAATGTGACAGGTGTGTCCGATGCAATTGATGTTGAGCTGATTTTTGACTTAGCTCTCGAACTTACACCCGATATAAAAACATTCGGATTTATTTACGACAGCGGTCAGCCCAATTCGGTGCCTGCGATCAATAAGGCTAAAGAATACTGTGAGGCAAAAGGAATTAAGTACGTTGAAGCAACAATAACGAATTCTTCGGAGCTTATGCAGGCAGCTCAGTCTCTTGGGGAAAAGGCGGATGCGATTTTCACACCTACGGACAATACGGTAGCCTCCGCAATGCCTACATTGGCGGCTGAAGCTCAGAAGGCAGGTATTCCCGTTTATACAGGAGCGGATTCAATGGTTGGTGACGGCGGCTTTGCAACTGTGGGAGTTGACTATACAGTTCTTGGAAGACAGGTTGCGGCAATGGTTAAAAAGGTTGTTGACGGTGAAAAAATTTCTAATATTCCCACAGAAACATTAAGTGAGTACGCAATCGTGGTTAATAAAACTACCGCGGAAAAAATAGGTATTAATTTAACGGAAGAGCAATTGAATAAATTTCAGATTGTGGAGTAAATAGGAAAGGGGACACACCTCTGTCAAGGAAAGGGACTAAGAAAAAATGAGTATAACAGCTTTTATAGGAGCAATGGAATTGGGGCTTGTATATTCCCTGCTTGCTTTCGGAACCTTTATATCTTTCAGAATATTAAATGTTGCGGATTTGACCGTGGACGGAAGCTTTGTGCTTGGCGCAGCCGCTTCCGCCATGTTTACCGTTGTGGGCATGCCCGTTGCCGGAATTTTTGCCGCATTAATGGCGGGAGCAATAGCAGGTATTATAACCGCGCTGCTTCAGACCAAGATGGGAATACAGCCGATTCTTTCGGGAATATTGACAATGACAGGGCTTTATTCCATAAATCTCATGGTGATGGACGGAAAGGCAAATATTCCCCTTTTGAATAAAACCAACATTTTCACATATTCGGAAAATATAATAGGAACAGCGGCACACAAAATATTCATGCTTGCCGCTGTTATTTCAGCAGTATTTATTATATTAAACTGGTTTTTCAGAACGCAGCTTGGTCTTTCCATAAGAGCAACCGGCGATAACGAGGACATGTGCAGAGCTTCCTCCATAGATACGGATTTTATTAAAATCGTGGGATTTGCACTGTCCAATTCAATAGTTGCACTGTCGGGAGCCTTGGTCGCCCAAATGCAGCAGTCGGCGGATATAAGCATGGGCTCGGGAATGGTTGTAATAAGTTTTGCTTCCTTGATTATAGGGAGTGTAATAATTAAGAACAAAAACATTACCTTAGGGCTGTTATCCGTGGTTATAGGCTCGGTTATATACAGATTAATAATTGCCTTAATTTTGACTACAAGTTTTCCTCCGTCATATTTGAAATTAATTTCATCCTTGGTGGTAGTAACAGCTCTTTCAGTACCGAATTTGAAAAAAAGGATGGATACAAATAAGAAGCAGAGGGTGGGAGCATAATGTTAAAGGTTGAATCGGCAACTAAGATATTTAATAAAAATACCTTTGATGAGCATAAGGCATTGGACAATTTAAGCCTGAATGTTGAGGAAGGCGAGTTTGTTACAATAATCGGAGGAAATGGTGCAGGCAAATCAACCCTTTTCAACGTCATATCGGGAAGTATGCTCAGTGACGGGGGCAGCGTAATATTAGACGGAGAGGATATTACTCATATGCCCGAGTATAGGAGAGCTTCCTTCATAGGAAGAATATTTCAGGACCCCATGAAAGGGACGGCTCCGAATCTCACTGTAAGTGAAAATCTGATGATTGCATATATGAGGAGTACCAAGAAAAATATTTTGGGTGTTCCTTCAAAAAAGGAGAAAACCTATATCCGGGAGCACCTTGCATCCTTAAATCTTGGGCTTGAGGACAGGATGAACACAAAGATAGGGCTGTTATCGGGAGGTCAAAGGCAGGCTGTGACACTTGTAATGGCAACATTGATTAAGCCGAAGCTCCTGCTGTTAGACGAGCATACCGCTGCCTTGGACCCGCTGAGCGCTGCCTCGGTGCTTGAACTGACCAATAAGATAATTAATGAAAATAATATTACAACACTTATGATTACTCATAATATTACATCCGCCTTGGCACTGGGGACAAGAACGATTATGATGGACTCCGGAACAGTTGCCATTGACATAGACGGCAATGAAAGAAAGGAACTTTCGGTTCAGGATGTGCTTGAAAAATTTAAGAGGGTAAAAAATAAGATATTCGATGATGACAATGTACTATTGTAATAATAAAAAGAAGGTGGTATCATTTATATACATTAGCATAGGAGGTATTTATGGATTGGATTTGCGAAAATAAAGATTTGACAAAACATGAATTGGTAAACCTTAAATCGGAAGGAGATTTTCTTTTACTGAAGGATAATGTTGAGGAAGGATATTTGTTAACAGATGTTGTTGAAACTGACAGATTTACCGAAATAACGCCTTCATGGAATTCGAGGACGGGCAAAGACAGCTCCGTGGAACTTTTTATCAAGCTTAGAGTTGAAAATGTATGGACTGATTTTGTAAGCTACGGCATATGGTCAACCGATGGTTACAACAAAGGCATAAAAGAGAGAGAAAAGTATGAATTAATAAAAGTTACCGGAGACAGAATATTTGTCAATGACGGAAGGTATGGCGATGCCGTCCAAATGAAGGTTGTTTTAGGAGGAAATAATCCTAAGCTGAAATTAATAGCATTCAGCACAGACGGCGGGGAGGATGAACCGTTAGAGGGAGATTATTTGAGAATACTTGAAAATATTCCGCTGATTTCACAGCTTGCCAGCGGTCATATTCACAGCAATTCCATATGCAGCCCCACATCGCTCACCATGACATTAAAATTTTACGGCAAGGATGTAAATCTTGACCGGGTTACAAGAGGAACCTTGGATTCAGGGAACGAGGCATACGGAAACTGGCCTCAAAATGTTGCATTTGCCGGTGAGCAGGGAATGAGAGCCTACACTAAAAAATGCAGGAGTATAAATCCTGTGAAAAACTTCATCAGCAAGGGTATTCCTGTGGTTGCATCCGTTGTATCCCAGGAAAAAGAAGCATTGGAAGGGGCTCACTCCGCATTTCCATCCGGTCATCTGATGGTTGTGGCAGGATTTGACATTAAGGACGGAATTGAATACATAGTTGTGAATGACCCGGCTGCAGATTCGGATGATGAAGTAAGGAAATATTACAAGCTTGACCAATGGATCAATGTCTGGAGACACTATATTTATGCAATAACAAAGCAGTAAATAAATGTCATTTTAGGCGGAGCGAAGGATCTCATCACTTAAAACCTGAGATTCTTCGGGCTATGTCCTCAGAATGACATAAGCAGAGGTCTTAACTCCTCTGATTCTTATTATAAATTTATTTCCGTCATATAAGCCGCCAATTCTGTTTTTCCGATGTAATGTTCCTTTGCTTGGGTCAGCAAATCATTCAAATCGCCGAAGTGAGGAAGGTGAGTAAGTACAAGCTTCCCGACATTTGCCCTTTCCGCTAATATTCCTGCCTGGGAGCTGTTTAAATGTCCCGCCTTAGTTCCGTCCATGTCTGAATAAAAGCTGCATTCGCAAATCAATAAATCGGAATCTGAAAAAAATTCTGCCAAGTCTTCAAAATAAGAGGTATCTGATGTAAATGAAAATATTTTGTCTGCACACTTTATTTTTACGCTGTATGCTTCAACAGGGTGAACATTTTTAATAAAGCTTATTTTAAAAGGTCCCAAGACTAAATTGCTTTCTTCATTAAAGCTTACACCATAAGTATATTCTTCCCATTTAAGCAGTTTGAAGAACTCTCCTTCCGGGGCATAAATGGGAAGGGGAGCACTGATTTCTCCAAGCTGTGTTTTTATTTGCCATGCATATTGCAAGGGTCCTATGTCGCAGCAGTGGTCGTAATGATAATGGGTTATGAGTGCGGCATCAATATATTTAATATCCGTCACCTTCTGCAGGGAGCTTACGACCCCGCTGCCGCATTCCAACAACAGCTTATAATTATCATGCTCAATTAAATATCCCGAGGTTGCCTCCCCTTCTCTTGGGAATCCTCCCCAGGGACCTATTATTGTTATTTTCATAAAATCTCCTATGCATTTACGAACTGTGAGTTGTATAATCCTGCATAGATGCCCCCTTTATCCAAAAGCTCCTGATGATTCCCCTTTTCCTGTATTCCCTTGTCTGTCAATATAATAATTTCATCGGCATTTTTAATGGTTGATAATCTGTGTGCAACAATAACCGTAGTACGTCCCTTTGATAATTCCTCAAGGGATTTCTGTATCAGCAGCTCCGTAGCATTGTCGAGGGCTGAGGTTGCCTCATCCAATATAAGGATGGGTGGATTTTTAAGGAATACTCTCGCTATTGAAATTCTCTGTTTTTGTCCTCCCGACAGCTTAACGCCTCTTTCTCCCACATATGTGTCATAACCTTCGGGCAATGACATTATTAAATCATGGATGTTTGCCCTCCTTGCCGCTTCGTAAATCTCTTCCTCCGTTGCGTCAAATCTTCCGCATTGGATATTTTCAAGGATTGTTCCGGTAAACAGGAATACATCCTGCTGTACAATACCTATATTCTTTCTGAGGGATCTGCGTGTAAACTCCCTGATATCTGTATCATCAATGGAAATACTGCCGTCTTCTATTTCATAAAAACGGGGTATCAAGTGGCAGAGGGTAGTTTTGCCTCCGCCGGAAGGACCTACAAGGGCAACTGTCTTGCCTGCTTCTATATCGAAGGTTATATCATTTAATATTTCCTTATTGTCGTCATAAGCGAAGGTTACAGAATTGAAGTTTATGTCACCCTTTACATTGTAAATGTCCTTGGAACCAGGGTCATCCCTTTCTATTTCCTTATCCATTATTTCAGTAAATCGTTTAAATCCCGAAGTTCCCGATTGGTACTGCTCAACAAAGTTCAACAGCTTTCTTATGGGGTTTAAAAAGTTGCCTATATACAGCAGGAATGCCGCAAAGTCGCCGAAATTAATCCATCCCTTGAAAAAGAATATGCCGCCGGCACTTAAAACCACAATGTTTAGAAAATCGATTATAAATGATGAGCTCACATGAAATTCCGCCATTACCTTGTACGCTTTTTCTCTTGCTCTCTGAAATTTGCTGTTATTTTTAATGAATTTCTCAATTTCAGTGTCCTTGTTGTTAAATGCCTTGGAAACTCTTATACCTGATATGCTGTTTTCAATGGTTGCATTAACTTCACCAATTGTAACTCTCGTTTCGAGGAATGTTTCTTCCATCCTTACTCTCAGCTTCATTGCCACATATACTAATAATGGAATTATGGAAAATACAATGAGAGCAAGAGGCAGGTTTATGATACTCAACATAATAAAGGAACCCACAAGCATTACTACTGATATGAACAAATCCTCCGGTCCGTGATGGGCAAGCTCTGAAATATCCATTAAATCGTTAATAATCCTCGATGAAAGGCTTCCTGTTTTGTTTTCGTCGAAAAATACAAAGGGAAGGTCCTGGAGATGTTCAAATATGTCTTTTCTCATGTTCGCCTGCATCATTACACCCATAATATGACCGTAATAGGTTATATAATAATTAAGTCCTACCTTAACAATGTAAATAACACCTAAAACAACCAGCCATGTTATCATAAGACGGAACTCCTGGTCAGGAACATATATATTAATAATATTTCTTGTTATCATGGGGTAAAACAAATCACATACGGCCACTAAAAAGGCACAAATCATATCGGTAATAAATATCCTTTTTACCGGTTTGGGTTTGTAATACGATATAAATCTTTTAAGCATTTTTTACTCCTGTCTGTTTTTTAATTTAAAATAAATAAGTGAAACTGCCGTATAAAGCACGATTGAAGCAAAATCGAGAATTAATATAATTATGAATTTTAAATCTACAAAGTAGCATGTTACTGCAATTGCCGCAAGTAAAACCATCATGGCAATGTTGACGGCTTTAAAGGGTTTAATTTTGAAATTTTTTTCAAACAGAAATCCTACACTGATAAAATGAAGGATTATCCCTAATAATATTGCAGAAAACGCAGCCCCTGTGCTTTGAGACACACAGCCCTCTGAAAATACAAAAATACCTACAGCCAATATTGCATAATAAAACCAATTTTTTTCCCGCAATTCTTTTTGTTGTTGCTTGCGCATCTCGTACATATTTCACCTCAATTTCTATTTGTTTAATAATAACATTATTCGATTTGATTTTCAAGCGGTGAAATTTATTCAATACATCGAAAACTTTTCCCATTAATAAGTATAGGGTTAATGCAAAAAACCTCCGAGTATGGTAAAATAAAAACTCTGCACAGCGGAGGTAAAACTATGACAAAAGTATTAGATAAAACCAATAAAAATTTAATCTAACATATGCAATTTTCAAACAGTGATATTTAGTGTTGACATTTTTTTATAGAGATACGAACCTTCTTCGACGAGTTGAGATAAATCTTTATTGGTCGCCGCTATTACCCTAACATTTGTTTGTTTAGGAGCAATATCTCCAATTCTAAAGATTTCTCCCGAATCAAGTACACGATGAAGTTTTGACTGTAAATCGAGTGGAAGCTCGGCGATTTCGTCAAGGAAGAGGGTTCCCTTATCAGCAAGTTCAAATATACCCGGCTTACCGCTGGAAATTGCCCCCGTAAAGGAGCCTTTTGTATATCCGAAAAATTCAGATTCCATAAGTTCATTTGGAATAGCGGCACAGTTTATCGGAATAAAAGGTTCATTGTTGCGCAGACTCTCAGTGTAAATATGGCGAGCTATAATTTCTTTACCGGTACCGGATTCACCGTATATAATAACCGTACTGTCAGTTTTTGCAATTACGCGGCAATCATCAAGTAACTGAATCATTTTAGGGTCGACTGCTATAATTGAGTTTTTTGGGAGTACGGAATGCCCGAGATATTCAAGAACTTGTTTATAGCTATTGATTTTTTCACGTTCTGCAGAACTTATAAAAATATTCATAAATGATTTTTTTAAGCTGAAGTTGATAATCATGATAAGTTTTTTATTTTCATCAAAGATCGGTCGGGAATTAGTTAGATATTCTTCACCATCAAGATTATAAGTTAAGGCTGTAATGCATTTTTTAGTTTTAAGAGTCTCGCTTGGCAGGGAACGGTTAGTTAATTTTTTTTTGACTAAATCGTCACTTGTCATAGAAAGCAATTCTTTTTTTGTGCATCCGTAATATTTAGCGGCACGAATATTTGTATATATAATTTTACCTTTTTTATCGGTAACATATATACCTGCAATACAATTATCAAGTATTTCATTAAGAAAGAGCTCGCTTGAATTACATATATCATTGTTTACAGTTGATGTATACATATCAAGGTCAGTTAATGCATAGTCAAATATTTTCATTTTACACCTCCATTATATAACGGGTGTCTTGTTATAAAGACACATTATTTTTTTTGTCTCCATTATATTACACCTAAATGTACAAGTCAAGAAAAGAAACATTTAAAAATATTTAGAAAATAACTATAAATAATAAATATTTTTTTCATTAAAAGTGTTTAAATTTCAATTTGTACCTTTATTAATAACAACTTGATGATAATTAAAAAAATAATATTATTTTAATTTTGGCATAAAAGTTGCTCTTAACTTTATCAGAGAAGTAATTATATGATTAAAATTTTGGTTATTTAAAAATGAAAGGGTGATTATATGTTTCTTGAAATTAATGAAATAAATACCGGTTAGCAAGATATAAGCGTTAAAAGTCTGATTGTCTATTACAGTGAAGAATATTACTTCTCAGATTCATGTATGGAGAGTTTATAGAATAAGGCAAATATTTTATGAAGTAAAAAGCCTAATTAAAAGAATAATCTATATAAGAAGACCGGAAAGGAGGAAGATGAAATATAAAATGAAATATAAAGATATATTATTTGAAATTAAAAACAAAGTTGCAACTTTAACGCTAAATAGGCCACAGGCATTAAATGCTTTGACAATTGATATGTTTAAAGAAATTAATGATGCACTTGATTTTTGCGAGAAAGAAAAGGATGTTCACGTTATAGTTATCACGGGTAACGGACGTGCATTTTGTGCGGGTGATGACATTAAATCAATGACAGTGAACGAAACGGCATCAATCCCGGAGATTGCAGACAGAGTGGAATTTATGACTTATCCTGTAACAATAAACAAGATGAGGAAGCTTCCCAAGCCCATTATTTGTGCCGTGAACGGGCTTTGTTACGGAGCCGGCGGTGAAATAGCAATGGGATGTGACTATATAATTATGTCTGAAGATGCAACCTTTGGCCAAATGTACATAAATGTGGCTGAAATTGGCAATACATATCTGTTGCCACAGCAAGTAGGTATTAAAAGGGCAATGGAGATGCTTTGGTCCGGACGTAAAATTACAGCGCAAGAATCCCTTGAGCTTGGCATGATTAACAAAATTGTTAATAAAGAAGAAATTTTATCAGAAACACGTAAATATGCGGAAGAGCTGGCAAAAGGACCGATTTTGGCATATGGTTATGCAAAGATTGCAATATATGAATCGCTCTATAAGACTGTGGAAGAAGGATTACATATAGAATCGTTTTATGCGGCACAGCTTGCAAAGACTAAAGATCATCAGGAAGCAGTCAAGGCGTTTATTGAAAAAAGGAAACCTGTATTTACAGGAGAATAAAGAGTTTATATGAGTATATAGAAATGCTATTACGTTATAAAAAAAATATATACAAGGTATATTTATCAAATTAAAATAGTTGCAAAAGAAATAAAAATAAGAGGTGAAAGTATGTATGAAAATAAAGTGATTATCACTGCGGCACTTTCAGGAGGAGGTACTCCTTATGAAAAAAATAATGCAATTCCCGTAACACCAAAGCAAATTGCCGAGGACGCATATCGCTGTTGGAATGCAGGTGCTTCTGTGGTACATCTCCATATGCGTAATGATGACGGTACTCCCACTCATGATCCAAGTAGATTTAAAGAAACAATTGATCTCATACGAGCTTATGAAGACTGCGATGTTATAATCAACTGTACTTCTTCTGCACCCTTGTCCAATGAGGAACGTGTAGCTCATTTTATGGCATATTCCGATAAAATTGAGATGGGTTCTTTTGATGCAGGTACAATGAATTTCAATTGCGAATTTGTGTTTGAGAACAAGCCCGATTTTCTTGAGTATTTAGGGAAATTGTATCAGGATAAGAATATTAAAGCCGAAGTTGAAGTCTTTGATATGGGTATGCTGAGTAACGTGGAATACTACATAAAAAATGGAGTTCTTCAAACACCTGTACATTATCAATTTGTACTAGGCGCTTTAGGAGGAATGAGTGCCACGGTGGAACATTTGGCAATACTTAAGAACAGTATCCCTAAAGGTAGCACATGGTCTGCTTTTGGTATTGGGGTTGGTCATATGCCTGTTTTGTATGGTGCATTAGCCTTAGGTGGACATATTAGGGTAGGACTTGAAGATAATGTATATTTCTCAAGAGGGATAAAAGCAACAAATTTACAACTGGTAGAACGAGCAGCTCAAGCTGTTAACTTGTTTGGCAAAGAAGTTGCTAATGCTAAAGAGGCACGTACTATTTTGGGTATACCTCAGTTAAAATGAATGTTTAATAATTCTTAATAGGTTCCGTAACAAAATGAGTATGAATTAAATTTTCAATAGACTGTATAGTTTCAGATTCTTTCTCAGTATACTCAATATTATGTGTTTTTTTATAAAAATAAGAACCAAGTAAAATACGATCATTAAACTTAACCTTATCATCCTTTTTAATATAATGCTTATTTAAATAAGGAGAATCAAGAACTTCATAAGATTTACCTAAGTTTTCTAAGGTATCTCTTAAAAAATAACTATAAATATCCATATACTCCCCATTATTTAAGACCTTACGAGGATGATTAAAAATTAGAATTTCAAAATTATCTTGACCTTTAAAAGGATTACAAAAAATACTATTCTTAATAAAAGGCAAGAAAGATTTAACTTTATCAAATAAACTAACACTAGCTTGCTGAGCACTACCAAATAAACCAAGTTTACGGGTTATTTCATAATAAAGATATAAACGTACAAGTTCCCAAGGATAAACATGTTGAATCATAATATAATTAAGATTATACTCATTTTCCAATCTAAAAAATTCATCACAAACTTCTTTAACACTCATCATTTCAATTAAATCCTTCTACAAAATAATTAATATTTTTTCCCGTAAAAATTCTATTTAAACATATTAAAATCTAATAAGTCATCTTCACAAATATGTACTTTAACTTCCTTACCTAAAACTAAATTAATCTTATTAGGTGAAATACCGCTACCTGGACGTTTAAATGTTAAATCATCAATATCAATAATTTCACCAACATCCATATCACGCTTAGCAACTATGGATCTACGAGCTTGAATTCGTGCAGCACCTTCACAATCTAAGGGAACCTTATCATATTGACCATTAATACTTCTAATAAATTCAATATTTTTAAAAAACTTCTTAACATCAGATGGATCCATAGCATGATAATGATCATTACCTTTTAAAGTTTTATCTAATGTGAAATGTTTTTCAATAATTTTAGCACCATTTAAATAAGCAGTAGTAAGAACCAACATTTCATCATCAGGTTTAGTATGATCTGAATAACCAATATCATATTCTGGATAAAGATTTTTAAGATTTTTAATCATTAACAAATTAGCATCAGCATAATCTGTAGGGTAAGATAAAACACAATGCATAATACCAATATCACGGTTATCTTCATCTTCAATAGCCCGAATAGCTTCTGAAATCTCTTTAGTAGTTGAAGCCCCAGTAGAAATAATAATAGGTTTGTTTTTACGTGCAATAACCTTAATAAATGGAATATTTGTTAAATCGGATGAACTTATCTTATAAACACTCATAAATTCATCTAAATATTCAACAGATTCAAAATCAAAAGGAGTTGAAAGAAACATTATACCCATACTATCACAATACTTAGCAAGTTCATGGTATTCTTCACTGCCAAATTGATCAAACTTTTTAAACAATTCATATTGGGAAGTTGTTGGCTCCTCATTCAAATCCCAATAAGCTGGAGAATTCTTTGAAGCAATTGTATTTGCTTTATAACTTTGAAATTTAACAGCTCCACAACCAGAATCTTTAGCTTCCTTAACCATTAATTTTGCAGCATCCATATTACTAATATTCATCTTTTTAGCTATATCATAATAGTTAACACCAATTTCTGCAATTAAAAATGGTTCTTTATTAAATATGCTCATTATTTAACATTTCTCCCTTTTTTTCCTTTTTCAAATTCTAAATATCTAGGCTTAACAATTTTCATTAAATTTTCAAAACCATGTCTAACATCAACATTTTTCATACGATTACTCATTTCCATCCGTAAATCATAATTATCAATAATATCATTAATAGTGTTAATTAAATCATTTTCTTTAACTTCACTACCTAATCCTAAATTAATAAAACCATTTTCAACATTACCAAATATGTGACTTAATTCACGTTGATTTTGACAAAGACAAACACATGGAACTCCAATAGAAGCTATTTCATACATTGTTCGACCTGCTGAAGTGAAAATAAGGTCTGCTGAAATCATATATTCACTAATATTTTTAACATCTTCAAAGATTTCAATGTTACTATAATCTTGGAACTCCTTTTCAATTCCTTTTTTATCCATATATCCAAGACCAAGAATAACTTTAACATTACCTTTAAATTCACTTTTTAAAATACAATTTAAAGTTTTTTTAGTTAAATCATTTGGATCTGTTCCTCCAAATGTTAATAAAATCTCTTTCACACTTGGATGGATTTCTTTATAAGGTTGATAATAGAATTCATCCTTTAAAATATAATAAAGATGACCACTGTATAAATTTTTAAGAGGTATCTTATGCTCATATAATGCATCACAAACTAAATCAGCATATTTCACTCCACCTCCTAAATCTTCAAAGTTAAGAACAAAATAATCTTCATCTTTTAAACTTTTAATATAACTAGAAGTGGTGTTTAAAATATCATTTACTACAATATCCGGTTCATACTCCTTAATTTTACTTAAAATATTATTATCATTATGTGTAATGTAGGGATAATTATAATTTTTAATTATATTAATCCCAATTTCTTTATTTTCATTTAATAAGAATATAACATCATGATTAACTAATTTAGATGCAATAGCTAAGCCTCGGTAAATGTGACCTGTACCAATTTCATGAGAAGCATCAGTCTTAATAAGAATACGTTTTTTCATTAAAAGACGTTCTGCAACCCACCAATCTTCATAATTATCAATATCAATACTTTCATGAGGACTTACAGGTATTAAATCAATTTTTTCACCTAATCGTGAGTCTTTTTTAAGGAATTCTCTTTTTGTTGCAAAAATAGAACCAGTCTCACGGTACTGTTCAGGTAAATACTGACGATTAACCCTTTTACTATATAAAGGATAAAATTCATCATTCTCCTTATCATAACCCCAACTTAAATGTCTATCATCAACAACACTAATAACAGTATCATTACCCTCACAAAGCTTCCCAATAGCCTTATTTAAGGTACTGGTTTTTAAAAGAGGAGAAGTAGGTTGAAGAGTTATAACAAAATCATAAACGGTATTAAACTTTTCTTCTTGTTTAATTGTAGCATCATAAATAACAGGATCTAAAGGCACATTATCTTCCGCTAACTCTTTTGAACGTTTAATAACATCAGCACCAAACTTCTCAGCAATAAATTTAATCTCATCATCATCAGTACTAACAACAACATTATCAATATACTCAGAAGACTTAGCATGGTTAATAGTATGAGCAATTAAAGGTTTATCATTCATCATACGAATATTTTTACGAGGAATACCTTTAGAACCTCCTCTTGCAGGAATAACCACTAAAATTTTATTATCCTTATACATCTTTAAGAAAACCTTTCCCTTTTTTAAATTTTAAAAATAATTAAAAAAAAATTATTTTTTTATATAAATTCATTATATTCATAAATATATAACCATAGAATATTTATATTTTTTTTAAAAAAAGGATAAAAATCTTTTAAAAATTAAATAATTTTTATTTCAACTAAAATTTTAAATATTTATTTAAACAAACAGAAATTACATTAAGAATTATAAAAAATAATTACAATACTAATTATCAAAAATAAAAAAATAAACAAAACGGTGTAAAACAAAATGAAGAATCTATCTAAAGAATTAGTTAGCAGAATAAATGATATTGCTGTACCTGTAAGAATAATGCACGTTTGCGGATCACATGAACATGCCATCATGGAAAATGGGATAAGATCACTATTACCTGAAGAAGTAGAAATTGTTGCAGGACCAGGATGCCCAGTATGTGTAGTTCCATCAAGAGAAATAGACGAAGCACTATCCCTTGTAAATCGTGACGTAACAATCACAACATTTGGGGACATGTTAAGAGTTCCAGGATCCAACCAATCACTTGCAGATGCAAAATCAAAAGGTGCAGATGTAAGAGTAGTTTATGGAATAAACAATGCAGTAGAACTAGCAGAAAAAAATCCAGAAAAAAAAGTAGTTTTCATTGCAGCAGGATTCGAAACAACCGCACCAACAACAGCATCAACAATACTAAACGAACCACCTGAAAACTTCTCAATCCTATCATGCCACAGATTAATACCACCTGCATTAGACTTCTTAATATCCTCAGGAGAAACAAATCTAAATGCACTAATCGAACCAGGTCACGTTTGCACAATAATAGGAACCAAACCATTTGACCATTTCTCAACAAAATATGGAATACCACAAGCAACAGCAGGATTCAACCCATTAGACATTCTCATGGCAGTTTACTTAATACTTAGACAAATCAAAAATAATGACCCCCATGTAGACAATGAATACAAAAGAGCAGTACGAGAAGAAGGAAACATAGTAGCTCAAAAAGCAATGGACGAAGTATTCACAGTAAAAAGTAGAGAATGGAGAGGATTTCCAAAAATGCCAAACAGTGTTCTTGAATTAAAAGATGAATTCACCCAATACAATGCAAGAGACATATACGATATAGAAGTAAAAGATGTGAAAGAAGCACCAAAAGGTTGCATATGCGGACCAATACTTCGTGGATTAAAAAGACCAACAGATTGTAAATTATTCGGAAAATCCTGCAACCCAATGCACCCAATAGGAGCATGTATGGTAAGTAAAGAAGGAACCTGTAACATAGCACACAGATACACTCCAAAAAATTAAAAATACATATTCCATAAAAAGGATATAAAACAATGAAAAAAATAAAAGCTTTAGCATTAGATATTGACGGAACCATCACAGACTCACAAAGATTACTATCTATAAATGCAATCAAAACAATAAGAAAAGTTGAAAACAGTGGAATACCAGTAATATTAGTAACTGGAAATACAGCAGTATACACTTACGCATTAACAACTTCCATAGGTACAACAGGAGGAGTAGTAGGTGAAAACGGTGGAGTAATGTTTAAAGAAGGATACAAAAACAATGAAACAATAGTATTCGCAGATAAAAAATATATAGATAAAGCTTACAATTACCTAAAAGAAAACTTAACAAAAGAACATCAATTAAAAATAGTAGATGACCAATACTGCAGACTATCTGAAATAGCATTTTACAGAACAATGAATGCAGACATAATACGAGAAATATTAAAAGATTGGAATGTTAAAGTCTACGATAGTGGATTTGCCTTACACATAACAGATCAAAACATTAACAAAGGAATCACATTAGAAAAATTAGCAAAGATTTTAAAAATTAACCCTGACAACATAATGGGAATAGGAGACAGTGAAAACGACTTAGACTTCCTAGACCATGTTGGGATAAAAATAGCAGTAGCAAATGCTAGTTCAAATCTAAAAGAAAAAGCAGACTATG
>ENA-UOOK01002038-UOOK01002038.1-fermentation-metagenome-genome-assembly--contig:-NODE-2038-length-25527-cov-10.793852_pt1 | contig 25527 bp, 16 predicted proteins | sample MGYA00245777_ERZ724023 | MGnify/ENA primary metagenome ERZ724023 (study PRJEB28704, sample SAMN03018312) | fermentation metagenome | biome: anthropogenic terrestrial biome; feature: soil... | reverse complement strand
TGAAATCAAGAGATATTATCACGAAATTGTGTCTATTTTATGCAGAAGGGCTCAACATTAAGCAGCTCCTTAAGCATTGTTGATCAATTAAGCAGTCTATTATCAGCAGCTTTTGGATTAATTGCAATTTCATCAATTATTATAACATTAAATCCCCTGATAAATCTTTTAATAATATGCATTATATATGTAAATTCATTGGTGACAAAATGGCTTAACCACCAACAATTCTTGATAAGGAAAGAAATAAGTAATTATGGCAGATATGAATGGGGACTATCTTATATGCTGGACAATTTCCATTACGCAAAAGAATTGAGATTGTTTAATATAAAAGAACTTATTATTAATAAGCTTATTAATAATAAGTCAGATGCTAATAAGCTACATTTAAAAAACCAAAGCAATGAAAACAAGGCCAGTATGTTTCATACAGGAACAAATTTTATACAACAACTTGTACTATACATATACTTGATATACATGGTTATTAAAAAGGGACTTGCTATAGGGAATATGACGATATTTTTGGCCGCCACAGGGCAATTCTCGGGTTCTTTAAGTTCTGTAATGAATTCGTATCTTAAGCTAACCGACAGCAGCCTTAAAATACAAGAGTTGCTAGAATTTATGAGTATTCCGTTAAGGCAATACGAAACAGGGGATATAACACCGATTTTTAATAAGGATTCTATTATTGAATTTAAAAATGTCTTTTTTAAATATCCCGGAAGCGAAAATTATGCATTAAAAAATATGAATATCACTATCCGTGCGAACGAAAAATTATGCATAGTCGGTGTCAATGGTTCAGGAAAATCAACATTTATTAAGCTTCTAACAAGGCTTTATTTTCCCACAGAAGGGGAGATATTACTTAACGGCATAAACATAAATCAATACGACTACAAAAAATATCAAAGGTTGTTTGCACCTGTGTTTCAAGATTTTTGCAGGTATTATATGACTCTTGGGGAAAATATCGTATTGGCAGACAACTATAGCCGCGAACGGCTTGATGAAGTATGTACAGAGAGTGGTCTTTCATCGTTAGTTTCTAAATTGCCTAAAGGGTATAATACTCAGGTTGATAAATGGATTGATGAAGAAGGTTTTGAGCCTTCCGGGGGTGAAGAACAGAGAATCGCTATTGCAAGAGCTTGTTATCATGGCGGAGAAATTTTCTTACTTGACGAGCCGACGGCAGCACTCGATCCGGTAGCCGAGTATGAAATTTATACACAGTTTAACAGTATGATAACCGACAAAACTGCGGTATTAATTACGCACAGACTGTCTGCGGTGCAGTTGGCTGATAAAGTCGCGGTTTTCGACAATGGAAGCTTAATTGAATATGGGACGCATAAACAACTTTACAGCAAAGGCGGTGTGTATACCGAAATGTTCGATAAACAAGCGGAGTTCTATAGAAACGAGAACTATAGCATTGCCTGATTTAAATAAAAAAGGTATCGCGCAATCCAGACGCTTCAATAACTTTATCTATTTAATGCATACGAGATGCCATGGAAGTTTTATATTGGGTTGGCTCCCATTATTGATTTTTATCCATTTGTAGGGAAATTGATGTGGAACTCTATACAAAAAAGAAATATAGGAGGACAATGAAAACATTTAACATAATCATTGCCTATGTAAGTAACTTCCTTATGTGTCATGAACCTTTATGACACATCACTTTTTTGGAGGGATGAATATGAAAAATAGCTTTAAGGAAATGTTCAAGGCTGAGCTTTTCACCTATTCTGTAATGTTTAAGTCAGATCGACATAAATCCGTTATTTTTGTGCTTATCACCAGTATAATTCAGTTAATGCCATTGCTGAGTGTGTGGCTTTGGAAACTAATTATTGATCAATTCACCTTCATTTATACAAATGGACTATTGAATAACAGTATTTACATACTTTTAGGGATTTATCTATCTATTACTGTTATCACGTCCATTCTCACAAATATAAATACAACTATTTCAGGTATACTGGGCAGCAAATGTACGCAGACCCTTGACAAACAAATAATGAATAAAATTGCAACGATAGATACTGAATTTTATGACAATCCTGAAAATAGAGATATAAATTATATTGCAGATCAAAGCAGACAGGTGATTAGTCAGGGTATAACGTGGATGTTAGATACTGTTATCTGTATTATTACTTTTATTTCTGGAATTTCTATGTTTCTTTCTTATAATATTTGGTTTGGCATCATTTTTATTTGCACCTATATCCCTGGCTCATATATATCTTTTAAAAATGAGAAAAAGATGGACGAGTTTTCAATATACGAAGTTCCGCTAAACAGAAAGAAAAATTACTATAAATCTTTATTAACACAGAGCTTTGCTGCAAAGGATCTAAGATTATACAATCTAACGGGGAGATATAAGGAAATTTATAATGGATTGTGGTCAGGAATACGCAAAGAGCGTACAAAGATTTTTGAAGAAAATACAATATCTTCTTTCCTTGCTTCGCTGTTCTCTTATGCAGGTATTGTTTCAATCATAATCTTTTCTGTTCATTTGGTTATGAATGGAACAATGTCTATAGGTACATTTGCATTGTATATTGGACTATCACAAGCAATAGGCGAAAAGTTTAAGTATATTTTTGTTTGCATTATGTGTCAAAAAGAAATAACGGCACCTAGGATAATAAGGCTTATTAACTTTTTAAACTATGAGAATAAAATAAAAGATAATGGTAAGAAAGAGATTACAAACCTTTCTGCCATCGAGTTTAAAAATGTTTTCTTCAAATATCCAAACTGCCAGAACTATGTTTTAAAAGGTTTCAATCTCAGAATAGCCAAAGGTAAAAAAATTGCGCTTATTGGTATTAATGGAGCAGGAAAAAGCACAATAGTAAAATTATTATTACGGTTTTATGAACCAGAATCTGGTCAGATAATGATTAATGGAGAGGATATACACCAGTATTCATTAGATGAGTTACATAAAATATTTGCTGTTTGCTTTCAGGATATTAATACATATTCCCTAACATTTAAAGAAAACATTGCCCTATCAGATATCGATAGAATTGATAATATAGAAAATATTAAAAAGGCAGCAAGGGCATCCGGTGCTGATAAAATACTTAACAACTTACCTTTAGGACTGGATACGGATATGACACGGAATTTTAATAATGAAGGAGTTGAACTTTCCGGCGGACAGTGGCAGAAGGTAGCCCTTGCGAGAGCTTTTTTTAAGAAATCTGATTTTATTATACTTGACGAGCCCACTGCTTCTCTTGACCCTGAAGCTGAGGATTACCTCTTCCGATCATTTAAATGGCTGTGCCGCGATAAGGGGGGGCATCTTGATTTCCCATAGGCTATCGAGTATTATGCTGGTTGATGAAATAATACTTATCGGGGAAGGAGCTGTTATTGAAAAAGGTACCCATGCGGAGCTTATGGAGAAAAACGGTAAATATGCAGAGCTATACCGCATCCAGGCAAATAAATATATGGAAGGTGATGCTGATGTTTAATAATTTTTTTAATGAAGTCAGATATGGTATGAAAATAATATTTTCAGCATCTAAAAAGTTCTTTATACTCAAGCTTATACTATCTTTCATTTCTTCACTACTACCGTATTTGCCATTATTTTTATGGCGCAGACTGCTAAATTCGCTGGTTGTATTTACAAATGGCAATACTTATGATGCCATGAGGACAATCGTAATACTTACCGGATTGTATTGTGCCGTTTTACTTATTAGTAAGTTTGTGGATTCTGTAGAGCAAATAGTTACATACAAGTATAATGACGAAGTAAATTATTATATAGATAATTTGATGATTGACAAGGTGTCATCAATTGATCTTGCTTTTTTTGACTCAAGTGATTTAAATGATAAATTACAAAATTCAAGGAATATATTGTTTGCAATACAGGGTATGGCCAGAATAATTTTTAATATAATCCAATATACAGTAAAACTAATCATATCGTCTTGCTTAATATCCACATTGGGTTTATGGCTTATACCTGTTGTTATTATTTCATGCCTGCCTTATATTATAGGTGATAAAAAGATCAAAGATGCTAATTACCATTTCGAAAAGGAATATTCTAAGGCTTATAGAAAAATGGAGTATTATACAAGTCTCTTTTTTGGTAATACAGGACAGGAAGTTAAATTATATAACCTAAAAGGCTATTTTATACAAAAATATGAGTCACAATGGATGATATGGCATAAGGCTATGAGCAGTAAAAATATAAAACAATGTATTATAAGCGGAATTAGCAGCGTATTTCTCGTACTGAATGAGCTCATTGTGTATGCTATTTTGCTAACAAGGCTTCGTGCTAAGACCATTGCAGTAGGTGATGTTGTGTATTATATTTCTATCATGACACAATTTAGGACTGACTTTACGAATTTGTGCAGCAATATCAATAGCTTCGAAATGAGACGAAATGAGATAAAGGACATCCGTTCCTTTATTGAGCTTGAGCCTTTGTTAGAAAAAGGCGGCACACTGGTTCCAAAGAACAAACCTAGAATAGAATTTAAAAACGTATATTTTAAATATCCAGACGCCGATAATTATGTTTTACAGGATTGTTCATTTATAATAGAGCCTAATGAAATAGTCGGTCTCATAGGATTGAATGGCGCCGGGAAAAGCACTATTGTGAAGCTGCTGCTGCGTTTTTATGATCCAATCAAAGGTCAAATTCTTCTAGATGGCATAGATAACCGTGAATATGATATTGTCAAGCTTCGTGCGCTTTTTGGCGTGTTGTTGCAGGATTATGTACAGTATAGCTTTACATTGAGAGAGAATGTAGCGCTTTCTGAACTAACACGTATGAATAACGATGAAGATATTCTCAAAGCGTGTGAGCAAAGCAATGTGACCGATTTCATTGCTGATTGGGAAAAGGGCATTGATGAAGACTTGACACGGCAATTTAATGGCGAAGGGAAAGAGCTTTCGGGAGGACAATGGCAAAGGGTTTCTCTCGCTCGTGCATTTTTTAGAAATGCGCCTGTGATAATTCTTGATGAACCGTCCGCAGCACTTGATCCGATCGCAGAGGATGCAATTTTCGATAAGTTTGTTAAGCTATCGGTAAATAAAAGTGCCATTCTGATTTCCCACAGACTTTCGAGTATTGTCCTTGTGGATAGGATTATGGTGCTGGAAAACGGAAAAATTATCGAACAGGGTTACCACAGCGAATTGCTTAAGAAAAATGGCAAATATTCATACTTATTCAATCTTCAGGCAAGCAAGTATTTGAATACAGTTCAAAAAAAGCAACCATGTTGATGTGGTTTGTATTTAACAACTAGTGTGGGTAGGGGGTAGATAAATTAATTATCTACCTCCTTTGATTAAGCCCAAATTTATACAAAAGTTTACTAAAACATTACAAATGTATTTTAGCTATCCTAAATACATACAAAGTGTGATAAAATTTTAGTTAGAAAGCATTAGTACTGTAGCATAATTTGAATGGATTTAAGCAAGTTTTGCGTCTAATTTAAATGTTATAGTTTAATTTACTTTTAATGTTTTCTGCATAAAATATGGAGGGCAAGTATATGTATAAAAAACGATTTAGATTATTTTTGGCAATTTTATTTATTTTTATATTTTTATTTCAATCACAAGGCATAAAGCCTGTATATGGAAAGACCGTGGACACATCTAAAATAGATGCATCTCTTGTGTTAGATTCTAGCGGGTCTATGAAGGAAAGCGATCCTAAAGGTATAAGCTATGAAGCAGTTAATATGTTTATAGATATGTGTTCTGTTAAAGGAGATAGCATAGGATTAATTGCATATACTGATAAGATAATTAAACAAAGCCCCTTAAAAGAAATACAGTCATACAATGATAAAGGAAGTATCAAATCTATTTTAAATAATGTCCCTAAAGAGTCATCAACAGATATAGGCCTTGCTTTAAAATCAGGGGTTAATATGCTAGATAAAGACCATTCTCCATCTAAAAAACCTATGATAGTTCTATTATCTGATGGCAAAACAGATCTTGGGAAAAACTCTAGAACTAAAAAAGAGTCTGATATAGATAAAAATGAGGCTCTTAAGATTGCTAAAGATAAGGGATATCCTATATATACAATAGGTTTAAATGCTGATGGATCAGTTGATAAAAATGAATTAAATGAAATCTCATCATCAACAGGAGGCAAAACGTTTATAACAGATACGGCAGATAATCTCCCTCAAATACTAAGTGAAATATTTGCAGATAGTTTAAAGCTTAAAATTGTATCTCCTGGGGATATAACTGCTAATGGAGAATATCAGGATGTTTCTATAAATATACCTGATTCAAATGTAATGGAGGCTAATATATCACTTTTATCTCAAAATAAAATACAGGTAAAGCTCATAGATAATAATGGAAAGGAGAGGGCAATACCATCAGATAACATTTATTATTCTGTATCTAACAGCTATTCAATGATTAAAATAATAAATCCTGAAAAAGGGGACTGGACTCTTAAAGTAAAGGGTATATCAGGGGATAAAATAAAGGTTAATTTAATTTTTAATTATGATTTAAAGCTTAATATGGAGTTATCTAAAGATAAGGATTTATATAAGAATGATAGTATAAATATAATATCCTACCTAACAAGTAATGGGCAGAGGATACAAGATAAAGAGATATATAAAGGCACTAATGCATATTTAATTGTTAAAGATTTGAATACTAAAAAAGAAGATAAATTAGACTTAACCAATAAAGGGGAAAGTTTTGAAGGAAGTTATAAACTTAAAGAAGCCGCTAATTATGAGTTAAAGGTTGTCTTAGAGGGGAAAAATTTTTCAAAAGAAAGTGATGCTGCTCATATAGAGGTTTTAAACAAAGATCCCATAGATTATGGCAAATGGATTATTATTGGAATAGTGTGTATAGCCTTAGTAATACTTGCAATTATATTAATATTCATATTTAAAAAGGCAAATAAACATTTTGTAGGCCAGGTTATGATAGAGATAAAAGATATAAATACAAACAAAATGTCTCCTCCCCAGTATAAAAGGCTTGACACATACAAGGGAAAGGTAAACTTATACCAATTGCTTCAGCTTGTACCAGAATATAAAGAGGCTGAAAAGATAGTATTTATGCCAGGAAAGGAAGATAACCTGATTATTAAGAATGTGTCAGACTGTACAGTAGATAGATCAGGCAGGGCGGTAGATGCTTCAAAGGGGTATGAAATAAGAATAAATGATAGAGTTAACATAACATTAAATAATATACAAAAGAGCATTTCAATAGAATATTTTATATAAGAAGGGCAGGGAAAGAGAAATGAAACCTGTTGTAAAAGAACATATAGAACAGTTAGATGTGAGATTTGGCGGGGGAATTGTAAGCGATAAGATTAGGGTAAATACAATAGACAATCCAATGCTCGTTATTGGTCTTGGAGGTACTGGAATAGATTCTTTACTAAGGTTAAAGTATCAAATAAACAGAAGGTTTATACTTCCAGAAGACCCTATTACAAAGAGAAAAATGGAAAAGCCACATAACATAGAGTTTTTAGCATTTGAAACTAACCAGCAAGACAAAAACAAAAGATACAAAGGCATTGGCCTTGATCCTTTAAATGAGCTAGTACTTTTGTCAAATGCAGAAATAGGGGGAATACTTCAAAATAGAAGCATAATGGATGAATGTATAAAGTCATGGCTATCACCAGAACTTACCATTGTTGATGGTATAAATGGTGCAAGCGGCGTAAGGCAGGCTGGGAGGCTTCTTTTATTTACTAAAATAGGTCAAGTTGTAAAAAGTATAGAGAAAAAAATAAACATGCTGTTAGAGGGTACTAATGAAAAGCTTATGGTATTTATTTTAACAGGGCTTTCAGGAGGAACTGGAAGCGGTTGTTTTTTGGATATTGCATATATTGTAAGAGGAATAATGGAAAAAAGGTTTGGAAGCGGTGGAGTTGATAGGGTAAATATATTAGGATATTTATTTACTCCAGATGTAAACCTAGCAAACCCAAGCATTAGCAGCCATACACAAGATTATATAAAGAAAAATGGTTATGCAGCATTAAAAGAGTTAGATTATTGGATGAATGCACCAGAGAGGGGAGAGAGGTTTAAACAAAACTATAGGGATGTACTGACAGTAGACTCTCCAATGCCTCCATTTAATCTTTGCCATTTAATATCTGCAACTAATACAGAGGGTAAACTACTTGAAAATGCATATGATTATTGCATGAATGTAACTGCGGAGAATATAACAAACTTTATGGCAAGTGAGGAAAAGCGCTCTGGAGATGAATTTGCAATACATGATTATATAAGCAACATAAATACAAATATAGCTCAGATGAATCATCCATATTCTGCAAACTATAAATACAACATAATAGGAGCCTCATCTGCTGTACTTCCTATTGAAGAGATTACTACATATCTTGCATATAGGTTGTTTAAGAAGATGGAGAAAATGTTTGTATCTTCCCCAACCCAGCAGGAGGTTGAAGACTTTATAAGAAGCCTAAAACTTGATCCTGATTATGTAACAAGAAGGTTTGAGGAGAGGATTCCTACCCCTCTTTCAGGGTATCAGCATAGTGAAAGGCTAAACCATTATAATGTTATAAAGACAGAATCAGTCAATATAGATGATGAGCTTCAGACATTTTTATCAAAATCAAGGGAAGAATTTATAAAGGCAAAAAGGCAGCTGCCTGGTGAATATTTAGAGGATTTTAATGAGCAGATAAAGAGAATGTTTATAAACTCAAACCAAGGACCATTTTATGCTTCAAGGCTTATAAATTCAAATTCAGGTTTCTGTATATTAAAGACTTTAGAATCTACAATAGAATCTCTTAAGGTATCTTTAAAAAGGTATCCTGAAGATATTGAAAAGTATAGGTATTCATCTGAAGATAAAAAGAGTGAGGCAAAAAAGGCAATAATAAATAAAGAAAAGAAGAAAAATGACTATATAGAAGAAAAAATAAATGAGTATTATGCAAGGTCTGATGAGGAAAGAACAAAGTACATCATTGAGTTTTACGAGGATGTATTTAACCTAATAAATGAGAAAAACAATAAAATATATAATGTATTTACTGAGATACTCAATGCATTAAATAAAATATTTGAAGAAAATGGTAATATACTTATTAATGGACAGGAAGTAGAGTACAGAGGAGATAAGACCTATAATTGGAATATAGTAGGCATTCCAGACGTCTTAGACACTATAGATGAGTTTTTAGAAGAACAAGACGAGGATGATTTAATAAGAAGCTTTACTAGAGAACTTTTATATAGGTCTGACAATTGGATAAAAGAGCAAGATATTGATATTGTAGGATCTATAAGCGATTTCATATCAGATAAATTTGGAGACATTATAACAAAGTCCATGGAAGACTTTTTAGTAATAAAATATGGGCAAGGGGAAATGATAGATAAATTAGTTGAAAGGACTATTGCTAAAAGGCTTGATGATGATGCAGTTCCAGTTTTCTACCTAAGCAATAGCGATGGAAACTTAGACCTTCCATCATGGGGGTTTGTTTCAGTACCTGTAAAAGCACCAGATATTCTAAAGGGTATAAAGAATTACCAGACAAATTCTCTAGGTAAATCCATGTTTACAATAAAAGAAAGTGAGGTAAAAAACCGCATATTTTGGCTAAATACCAAAAACGGAGTACCTCTTTATGCATATACACCTCTTAAGGTATATGAAACTTCTTATGAAAAGACAATACTTGAGAAAGAAGGTGTTGGAAGACACCTTGTGCAGACAAAAGAAAATAACTGGACATACCTTCCTTCACCAATACCTCAAAGGGCATGGGGGGACATATATTACAATGATAGAGTAAAAAAATATAATGACAGTCTAGCTAGTATTTTTGATAAGGCTATAAATTATAATTGCATAAGGGCTAAAAAGTCAGAAGACAGTGCCAATAATAGGTATGAATGTGTAGTAACTAAGCCTTTTGAAATAGAAGAATATATATCTTCATATAATATGAAAACGAATAAGGATCAGCCAAACTTTTCTGAGATGAAAAGGTGTTTAAAGGATCTTAAGAAATTACTAGAAGAAGGTATAGAAAAGGATTATTGCAAGGATATATTTGATAGCTTTAATAAAGATAGAGCCCTTGAGAACTTTATACGCTCCCCTGAAATTGTAAAGCTTGTAAACATAGAAATAAAAAAATATGATTTATTGGTATGCAAGATAGAAGAGATTGAGGCCATACTTAAAGATGCAGAAGAAGAGGATAGAATAATGGATACGTTCATTGAAGCTATCTATACTAACACAATATATAAAAGAGGAGCTCTTTATGTTTATGATAAAGAGATTGAGGAAGACGAATGGGAACCTTTTGTAAACCTATTAAAGGTAACAAAGTATCCCGAATATTATATATACAAAAGTTTCTGTAGCCTTGATGATAAAAAAAGAGGAATTTTAAGCAGAAAGGCTGAAAAAAGAAGCAGAGGCCTTGGAGCGGCAGAGGATACTACTGAGCTTATAGGTAAAATTAATGACTTAATTGCAAACTATTCTATATGCAAGGAAGAACTTGATTATGGAAGAGAAGAATTAATAAATGGAGAAGAAATGTATGACTTTTATAAAAAGGTTTTAATTAAGCTAAATGATATTAAGAGAAACCTTATATAGTAAAAATCAAGGGGGGATAGGCATGAGGTATGAACTTATAGAATATATAAATGAATATTCAACATCTGTAGATAAAAAGATTAATAAAGGTGATGAGCAAAGAAATGCCTATAACCCTGTTATATTTCTTTTTATTGGGGATAGGGTTTTTGACTCAATCCATGTAATACAAGAAGATATAGATGAAAGATGGAATAATAGCAATGGGGTTTTGTACTTTCACATTTATTCTGATAAAACCATGGAGGAGTCTAAAAATCTATACAATTTTGCTGTACCAATTAACTGCAGCAATGCAAAATGCTATAGGGAAAGTATATATAAAAACTTTTATAATGATGAAAGCCTTCTTATAGATTTAAATAAAAAGATAAGGGATATAAGAGACAGAATACTTGAGTGTGGCAAGGCTTACTCATATTTTGAAAAGATAAATATATCTGTTATTCATAGAGTGGATGACCCAATGAATGTAATCCTTCCAGAGATAACAGCTATTATAAAGTCTAAGTTTTCCGAGGATTTTAAAATAGTAAGCTGCGATTTATATTCTTTATATGCTGAAAAGGATAATGACCATGACTTTGGGTATTCTTTAGCTTCATCCATGGCCTTTTTTAGAGAAACTGAATATTTTCAGGATAATAACTATTGCTTTGTATCTCCAATTGAGGTGTTAGACCACGGGGTTAGAATTGATGTATCAAATAATGGGCCATTGTTTGACATTGTATATCTGCTTGGGGACAAAAACGAAGAGGGTATAATACATGAAGATGCACTAAATAGAAACTACCAGATAATATCTTTTGTAAGTTTTCTTAAAAATAGAAACAGCAGTTTTTATGAATGGAACAATGAAAGTTATAATAACAGTCAGTTTATAAACAATATTGATTCATCATCTAAAAGGGTTTCTTATGCAACTGCAGGACTTGCCAAAATAAAGAGGCCTAATAACGCTATAGCAGCATCAGTTTTATATAACTTTTTTGAGATAATTATAAGCAGGTTAAAGGAAAATGCTAAAATAGATACAGAAGATATGATTTCAAATTTTAATTTTGATTCATATTCAATAGATAATATTACAGAAAAGTTTTTTCCAAATAAATTTAGTATTGATGGTATGTTTGCACTTATATCTTCAAATGTATCTTTAGAAGAAATTAATGGGCTAACCATGAAAGAGACAGAAAAAGTACTTTATGGATACAGCTGTGAAAAGTTCTTTAATGATAACTTTGAAGAACAATACTTGAAAAACATAGAAAGAAAGTATGTAGAGGGAATCATAAAAGGTGATATTGAAAATAAAATAATAAATGATGATGGGCTTGGTATTTATTATGCTTACGAATTTACATCAGAAAACGGCGCAATAAAGTATTTAAGGCAAATGGAACTTGATATAGAAAAGGATATAGATTGTTTAAAAGAGGAATTGGATGGTATTTATGGCGAGACAATTGGTTTTTCGCCTATGCAAAAATTGCCCTTTTATAAAAGTAAAACCTTAAGGGATTTAAAAAGAAAATTAATTGAAAGTATATATACAAATAAGATAAACATGGTTAAGCTTAAAGTTAAAGTAGAAATTATTAAGATAATGGAAGATGCATTTTTAGATTCTAATAATAATATTTCACAAAAGATAAGGGAAATAGAAAATTTAAAAGATACTATAAAAAGCTTTGCTAAAGATAATTTAGATGATACGGACGAATACCTAGGTCAGAATATAAATGAATACTATGGATTTGTTGTAGAGACAGCATTGAAGGACATGGAAAATAGGGGAATTAAAATATATTCAGATGATAGGTTTTTAGGAAATGTATCTTTAGGATTATATAAAGATGCGGATAAGTTTTTGGATAGAATGATTCATGTATGCAAAAAGGATATACTGTCTACCCCATATTTCTTTGAGGATTTTGAAGATGAACTTCTTCATAGGGCAAATGTTGTTTCAGGATATGAGGATAAAGGCGTTTTAACTAAGGATGAGCTTTTTTTGAACCTTTATAATAGGCTTGAGAAGGATGCATCCCTAAGCGTGTACCTTATAGATTTTACTGTAAAGCATAGATATGATGAGAAGTACTTTTTTGGGGACTATTATAGCGAATTTATAAAATATGCATTTAAGGTAGATGAGAAAAATCGTACATATAAATTAGGCTGCGTTCATGAGAAGAGAACAAGCGGAATGGAAAAGTTAAACCTTATGGGAGGTTTTACTATAGAGGATTTAGTGTATGGCAAGAAGTGTTATAAGTATTACGCCATGTATTTAAAGGAAGGTTTTAAGCTTCATGGAATAGACATGAATTGTCTTCCTAAAATTGAGTATGGTGTAAAGCTTTGATTGGAGGAGCATATGGGTAGAAAAAAGATTAATTTTCTTATGCTTATTTTAGGAGGACTTGGAGGAGTTATAGGCTTTTTTATTGGAGAGTTTTTACTAGCTAGATATATTTACACCATTCCCTCAGTGGTTTTAATGGGGCTGTATTTTGGATTTATAGCTTTATTTGTAGGAATGGGCTGCTTAATTGCTGAAATAATGCAAACAAGTATAAATAGCAATATATGGAGAACGAAATACGTTGGGACCTCTTGGCGGTTTTTACTCCCTTGTACATTTGGGATACTTTTTGTAGGAGGAATGTTTTTTCAGCTTTTATATGGACTTCAATATAGCGGAATGAAAAAGATAGATGATGTGGTTATGCTTGTTGATATTTCAGGAAGCATGAAAAAGACAGATCCTAAAAATAAAAGATTTGATGCGGTATATGATTTAGCAGGCAATATGGATCAAGGGAAAAAGGCATCTATTATTGTGTTTAACGATGAAATAGAAACTGCATTAAATATGGATTATGTATCAGATAGCTTTAGAGATGAACTAAAGCAAAAGTTAGAAAAGTACAAAGAGCCTGATGGGGGAACTAATATAGAAGGAGCATTAAATGAAGCAGCTAATGAGTTAAATGGATCCCAAGGGGGCGCCATGGTAATATTGCTTTCAGATGGAGGAGATACATATAATTTAAAGAGTAATTTTAATGAGGTGCTATTGCCATTTAAAAAGGGAAAAATCCCTATATATACTGTTGCAATGGATGGAAGCGATACTAAAATGCTAAAGAGTATATCAAGAAAAACTAAAGGAGACTATGTAAGCATAGATAATGCAGAAAATATAAGCTATGCATTTAATAAGATATATAAAAATAGAGATTTAAGGATGCTGGTTACTGAAAGAGGTGGCTATGCTTCATCAAGTATATTTTATTCTTGCCTGAGAGTGCTTTTTATAATGGCAATTGGTATACTAATGGGTTTTGGAGTTGGACTTGTATTTGATAACAGATACATTGCAAAAGGCCTTGCAATTGGAGGAGCTATATCCGGCATTATTGCAGGATTTATACTTGAAATAGGTTTTTTGGCATTTCCATGGCTTGACAGCTTAAATAGATTGGTAGCTGTAATTGCTTTATCAACTATATTTACATTGTTTACATTTATTGTACCAAAGGATGAGGCAAAAACGTTTTATAGAGGAAGTATGGATAATCAAATTCCCCTAACAAAAGTTGGGGCTAGGGCTCACAAAAGCAGTTTTTAGGAGGATTTTTGATGGACTTTGAATTTAGTGTCAGGGATAAGGAAAATGATAGAGAGCAAATTAAAGATTTAGAGTTTACTACGGATGGCCATATATTTACTCTAACTTGGATGTGGCCTTATGGTGTTGACTCTGTATATATATTTGGAACAGGGGAAAATGAAGATATACAAATAAACATGCCTCAAAAGTACAATGGAAAGCTATATACAAGAGATGAATATGTTGAATTTAATGGCTTTCATGGAAGGATTACAAGTATAGGAAGATATAAATATTCCATATTTCCATATATTAAAGAAAATGGTCAAATGGTTTTAGTAAATCAAAATGGAGTGGACAACTGCATAACTGTATCCACTGGGAAGATTCATATAGAATATTTAGTAAAGGAAAGAGGCAAGCTTTTCAGTAACAAAAAGCTAGTAACCATTATAATAAAACCTGAAAGCTTTGTCCCAAAAGATGTATTATGTTATGTTAAAAAGGTGGGATCTATGCCTGCCTGCAAAGAGGATGGCCTTGTATTCCCATTTATTGAGGATTTTAATAGTGGAGTAAACATAATGCCTGATATTGAGATATATAAAAATGAGTATATAAAGGTATTTTTAACAGATGGTGAAAAGTATGGAGACACATACGAGCTTTTTAGAAAATAGGGGGATGTAAAATGGGTTTTTTAGATGCTTTGTTTGGTAAAGAGAAAAAAGTTGAGGTTCCACCTTTCTATGATATTGTATGCCCTTTTTGTTTTCAAAAGTTTAATCCTGAAGATGTGGTTTTTAGGGCCTCACACAGCAAGGAAGATGATGAGGAGTTTTGCCTGCAGGAGGATGAGACTTTAAACAAATACAGGGACAGGTTTGATTTAGCACCTCTGCCAGATATGGAGGCTGTTATAGATCCTGATAAAATACCTTTTGAATATAAAAGATATGTGGATGGAGTATTAGTTGAGATAGTTGATAAATATGGAATACCTACAAGAAGAAGACTTTGCCCGAAATGCCACAATGAACTTCCTTTAACGGCTGGAAAGGTGCCAGGAAATATAATATCTATTGTTGGAGCTTCTCAGGTTGGAAAGTCGGTATATATGACCACTTTAATACATACACTTCAAAACTTTACAGCAAATAACTTTGATGCTGCATGCCTTCCTATAAGCGTGGATGTAAGCAGAAGGTTTAGAGAACTTTACGAAGATCCAATATATGGAGACGGAGAGCTTTTAACATCTACAAGAAAGACAACCAAACAGGAGCCTTTGATGTTCCAGTTTAAATTTAAAAATGATCAAAAGCCTCCAGTTACATTGGTATTTTTTGATATAGCTGGCGAGGGAATGGTTGAAAAGGAATATATGGATATTTTTGCGGCCCATATAAAAAACTCATCAGGCATACTTTTTTTGGTGGATCCTCTTCAGATGAGAACCATAAGAAATAAAATAAGTATAAAAAGACAAGATGATTTAGGGGATTTTACTGCAAGATATGATGAGCCAAGAGAAGTAATAATAAGTATGTTTGAAAACTTTATAGGAAATGAAGAAAAGGGGAAAACAAACATACCTACAGCGGTTGTTATCACTAAAAGCGATATGCTTAAAACATTATCGGGAGAAGATTATATAAAAGAAAACAGCAATATATTCAATAATGTTATTCATGAGAAGTATTTTAATATTAATGAATTTGAAAATATAAATGGAGAGGTTAGAAGGTTTGTAGAAAAAGTAGATAGAGCATTTGTTGATGCTATGGAGGTATACTTTAGTAACACGGCATATTTTGCAGTATCAGCTTTAGGAAGCAACCCCATAGAACAAAAGATACAAAGTACCGTAAGCCCAGTTAGAGTGGATGAACCATTTTTGTGGCTGCTCTATCAGCTTAAGTACATCGAAGGGAGAAGAATATAGGTGATTAGTATTAGCCAACAATACTATACAAGAGAAAGAAAAGGTCTGTTTCGCTCTGCAGAAGGTTATGACAGTATAGCAAAATCTAATAATCTAGATGATAATTTTATAAAAAAGTACCTTCACCCATTTTGCTTCTACGATCCTCCAAGATTATTAGATGATAAAGACCATAGAGATTCATCTAAATACCCTGAAAGTTATATGCTTTTTCATTTAGAAACAGGCGACATGGTTGTAGGCAGGTCAGTGTATGTTGATGCGGATTTTACAGGGCTTAGGAGTACATTTTTCACCCATAACTATGTAATACCTAAAGAAAGATGTGAATATTATACAAAAAATATTGAAAAGGCTATATTTTCAGGAGGATATGTAAGCTCTTATAATATAGAAAATGGAACATCTATCCCTGAAATTGAAGAATTGCCATATGACCCTTCTGAAGACTTTAATGGAGATGGTGTAGAGTTTCTTAAACAGATAGGCATAGATGAGGATATTTATAAAAGATTAGTATATGCAGTATTTACATCTCTAAGTGACAAAAGAAAGGTCTATATTGCATTAGATGTTAATATAGGCGATATGCACAAATATGCTAAGATACTTTTAAAATATTTATTTAAATCTCTTCCCTATGAGGTTAGAAGAAATTGCGGGTATATAACCTACTCAAAAGAGGCTGAAAGCAAAAGATATATAAATATTGTATTTGTTGAAAGCGATAGCCTAAGAGTAGGAAACCACAGGACTGACATGGAATATGTATTTGATTTCGTAAAAGGTAGGTTTTTAAACACAGATATAGAATTAGATAACCTCCCATACCTTGACTTTGCTTGGAATAACATAAACAATACCAAAAGATCAAACAAGTTTTTTTCCTTTGCAGAGGATATGACGGCAAACTTAAAAGAAGATAAAAAGCAGGAGCTTTCCACCTATGACAAACTATGCACCCTGTTTCAAATTGAAGAAGGCAACCTGTCACCATATGCATTAAACAGGGACAAAGTCGCAGAAAGCGTATTCCCGTTTTTAGCTGGGGACAGTTCACTCGATCATGACATGAAGAATTTTAGGGACAGTTCACCCAATCTTGAAAGCTTCGAAAGCTTCGAGAGCCCCGGGGACAGTTCACCTGATTTTGACATGAAGTTAAAAAGAATGGATGGCATATATAATATACTTATAGAAAAAGAAAAAGCAGACATAGTAGAGAAAGATTATTTGCCAAGTATAAATTTATTTAAAAGCTTCACGTTGTACTATAGTCTAAATGTGGAACAGACAAATAAAAAAATACTTCAGCTATCCCTGTTTGCTATAAAAAAGGCGGCAATTGAAATTGAAAAGAATCAAGATTATATATTTGAATTATTTGATACTTTGCAAAATAACATGGAGTTATTTAGAAACATTGCTGTTATATCATGCCAAAGCGACGATATAAGGCCTGCTATTGAAGCCTATTTTAAAAAACGGTTTTTAAGTTTAGAAAAGGCTAGCGAATTATTTAATGAAATTAATTTCTGGGAAAGTGTTTCTAGCTTAGTTCTATGTAATCCTTGCTTTAAAGAACTTTGGAACGATAAAACTTTAGAGATTTTAAATAAGTCCAATAACAAGGTGGCAGCAGGAAAGAGTATTCATGGCTTTTGTGATACTTTATTAAAGGAAAAAGAGGCTGATAAGCAGTTTATAATAGAAGTTTTAAATAATGTAGATGAAATAGTGTGCTCTAGCCTGCAATTAGATGATATTTCCACTGATGAAATTAAAAACTCTAGTTTTCTGCAGAGAATAAATGATCCTAAATGCAAAGCCATTGACTATGTTAGAAGGCTTATTGATGATGAGCAACAGGACATTCTTGTGGATGCATATGATATATTTAATGGAGATTATGGCAGAGACATTAAAAAGCTTATAAGAAGAATATATGCAAATAATATAAACCCCAATAATTATGAAAAGTTGATTTCTGGGTTTATAAGAGATGCAGATATGTTCTCAGTTTCTTATGACTATAGTGATATGCTAAATTTTATATTCTACCACAATGGGAGTGAAGAAGTTTATAACTTCGTATTATGGTCTTATAAAGAGAATGTATTTTGCAGTTCTCCTAATCTAAATGAATATAGAGAGAGTATAAAAGACTATTTCCTAATATCCGACAAAAAGGCTTTCAAGCATAAGGAATCTAAAAGAAAGTTATATAGCACCCAAAGCAGGGCACTCTTCAATATATTTCAAAGTATAGAGGACGAGCTTTCAAATCCTATGGCCAGATTCTATAAAAAACACAAAAAAGGGACATGGATGGGAGTTGCAGGGGTTGTTATTGCTATATTGCTTATATTTGGAGGGATTAAACTAAGCGCTATGCTTACAAACAGTAAAAAAGATATTTCTGACAAAAATATACCTACTCCAAATGCCAGTATAGATGACGCAGCATTAAAAAATAGCATAGAAGAAGCCATTAAGGGTGAAAAGATATCGACTTTATTAGATAATTATTTTTATTTCATAAAATGCGATATAAAATACAAAGAAGGCTTTAGGGGACCTGATAAATTATCTATCAAAAATAAAGAAAAGTCAGAAGATGATAAATGGGATTTTGAGGTTACAGAAAATAATGAGCATAATGGGTCTAATATAAGCTATCAAATATCATTAAAAAGCAAAAAAGATTTAAATACAGAAGATGATAAGCAAAAGGAAGAAGCAGATAAGCTGTGCGGTGATATTGGTAAAATTATTTTAGAAAAATTCAATAGCTTTATAGATAGCCAGAGTAAATAGTTGGAGGTACTTTTATGGTTTATATAGTCATTGGCTTTATGGGGGCATTTGTACTTTTTAAATTTTTATCATATAGAAGAAACGAAAAAGGTGGTATTAGCTTTAAAGATGCTGACAACATTTTAATGTTGCTTATCAATAATCAGGAGAATGAGTATGGAACAGAAAAAACCAATTCTATTTGACAAATTTACCCCAGTAAATTACAGGTATCAGAAGATAATGTATTGCAAAAAGTGTGGAAGATACACCTCAATAGAAAATATAACATGTCCAAAGTGCGGACATAATAATTTGATTACAATGGACAAACATAATGAAAGGGCCGTAAAAATGCGATCTCAAGCAGACCTTTTGATCATGCTTGCCCTATTTTTTGTAAGTATAATAGTAGCAAGAAGTAAATACGAAATAGCCCTATCTATTGGAGCAGGAGTATTTTTTACAATTATTCTGATTCTTATTCATAAAAAGTACATGGAGTCTGAAAAAGCCCTAAATTTATACAAAATATTTACCAACAGCTTTCAAGATATAAAGCAGGGATTAGATATGGATGAGGCTAAAGCATTGAAAAAGATGAAAGATACAAACTTTAAACAGGCTTATGAAGACCTAAGGGAAATAGGAGTTTTATTGCAGGATGATAGAATAAAAGAAAACAAGCTTTTATGCCTTAGCAACTTTGTTTTAAGAAAAGATGAAGATTTAGAGCTTGATAGCTTAATTTTGTCATACTATAGCCCTATTCTGGTAAATTATATAGACGAGGTTTTGAAGCTTAATAGAACTCTTGTTAGAAGGAATGTTATAGATTATATAATAAAGTACGAAGGATATATTCTCCAGATGAAAAACGGTCAGGATATACTTGGAAATGTTGCAGGTGCAGCTGTAAATTCAAAGCAGAATATAATACTATATAAAGATTTTATAATGAGATACATAGATGTTTTACCAAAGGATAGGATTGTGAGGCTGCATAATATTACTAGAGATTCTAACTTAAAGGAGCTTAATGATATTTACGCTGAAACAAGGGAAGTCATAGACTATAGATTTGGTACAGACAATGATATTAAAAAAATTATGTATTAAGAGGAAAAGATTATGAAACTTTATACATATAGGCAGGTTAGAATATATAGAACCTTTGTTTTAGTCTTGTGTGCAGCTTTAGCCTCAATTGCTATTTATAAAATGCGATACAACCTTTTGAAGGTATCATATTTTAAAAAGGCTGAACAGTGTTATGCAAGTAAAAGGCTAGTAGAAGCAGAAGAATGGTATTCAAAGGCTAAAAGCTATAAGTATTTTAACTATAATGAAAATATATTATCTGAACAATTAAATGAATTGAAAAATATAACAAAACTAAAAATGGCTATAAAAGAGCTTAAGTATAGAACAGAAGATGAGATGAATGCAGTAGTGCTATCTGAAATATATAAGAATTTTGTAGAATTAAAGGAAGAGGAAGTCAAAAAAGGAGAAGAAAGTGCGAAAATATTTGACGAGGTTGTCGATTTTTTTGACTTTAAAGATGCATTAGATAAAGGCTTTAAAATGGCAAAAGAAAAAGCTAAAGAAAATGCGGTTGGTAATTTGAAAAGACAGAACTTTGATCAAGAAAGTTTTAAAGAAGAATTATTAGTTATACCTTATGAATACTACGGTGGCGAAGATAATAAAAAGAATGAGATTCAAAAGCTTATTAAAGATTACGATAATGCAAAATTCGATATTTTATGTAAAAACAACGATGCCTCAATATTGATTAATCTTGCAGAAGAGATTATTTGTTTTAATAAGGAAAACGCATTTGAATATAAATGGACCATTGAAAAGGTTGAGGGCTCAGTAGCTGCAATAATAACTGATAATAGTAAGTATGGAGATTACCGACTTTTAGAAAATACTAATAAAAAATATGGCGCATTTATAAAGCCATATTTAAAAAAGTCTAAAGTATTAGATGCTATAAATAGCAAAATAGATGGCGAATTTAAAAAGGCTAAAGAATTAATAAAGCAAGGTAAGTATAAAGAGGCTATTGAGCTATATGAAAGGCTTGCTATATTTAAAGATACTGAAAAGTTAATTATAAATGCAAAAATTGATTGGTTTAAAAATAAACCTGATACTGCATTAGCTTTGGTATATCCAGATAAAAGTTTTTTAGCTGCTACATCAATAAAGGATATGTGGGGATCAGCTGTTTGTGTTATTGGATTGGATGATACTGGAGATGTTTATTTTATAAGGGTTATGAAGGATGGAAAGTATACATCAGCTCAAAAAAATATATTTAGAAATGAACAAGAAGCTAAGTATATAAGGGTTATTGAAAACAAAAAGCCTATTATAGTGATTGAAGTTTTATCAAATACTAGAAAAGGAGGGCACGTTGGACTTACGTATGATTCTGATAATGAAAGCCTTAATGAAATATTTAGGTTTGAAGCAGATAACTTTTATTTTGATAGCAATGGACAACTGATCGTGGAAAATCCAACAGGAGATAGAGAAGGTAAAACATGTTATTATAAAGCGGATGAGGACGGATATTATAGATTTTCATATACAAAAGAGGATTACACAGATGTTTTATTAGAGAATATAGCAAGTTATAAAGGAAAACCTATATCTTTCTCTTGCAGCATAACAGATATTAATTATAAGACAGGCATTGCCCTTGGCCAGAGTCAAAACTATTATGTGGTTCTTAGCGGAAAAGATACATGGCCAATTGGCAGCGTAATTATAAAAGGTAAATATTTAAGAGACGTAGAAGTGACAATCGACGAAAATGTATATACTTTACCTGAAATAGAGGTAGTTGAGGTTAGGTAGGTTGTGGATAATGTGCATAGAAGGTTATGGACTTGGGTGGACTTGGGGACAGTTCACCTACCTAGGTGGACTTGGGGACAGTTCACCTACTTACAGCAGAAGTCGGGGGACGTCGGAAGTCAAGGGACAGTTCATCTATTTATAACATAATAAATTTTGGCTAATATCTGAGTGAACTGTCCCCTGCCACCCCGCTATCCCGCAACACAACGATGACCTAGCGACCCCATACACCCCAAAGACTTACCAAAAGTGACTTAAACAAATTTAATATTTATAAGAGAGGGGTAAATTTTATTGAAATTTACAATTTTACATACAAACGATATACATAGCCGATTTGAAAACTTCGCTAAAATATCTACAAAGATTAAACAACTTAGAGATGAAAATACCTTAATACTTGATGCTGGCGATTTTAATGATTTTATGCGTATAGAACTTCAGGGAACAGATGGAAGAGCAGGTACTAAACTTTTAAGTATTTCTAACTATGATGCAATAGCAGTTGGTAACAATGAAACCTTTGAAGGGCTTGATATATTAAGCAATATGGCTCTTGAAGGCAAAGTACCATTTCTAGCTTGCAATTTATATAAGCTGGATTTAACACCTATAGAAGGAATAAGAAAAAGTATTATAGTTGATAAATCAGGTATTAAGTTTCTGATTATAGGGGCTTCGCCTGAACTTCACGAATTTTTTAAGCTCTATAATATTAGAACAATAGACTATAAACAAGCTATAAAGAAAGAAATTGATAATAATAAGGGAAAGTATGATATTTGTATACTGTTATCTCATCTTGGTATATGGAAGGATATTGATATTGCTGAAACAGTTGATGGGATTGATATAATTATAGGCGGTCATACCCATACATTAATGAATAAACCTGAAATGGTGAAAAACACAATTATACATCATTCAGGGTGCTACGGCGAATACCTTGGAGTCATTGAGCTTAATTATTCAAATGGTATTAAGTTTTTTAGCGGGGAAAATGTAAAAGTAACAGATTTGGGTCAAAATATAGAAATATTGGACTCAATAAGGGAAAGTAAGGAAGTGGCCATCGATAGATTAAGTAAGCCATTATACTACATACAATATAATCTCTGGCATGATGTAATGGAGGAGAATCCAATAACAAATTTATTAGCAGATGCTTTAAAAGATTTGTATAAATGTGATATTGGACTTGTAAATAGCGGAGTTTTAAGTGGCGGTATAAAAAAAGGCCCTGTATCTTTAAAAAAGCTTCTTGAAATATGTCCTTCACCACTAAATCCAACCCTTATGGAGATACAGGGGAGAAGCATAAAAAAAGCTCTTGAACAATCCATGTATACTGATTTTTGTACCCAAGATGGAGGGGGAGCTGGGTTTAGAGGGCGGTTCTTAGGAAAACTTCATATATCAGGAGGGATAATTGAACATGATGGAAGGCATATAAGATCGATTTACATAAATGGTAGAAAGCTTGAAGACGAAAAGTGGTATACCGTAGGAACATCTGACTATCTTCAAAGGGGAACAGGTTACACGAGCCTTGCAAATAATCGCAACCCTAAATATAACCATGAATACTTAAGAACAATATTAAAAGATTATATTTGCAAGGATGAATATATAAAGGAAGCATTTATTGAAAGATGGGTTGAAAAGTTATAAAAGTATGAATAGGGCTAGTACTGCTGATGGAGGATAAAGGGGGATAAAGGGACAGTTCACCTGATTCCACAGGGTAAATAAGTAATAGATATTAAAATAGGTATGGGCCAATTGTAATTAAATTATGGCTATCCAAGTATTTAGCTAGATTGAACTGATGGAAGATTTATGATATAATCTATTTCAATATTTTAGTTGCTACAAATAAAAAGGGGGAATTTTTAGTGGAACTAGACCCTAGTGGGGGTATTTTGCCTCAGGCCTTGATAGTATTATTTCTTGTTTTTTTTAATGCATTTTTTGCAGCAGCAGAGATGGCTATTGTATCCTTAAATAAAAATAGGATAAATACACTTGCCGATGGGGGCGACAAAAGAGCATTACAATTAAAGAAACTTATGGATGAACCAAGCAGATTCTTAGCAACAATACAGGTTGGTGTAACCCTTGCAGGTTTTTTTGCAAGTGCTTCGGGTGCAGTAAGTATATCTGGTAAACTTGCAGGATTGCTAGAAAAGGCTAACATTCCATATAGCGACCATATTGCTATAATAATAGTTACACTTATAATTGCTTATATAAGCCTTGTATTCGGAGAACTATTTCCTAAAAGGATAGCCTTGCAAAAGTCGGAACAAGTAGCACTTTATGCTGCTAAGCCGCTTACTTTTGTGTCTAAAATTACACTACCATTTGTTAAACTCCTTTCTAAATCTACAAACGCACTGGTCAAGCTTGTAGGGCTTGATGTAAATAAATTAGAAGAAGATGGGGTATCAGAAGAAGAAATATTATATATGATCCAAACATGTAGAGAATCCGGAGTGATAAATGAAACTGAAAAAGAAATGATAAATAGCATATTTGAATTTGATGATAAATTAGCAAGAGAAGTTATGACACCAAGGACTGAGGTATTTTTAATAAATGTAGATACTCCTTCTAACAAGATCCTAGATGAGATTATAGGTCAAAAGTATTCGAGAATACCTGTATATGAAGATAACATTGATAATATTATTGGTATATTGTATATAAAAGATGTTTTTATAGAGGCAAAAAAGTCTGGATTGGATAACATTAATATAAGAGGCATATTGAGACCAGCATATTTTGCCCCTGAGACTAAAAATATTGATAGGCTATTTAAAGAGTTACAGAATGGGAAAAATCATATGGCTATTTTAATTGATGAATACGGAGGATTTTCTGGGATAGCTACTATGGAGGATTTGATTGAAGAAATAATGGGCAATATATTTGATGAGTATGATGAGAACGAACCAGACATAAAGAAGCTAGACGATGAAACTTATATTGTTGATGGATTGCTTACAATTGATGAGGTAAATGAGAATTTAGACCTAGATTTGAAATCGGAAAACGCTGATACGATAGGTGGGTTTGTAATGGATCTTATGGGGAGTATCCCCTGCGATGTGGAAGAAAGCCTATTAGAATATGAAAATTTGGTATTTAAAATAGAAAAATTAGATGAAAAGAGAATAGAAAAGTTAAAAATATGTATACAAGGAGATATATGAAGTAAAAATGTTTGCATATATATAAAACGTGAAAAAGGGAGAGAAACATACATACTTATGTTTCTCTCCCTTTTTCACGTTTTTAGGCTCTAGTAGGGGCCTGGAGGGGTCTGGGACAGTTCACCTACTTTAATTAATCTATGCCGTATGTATAACTTACCCTCACAAGGTTAATAATACTAAGTATTATATGAGAAGGTGGTTGATCAAGTTGCCTAGATGTGCCAGAGTTAAATCTTTCGATTCGATTTATCATATTATGATAAGAAGTATAAGCGATACGCTCCTCTTTAGAACTAATGGCGATAAAGATAAATTTTTAGACTATATAAAAAAGT
>ENA-UOOK01002037-UOOK01002037.1-fermentation-metagenome-genome-assembly--contig:-NODE-2037-length-25532-cov-9.882207_pt1 | contig 25532 bp, 18 predicted proteins | sample MGYA00245777_ERZ724023 | MGnify/ENA primary metagenome ERZ724023 (study PRJEB28704, sample SAMN03018312) | fermentation metagenome | biome: anthropogenic terrestrial biome; feature: soil; material... | reverse complement strand
AAATTTCATCAGCCTTCTTCCGAAGGCTGGATAACCATATTGTGATTGCATCAGGCTGCAGCTCGCTGCAACTTCCTGCAGCTAAACCTGCAAGAAAAAGTCGTTTCACGACTTTCTGGGGAGCAATCATAAGATGATAATCATCCGAAAAGTCGTTTCACGAATTTTGGAAGCAATCAAAAGTTGAGATGACTAAAAAAACTATCAGATAGGGTTTCTGTTTTCCGCTATATCTGATAGTATTTGGTTAATTAATCTTTAATAATTTTAAGAATGACTAACAAGAAGTCCCTTACTTCTATAGGTGGATGGAGTATGTCACCACTGTACCTAAACTACGGAAGCTGATGCAACATAATTCTCTCTGTAGCATTACTTTTGTATTATACGACCTGTGATGGAAAAGTTTTACGAATTGTCTGTAAGAAAACATACTTAGAATGTTTACTGTTGGGGAATGGTTGAATTTTAGATGGTTTAACACGGTTATACCAAATTAATTATAAGTAACTGTAGCGGAATTTGCCAATAGAAAATATAAAAATAGAAGTTTACTAAAAGAAAAATTATTGAAATTAAGATAATTTAAGTCTCATTTACAATGCGTTTGGTAATTTTTTCATTGCATTCTTATTTCTCGTTTTGTATAATTTGAATATAATTCAAAGCTCATGTTTTACAAAATGCAAGACAAAATTTGATGAACAAGAGTGGTGCTTATGAATAATATATTCAATAAGATGCATGTCAAACTGTTTATTGCTGTTCTACTAATTCTTTTCCTATGTTCTGTATTAAGTATTAAAACCTATGCTGTAGGTTCCGAGCCGGTAGCCGGATTTGGCAAAGCCCTTAACTTTGAGGTAAACAGAAGAATTGATATTCCTTATAATGATTCAACAAAAATTGCCGGGAATTCTGATTTTACTGTTTCCATGTGGATTTTCCCTGAAGGTCAAATTGGCTGCAAGACCTTATATCGCCAGCAAGGGGCAGAAAGTGGGTCTTTAGGTGCTTGGTTAAGATACGAATATGATGAAGCTGATAATTGCGCATATCTATATGTTATGTTTAACAAGTTAGGAACCGGGTGGCAACTATCATGGCCATGGGGCAGTGCTGTACCCCCCGATGTTATTAAATTTCCTATTAATCAATGGACACATGTTGTGTTAACAAAGTCAGGCATAAATATAAAAACATATATTAATGGAGTACAAAGCCACGGGTTTAATTTAGATGACGAACGTTTCGGAACACCAGCTTCAGTTAGTGGAGCAATAGGCGTTGGTGGTGATTTTGTTGTTGGAGAAAATAACTATTTTGACGGGTGTATTGACGAGGTTCAGTTCTGGAATACTGCCCTTAGCCAGGATGAAATCAATGATTGGATGTATAGGGAGATAGACAGCACGCACCCTAAGCATGACAATTTAGTATACTATTATAAATTAAACCAAACCGGCGGCAGTGAAATAATAGATTCAAAAGGAGCCAATTCGGGAGATGCAGTTAACATTATTGAAAGTAATTGGGTCGATTCTGATATACGCAGATGGAGCTGCGAAGCAGGAACTACAATAACCGGATATTTAATAGGATCAGATATCGATGGATCAAGTACAAACGGCTCTGATTGGAATCTGTCTTTTGGAATTGTAACTCAAGGCAGTAAAGGAACAGCTACCGTTACAGGAGATAATGTGTTTACATATAGTACTCCTTTTAAAATGGAGGGCGTGGATTCTTTTCAATATAAGGTTTCTGATTCAGACGGTAATAATTCAAATATTCAAACTGTATATATTGATATAATCCCGGCAAAGATTATAGCCGGTAATGCGGGAGTTGCAGGTGCGGTTCTGAATTATCAGGAAACAACCGCTGAAGGTGGAACAAGAATAGTCACTGCGGATGAAAATGGGGAATATAGCTTCAAAGTACCATATAATTGGTCTGGTAAAGTTACTCCCAGAAAGGCAGGTTATTTATTTACCCCTTCGAGCATTTCATATAACAATGTGCTGACTGATCAAACCGGGCAAAACTATACGACAACAATAACTTATGCAATTGCACCTTTTTCCAACCAAAGTATGACGACCTTGAAAGCAGGCTATGGTGCCGGTACACAGGAAATCATAACAATACCGATTAATAAAACAGGTGCAGGGGATCTGGTGAATCTTAAAACGGAATTAAGCGGAACTGATGCCGAAGCCTTTGAGATTACACAGCCGTTGGATACAACATTAAATGCGGAGACAGTAGCAACTACCTTTACAATAAAAGCAAAGGACGGGCTTCTGGAAGGGACATATACCGCAACTGTTGCAATTTCTGCAAACAGCCTGGTAACTAAAACTTTCACAGTTACCCAGAAAGTAATTACAGGTGAGCTTTCTAATCAGAACCTCAACTATGTGGATCTTAACAACTGGACAAAACATCGTGCAGGGAATTGGGTAGTAGAGGCTGGAGGTAGAACAGTTCGCCAGACAGAGAATAGTTTTGCAGGCTTTTTCTTAAGCCCTGATACTTATATAAATAAAATAATCACAGGGACAATTAAGGTCAATACAAACAGTGACGATGATTTGATTGGTTTTGTGTCGGGCTTCCAAGCTCCTACGGATGAAGATGGAAATGGCGAGAATTATTACGACTTTGTTTTGTTTGACTGGAAACAAGGATACCAAGATGGCTATTTCAATGTATTCAATAAAGCTGCTGAAGAGGGCTTTACTTTAGCCAGGTTAACAGGAGAATTAACAGGAACGGAGTTTTATGGGGGTTTGGGGGGATGGTCAAAATATTTTTGGTTCCATGCACCTGAAGAGGGTAAATTCAATATACTTGGCACTAAATATGGGGCTGGAAACGGATGGGTAGATTATAAGGAGTACATATTTAAAATACTTTACACAAGAGATCGTATTAAAATATTAATTGATAATGATATTGTTTTTGATGTAGAAGAAGAAAACAGCTTCAAAGAAGGTAAGTTTGGCTTTTATAACGCATCACAAGAGCAGGTTATTTACGGAAATGTACGGTCTGTGGAAATAATACCCGGTGCAATAAAACCTGTTGCCCATGATGACCGTTATGGAGCGACAAAGAATACCAAGTTAGAAGTGGATCGTTTTTCAGGAATTTTATATAACGATTATGATCCAAACTTAGATTTGTATAATATTGTAATTGTTGAAGAACCTACCAAAGGAACTTTAAATTTAGACCTTTCCGCCGGTGGCTTTGATTACACACCTAACGATAATGTTACAGGTAACGATTCTTTCAAATATAAACTTGTTGAAACCGTTGGAGGCGAGGAATCAGATACAGCTACCGTATTCATAAATATAATTGAAGGAGAGAATCATGACCCTGCTGACATAATTATCACCAATAAATTGCTCGGTGAAAGCTGGGTAAATGGAACAGTCGTAGGAACTTTAAGCACCGTGGATGTTGATGTGGGGGATTTTCATGATTTAATGCTTATCGATAATGCAGGTGGTAGATTTGGAATTAATGGCAATCAAATTATCATAAACAACAGTTCATTAATAAATTTCGGGGAAGTTCACAATATTAAGGTTAGAACTACAGATTTTCGTGGATTGTCATTTGAAAAGGTTTTTTCAATAGAAGCACCCAATAAGGTGGTTTTTAAAGATTATAACGGTACCATACTTAAAACGGAATATGTAGGAGATGGAGATTCTGCCACAGCACCGAGTACTTCAGCGAGAGAGGGGTATACTTTTTCAAGCTGGGATGTTGGCTTTACAAACATAACAGATAATCTAATAGTAACAGCTCAATATGTAGCAAACAATAACACTGTTTACAAGGTAGAACATTATAGGCAGACAATTGGCGGAAGTGACTATAACCTATTGGAAACTGATGTTTTAAGCGGCACAACAGACACGTTGATAGAAGCAATACCAAAAGTTTATCCAGGTTTCACTGAAAACATTTCGCACCACGACCGTTTAGCAAGCGGAGTAATATTAGGTAATGGAACCCTTGTTTTGAAAGCGTATTACGACCGTAATACATATAAAGTCAGCTTTAATACAAATGGTGGCAATGAAATTGATGATATCACCAACATACGATATGAAGATAGGATAGCTGCACCTTCAGAGCCTACTAAAGAAAATTATATATTTTTAGAATGGTATAAAGAAGTCGAATTAATAAATCCATGGGATTTCGATACTGATAAAGTAATAGATGATACTACGCTATATGCAAAATGGATACCTTGCACATATACAATCGAGGATGTTGAAGGACAGAATTTTTCTATTTTGGAAGCTGATTATGTTACAGGAACACAGGAAACAAAAATAGTGACAATATCAAAAACGGGCACCGGGAATTTGACTGATTTAGCGGTTGCTTTAAGCGGAGAAAATTCAGATGCTTTTATAGTTTCTCAGCCTGAAAAAACAACCCTCGATAATATTACACAGAGTACTACTTTTACAATTAAAGCTAAGAATAGTCTTGCTGCAGGAATCTATACTGCAACTGTGACCATATCTGCAACATATATGGAAAATCAGACTTTTACTGTTACACAAGGTATAAAACCTAGAGCACCTGTAATGAACTCTGCAGTAGCAGGGGACGTACAGGTTAATATTTCATGGAATCCGACAGCGGGAGCCACAGGCTATAAGTTATATAAATCAACTACCACAGGAGAATATGGAGCAGAATATACCACAGTTGAAAGCTCAGTGCACAGCTATGACATTACAGAACTTACAAACGGAACGACATATTATTTTATAGTAAAAGCAACAAACCCGGGAGGAGACAGCCCTGCCTCCAATGAAGTCAGTGCAACACCACATGTGCCCGCACCGGGAGCACCTGTAATGAACTCTGCAGTAGCAGGGGACGGACAGGTTAATCTTTCATGGAATCCGACAGCAGGAGCCACAGGCTATAAGATATATAAATCAACTACCACAGGAATGTATGAATTTGAATGTGCAACAGTATCAAACTCGGTCTACAGCCAAGACATTACAGGCCTAATAAATGGAACAACCTACTACTTTATAGTAAAAGCAATAAACCCGGGAGGAGACAGCCCTGCTTCCAATGAAGTCAGTGCAACACCACAAGTGCCCGCACCGGGAGCACCTGTAATAAACTCTGCAGTAGCAGGGGACGGACAGGTTAATATTTCATGGGATCCGACAGCGGGAGCCACAGGCTATAAGATATATAAATCAGCAACCACAGGAGTATATGGAGCAGAATATACCACAGTGGCAAGCTCGGTTTACAGCCAGAATATCACAGAACTTACAAACGGAACGACATATTACTTTATAGTAAAAGCAACAAACCCGGGAGGAGACAGCCCGGCTTCCAATGAAGTCAGTGCCATTCCAAAAAATGTGCCTGGTTCGCCGACAAATGTAACAGCTGTAGCAGGTAACGGAAAAGCTATTGTAAGCTTCATTGAACCGACGGATAACGGCGGGAGCCCAATTATAGGATATGTTGTTACTTCAAATCCTGGGAATATAACAGCAACAGGAACAGGTGCAACCATAACGATTACCGGTTTGACAAATGGCATTACTTATACTTTTTCTGTGAAGGCTGTTAATGAGATAGGCTGTAGCGAAAATTCTGAAGCTTCAAACGCAGTAACACCTTATCATGTCCCCGACGAGGGGGATGTTGACGACAGTCCGAAATTACCGTCAGATCAAACACCCGAACCAACAAAACCAGGAGACGGGATAGAGATACATATTAATGGGAAACCGATTATAGCAGCTACACAATCTACAACAACTATTGATAATAAAACTGTTACTACAGTCACCTTAAATGATGAAATTGTTGAACAACAACTACTGCAAGAAAGCAACCAATCTGTAGTCACAATATCTGTGGAAGACGAAACCAGCGATGTTGTCGGTAAGCTTAACGGGCAGATGGTTAAGCATATGGAGGAAAAAGATGCTATATTAGAAATTAAGACCGGAAGCGTTATTTATACTCTTCCGGCATCACAAATCAATATAGACGATGTTTTAAATCAGATTGGTGCTCAGAATGAACTAAAGGATATCTCCGTCAATATACACATATCTACACCATCCCAGGATACTGCTGAGATTATTGAGAATATTGCGGAAAAAAATAATTACCAAATTGTTATTAAGCCAATTGAATTTGAGATTTCCTGTACCATTGGAGAAAAGACAATTAATATTTCTAAATTTAATGCGTATGTAGAAAGATTGGTTGAAATTCCAGATGGGATTGACCCGGACAAAATCACAACCGGTATAATTTTGAATAATGACGGAACTTTTTCGCATGTTCCTACTGTAATTACTGTAATTGACGGTAAATACTATGCCAAAATGAACAGTCTTACCAACAGCATCTATTCGGTAATCAATAACCCGATAGAGTTCGCAGATGTAGCCAATCATTGGTCGAAAGATGCTGTGAATGACATGGGCTCAAGGCTTGTTATAAAAAGCGTTAAGGGAGATTGTATAGAGCCGGATGAATATATAACCAGAGGGGAATTTGCAGAAATTGTGGTTAGGGCACTAGGGCTTATGAGACCCGGAACCGGTAAAGATGTTTTCTCTGACGTAGCAAAAGGTACATATTTTTATGATGCTGTGTCTATTGCATACGATCATGGAATTTTATTCGGATATGGAAATGGTATGTTTGGTTATTCCGACATAATCACACGCGAGCAAGCAATAACTATAGTAGCAAGAGCGAGCGTAATAACAGGACTGAAAACAGAGTTAAAAACAGATGAGATTGAAAAACTGTTTGCAGAATTTATTGATTCAGGCGAATCATCGAATTATGCTAAAAACAGTATTGCCGTATGTATAAAGGCAGGAATTGTTTCAGGCAGAAATGGAAAAGCATTAGCCCTAAAAGAAAGTTTGACCAGAAGCGAAGCAGCAGTGCTTGTAAGAAGATTGCTGCAAAAAGCGAATTTGATATGATACAGTTGTGTTGAGCGTATTTGTATTTTCAGGTGTAATGACCTTGAAGCAAGCAATACAGGTTATTATGGTTGCAACGTTGGTACAGCCGTTACATTACAGGTCGGACATTCATGTGATGTGGCAGCTTGTCATATAAATCAAAACTTGTGGTGCGTTCCACTGGGTACACACCATCGGTCATTTGAATCCAGACTTCTGCGGATTTTAACAGTATACCTCTGATTAATAACACTGCAGCATGGATTGGGTAGGATAAACATAATTGAGAAGAAGCGATTAAAAAAGCGAGAAGTCATCAAAGTTTAAGGTAACGATGAGCTCTCGCTTTTTCATTGCATTTATGATGCAAAAATCCCTTGCACTGCTGTTCACAGGTAAATGAGGAGGTATAGGGAGTGTGAACGGTAACCTTCTTGGGTCAGATTTTGCGAATTTGGGGTTATTTTTTTGTTGACAAATTAAAAGTAGTATAATATACTTTAGGTATAGTTATTATAATAACATAAAAACATAAAAACATGAGCACAAAAATTACAAGAATACAAGAACAAAACTGCAAAACTGCAAAAACTGCAAAAACGTAAAAACGCAAAACTGCAAAAACACAAGAACGTTATATACCAACTAAAATGCACAGAATAATGGGAGTCATATCACATTGAGCTTAACGAAGACTTAGCAATAGTAAAGAGCATGAACAAACAAGATAAAGGACAAAATAACAGAGGAAGAAAAAGACGGGGGTGTAAAGATTGCAAATATCGAAGGGTGGACATATTCCCATCTACTATCAGTTAAAGCAAGTGATAATTTCAAAAATTAAAAGCGGCGAATTAAAGGAAAACCAACAGATCCCAACGGAAGCTGAGTTCTGCAAAATGTTTAATATAAGTAAAGCACCTGTAAGGCAAGCGCTACAGGAGTTGGAAGCGGAAAGCTATATTTATAAAATAAGGGGAAAAGGTTCTTTCGTATCGTCAAATTATATAAAGCAGCCTATGGCAAAGCTTCAAAGCTTTACAAACGACATTATTTCTATTGGACACCGTCCCGGTGCAAAGCTTATTTCCAGAGATATTATTTCTGCTGACTATGAGGTGGCAAAAGGATTGAACATTAAGGAAGGAGATAAGGTTTTAAGGGGTGTACGTCTAAGATATATTGATGATGAAATATACTCTTTAAACTATTCGCATTTCTCAATTGATTTGTTCCCGGAAACTGAGCATATGGATTTAAGCGCGCGTTCCATTTACGAGGTTATAGAAAATGATATGAACTGCGAAATCGTAAGAGCCATTCAGACACTGGAGGCAACAGCAACTTCACCGGATATATCAAAAATAATTGACAGACAAGTTGGTTCACCGCTAATGCTTATGAATAGAGTCACTTTTATAAGAAGGGATTTAAAAGAAATGCCATTTGAGTTTGTTAAAGTATATTTCATACCGGACAAATATAAATGTGAGGTTCAACTCAGTAAATATTGATTTTTACTAAAATTATATACGAAAATATAGGGATGAATCATTTTTACCAGAAGAATCATTATACCCCATAATCTGAGTAAATATGAATACTTTTCATTTATCATATACAGGCGAGAGTTATCACAGTAAAAATGAGATTAATATGTACTAACAATCGGATAGAATGAAAATTTTTAGCACGGTTGAGCTACTACAACAGAATCATTTTTTAGGTAATTGCGAAACTAAAAAACCGAAAACTGTGGATAACTTTTTTTGTTTAACGAAGAAATGCGGATTTCAGGGTAATTTAAAAAATTAAAGCTGTTTTTTTGAAAACTTATCCACAGGCTTGTCAGATTTATATAAATTGTTTTGGTTACGAGCTGAGGAGAAAAGTCAAAACCGCTTTCAGCTAAGCAAGCAAGATCAGGGATTGTGGACTTTAGCAATTAACTAAAGCATTTTAATATATGAAAGGAATAGCATGAGCTCAATTGTATTTGTGGATACCGAAATAAATCCCATAAACAAAAAAATTCTTGATATTGGAGCCATTCAGGATAATGGTGCGGAATTTCATTCAAATTCCGTTGCCAGTTTTATAGAGTTTATAAAACCTTTCAAGTATATATGTGGGCATAATATGTTTGGCCATGATATTAAATATATCCAAAACCCAGTGACTGATGCGGGTATTAACGAGGAGAACATTATTGACACTTTATTTTTGTCACCGCTATTGTTCCCCGCAAAGCCATATCATTCATTACTTAAGGATGAAAAACTGCAAACCGAAGAAATAAATAACCCGCTGAACGATTCAAAAAAAGCTCGGGATCTCTTCAATGATGAGGTGGCGGTATTTCAGAGGCTTAATGATGATTTAAAGCAGATTTTCTGTTACCTCTTGCGCGACAAAAAAGAGTATAAAGCCTTTTTTAATTTTCTTGGATACAAAGCCGACTATGGTGATGTGGAAGATTTGATTCATACAACATTTAATGCTTTGATTTGCGAAAACACAGATTTGAAAAAACTCATCTGTGAGTATCCTGTGGAGTTGTCCTATTGCCTAGCATTAATCAACACAAGAAGCAGATATTCCATTACACCTCCGTGGGTTGTAAGAAATTATCCTGAGGTTGAGCGGATTATGCGCCTTCTAAGAAATAATCCGTGTTTATCAGGTTGCGTATACTGTAATGAGGCCCTGGATATACACAAAAACTTAAAGCTGTTTTTTGGTTTTGAGTCGTTCAGAACATACGCAGGTGAGCCATTGCAGCAAAAGGCCGCACAGGCTGCGGTGGATAATAAATCATTACTGGCCATATTCCCCACAGGCGGTGGAAAATCCATCACTTTTCAATTGCCGGCATTGATGAGCGGAATCAATTCCAAAGGTCTGACAGTAGTAATATCTCCGCTGCAGTCATTGATGAAAGACCAGGTTGATAACCTTGAAAAAAACGGCATAACCGATGCCGTTACTATTAATGGCCTACTCGATCCTATTGAAAGAGCAAAATCTATAGAGAGGGTTGAAGATGGCTCTGCGTTTATTCTTTATATATCCCCTGAGTCTTTGCGCTCTAAAACAATTGAACGTATCCTCCTCAGCAGAAACATTGTCCGTTTTGTTATTGATGAGGCTCACTGTTTTTCTTCCTGGGGGCACGATTTCAGGGTTGATTACCTATACATCGGTGATTTTATCAAGAAGCTTCAAGAAAAGAAAAACCTTGAGGAAAGTATTCCTGTGTCCTGCTTTACTGCAACCGCAAAGCAAAAGGTCATCAATGACATTAAAGTTTATTTTAAAGAAAAACTGTCCCTTAATCTTGATGCCTATACCTCCGCAGCTACAAGGAAAAACCTTAAATATTGTGTCTTCAACAAAGAAAATGAGGAAGACAAATACAACACATTGCGAAACCTCATTGAAGAAAAAAACTGTCCCACCATAGTTTACGTTTCAAGGACCGAAAAAGCTCAATCGCTTGCGACAAGGCTTACGGAGGATGGTTTTGAGGCTAGAGCATTTCATGGCCAAATGGATAAGCAAGAAAAGGTTAAAAACCAGGACGCTTTCATTAAAGGTGATGTGCAGATTATTGTTGCAACATCAGCCTTTGGTATGGGTGTAGATAAAAAGGATGTAGGCCTTGTTATCCACTTTGATATATCCGATTCTCTTGAAAACTATGTTCAGGAAGCCGGTAGAGCCGGACGGGATGAATCAATCACCGCTGAATGCTATATTCTTTACAATGACGAGGATCTTAATAAGCATTTTATTCTTTTAAACCAAACAAAGCTAAGTATTAAGGAAATACAGCAGGTTTGGAAAGCCATAAAAAATCTTACGAAAATACGTTCAAGAGTTTCTAAATCCGCGCTTGAAATTGCAAGAACAGCAGGATGGGATGAAAATGTCAAAGACATTGAAACAAGGGTTACAATCGCTATCGCAGCTTTGGAGAACTCCGGCTACCTTAAGCGTGGTCAAAATATGCCGAAAATATATGCAAACAGCATCTTAGCAAAAAATGTTCAGGAGGCAGTGGACAAAATCAATGCGTCTCAAAAATTTAGCGAACCCCAAAGAATTAATGCAACAAGAATAATTAAAAAGCTTATCGCAAGTAAAAGCAGAGCCAAATCAAAAGACTTCGAAGCGGAGTCAAGGGTTGACTATATTTCAGATCAGCTTGGTATAGTGAAAAATGATGTAATCCAGGCAGTTACTCTGCTCCGTGAAGAGAGGATATTAGCTGATTATAAGGATCTTAGTGCTTATATCAGAAGAAAAGAGCACAAAAATCGCTCTTTGAGCATTATGGAATCCTACTGCAGGATTGAGAGATACTTATTGTCAATTTTAAAAGACAAGGAGCAGACTTTTAATATTAAAGAGCTTAATGAAGGCGCTTTAGACAGTGGTTGTGAAGATGTAACAACGACCATTATAAAAACTATTTTTAACTACTGGGTGATTAAAAATTGGGTAAGGAGACCTTATAGCAGAACTAAAAATCATATTACGGTATCTCCTGTTTTTAATCCTGAGGATTTAGAAAAAAAGCTTACAAAACGGCAGGAGCTTTCCAAGTTTATAATTGAATACCTCTTTGATAAAAGCTATGAAAATACTAATGAAAATAACGCCAAAGCCGAAGAAATATTGGTTGAGTTCTCTGTTCTTGAATTGAAAGAAGCCTTTGAGAATGTTGTTACCATGTTTGACAATAAGACCAATACTGATGAAATAGAAGACGCTCTTTTTTACATGTCCAAAATCGATGCTCTGAAAATTGAGGGTGGATTTCTTGTGACTTACAATGCCATGGAGATTGAGAGACTTGAACCGGACAGTAAAAAACGATATAAAGCTGATGATTATAAGCAGCTTGAAGAATTTTATAAAAATAAAATCCAGCAAATACATATTGTCGGAGAATACGCACAGAAAATGATCAGTGATTATAAGGACGCTCTACAGTTTGTTGATGATTACTTTCAAATGAATTATTCACATTTTTTAAGTAAATATTTTAAAGGCAGCAGGCAAAATGAAATTTCTAAAAATATTACTCCCGCAAAATTTAAAAAGCTTTTTGGTGAGCTTTCTCCCGCTCAGCTAAATATTATTAAAGATAATAAATCTCAATATATTGTCGTAGCTGCCGGTCCCGGCAGCGGAAAAACAAGAGTTTTAGCCCACAAGCTTGCTTCATTGTCTATTATGGAGGATGTTAAGCATGAGCAGATGCTTATGGTGACATTTTCCAGGGCTGCTGCCACTGAGTTTAAAACCAGATTGTTTGATCTTATTGGCAATGCAGCAAATTTTATTGAAATCAAAACATTCCATTCCTATTGTTTTGACATACTTGGGAGAGTCGGGACTATTGAGAAATCAAGCAAAATCGTAAGAGATGCTGTAACCAAAATACGAAACGGCGAGGTTGAGCCGGGCAGAATCACAAAAACTGTTCTTGTGATAGATGAGGCTCAGGATATGGATGCCGATGAATTTGAGCTGATTAACGCATTGATGGAGCAAAATGAGGACATGCGTGTTATCGCTGTCGGCGATGACGACCAGAATATTTATGAATTCAGGGGTTCCAGCTCAAAGTATCTTGAGAGCTTGATTAGAGAGAGGGGTGCCATGGTTTATGAGCTTGTTGCAAACTACCGTAGCAAACAGAATATTGTTGATTTTGCCAATTTGTTTGCGTCAAGAATATCCCATAGAATTAAAAAGACACCTATTCAGCCTGTTAAGAATGAAAACGGAATAATAAAAATTGTTCGGTATAATAATACGAATCTAATTGAACCTCTTGTTAACAGCGTTTTATCGGAAATGCAAAACGGCTCAACATGCGTTTTAACAGACACTAATGATGATGCACTGCAAATTACAGGATTAATCATTAAACGTGGTTATCAAGCAAAGCTCATTCAATCAAATGAGGGGTTTAATTTATATAATCTGGACGAAATCAGATATTTTTTAAGCCAGCTTAATTTGTCCGAAGATCTGTATACAATTAGCAACGAAACCTGGAACGAAGCAAAACGAAGGCTGATACAGGATTTCAGCAGCAGTTCAAACTTAGAGGTCTGTGTTAATATTTTAAAGGATTTTGAGAATATGAATCCAAGAACCAAATACAAATCGGATCTTGAAGTATTCATTCGTGAATCCGGCTATGATGATTTCTACAGTGAAAATAATGAGGCAGTTTTTGTCTCAACGATCCACAAAGCGAAAGGGCGAGAATTTGATAATGTCTTCCTCATGCTTAGCCGTTTCCAACCTCGGTCTAATGAGGATTTTCGCACAATTTATGTTGCGCTTACAAGAGCTAAAAATAATCTCTTTATTCACTACAATGGTAATTATTTTGATTTTGTAAATATTGAAAACATAGAAAAAGTCACAAATCCCGAAATTTATCAAGAGCCTGATCAGATTGCCCTTCAGTTGGGTTTTAGAGATATTTTTCTCGGCTACTTTCAAAGATTCCAGTATTTTATATCTAAGCTTTACAGCGGTGATGAGCTCACTATTGACGGTTACTTTTGCCATGACATTAACGGTAAGCCCGTACTTAAATTTTCGAAACAATTTATATCAAATCTTGACGAAATGAAACAAAAAAATTATATACCGAAAAAAGCGAAAATACGGTTCATTGTTTTCTGGAAAAATGAAGACACAAATCAAGAGATCAGAATTATTCTACCGGATATTTATTTTGAGAAAGCCAATGATGAAGCTGACACACAGATTTGATAATATTATAATTTAAAATAAACAATTTTTTTGAACCGAAAGCTCTTTTTTAACGACTATATAAGTGAAAGCAGAAAAGTGAGGTGATGCAAATGGGTTTTACTATGATAGCTGTGCAGAGAACACACTAATTGATAGGGCTAAAAAGGGGAATACATCCGCATTTGAAGAACTCATGAGTATTCACCTTAAAGTCATTTACAACTATATTAATTCACGCATAGCAGAAAAAGAGGATGTAAAGGATATTCTACAGGAAACCATGCTGGCAGTATGGAAAGGCATTAAAGGCTTTGATAACAATTCCTCATTCAAGACATGGTGTTTTGGTATTACGAAGCGTAAAATAGCCGATTATTACAGAGAAGCATATAAAAATGCTACAATCCCAATAAAAGAGGTTGAGGATGTTTTGGCTGTGGAAGATGAAAAGGATAGCATTGATACTAAGCTAATCATAGAAAAAGCAATCGCCTCACTTAATCAAACAGAAAAAGATATAGTTTTTTTTGCTTTTAATGCACAGCTAAGCTATTCGGAAATCTCGGAAATAATTAGTATACCGGTCGGAACAATCAAAAGTAAAATGTCAAGTATCAAAGAGAAATTGAAAAAACAACTAGCGAACGGAGGTGGCTTATGACTGAATGCAATGAAATATCAGAGATGCTTGTGGATTATGTTAACCGAAGGCTGCAAAAAGTCGAAAACATTCAGGTTATAAATCATCTTGCTCAATGCAAATGTTGTAGAAGTGATGCAGCAGCTTATATTTCATTAAAAAACCATGCTTTGGAAAGCACGACCCCTATCCCAAAAGACATAATGGATTCTGCTTTCAACAAAATTCATTCACAGGAAGGTGCTCTTAACTCTTGTAAATTAGCTTATGAAACCGTGAAATATTCAATGCTGATTTTAAAACAAACAATAACGCTTGTTAGGCAAGCAATCTAAGGAGGAGATTTTTATGTCAATGGATATACCCGTAAAGGAAATTAGCGAATTGTTGGATGAAGTTTCTGGAAAGATGCCAAAGCTTCTTACCAGCGTTATAGATGCATTCTATTCTGCAGAATCCGGCAAAAAAATGGGGCAAGCAGTTGGAAACCTTTACAAAGAACTAATCGATTCAGGAATTCCCAAGGAAGATGCATTAAACATGGCAAGAGATTACCTGACTTCTCTTCAGAGTGTTACAGGAAATTTAGCAAAGAATGATGGAAAAAAATGATGACAAGGAGTTATGGAAGATGGTAACTGCAATACACATAATAAAATTAATAATAAAGCTACTTCTGCTTATCATTTTCCTTCCATTTTTTCTAATATGGGTTATAGGCAAGTACCTTATTTTTAAAAATGTATTGATTCGCAATTCAGTAACATCAGGATTACCGAAGGAGTCAGTAAAGGCACTTGCTAAATCAGCCTCATTACGTCAACTAACCATAACACTAAGGGATAGTGTTAGCTACACCAAGCAGAATAAAGATACTGCTGATAGAGATATCGCTTAAGAATGGTTTTACAAGTTTCAGGTTTCGCTTGTTGTGAGAAATCTCTTCGTGGTTTTTCAAGGTATAATTATATTATGATTGCTCCCAAGAAAGTCGTGAGACGACCTTTTTTGCAGATTTGTCTGCTGAAATTATCGTTTGCTATAACCTGGTGCAATCAAAATATGGTTATCCAGCCTTTTGTAGAAGGTTAAAACGTGTAAAATAATCATAAATGGATGTGATTTTGATGAAAGAATATGTCGCCACACCGAAATATTTGCAAATTGCAATTGATATTGCCACACGCATAGTAAATGGTGAATTTAATGAGGGTAGTAAAATATATGGCAGGTCTGTCATGTCTTCAGAATATGGTGTTTCTCCTGAAACTATAAGAAGGGCGCTGAAATTGCTATCTGACATGAATGTGGTTAATATTAAGCAAAGTAGTGGTGCTGTTGTGCTTTCCAAGAAAAAAGCCAAGGAATATATACAGCATTTCAATGGAAAAGCAAGCACCCATTCTTTGAATTTAAAGCTTAAAAACCTTGTAAATGAGCAAAATAAAATTAACAAGGAAATCACCAATTTAACAACCATGATTACAAAAAATAGCGCGAAATGGTCAATTTCAAATCCTTTGGAGAACTTTGAAATTGAGGTTGATAGGGCTTCTCCCGTTATTGGAAAAAGCATTAAGGAGCTTAACTTTTGGCATGCGACAGGTGCCACTATTGTTGCCTTGCGCAGGGATGAAAAATTGATTTTATCACCCGGACCTTATGCAGTTATTACTGCAAATGACACCATAATATTTATAGGGGATCAATCTGCGGTAAATGCTGTAGCTTTATTTATATCAGCAAAAAAATAATTTCCCATTTCTTAAACCATATTGCGGGAAAATCTAAATTTTCTTAAAATTTTTATCACTTTGGAGAGAGCGCTGATACTTGGGTTTCTGGGCTTTTTGCCATATCATTTCACTGGTTTTTTCTTGACAACCGACAACTTGTGTTTTAAAATGGGTATGTCGGTTATGCAACTTCATATTTTATTGGAGTTGCTTTTATATTTATTTGGCTTTGCTTTTCTAAATTTCTTGATTCAAACTGGATTGTTAAGTCAATAACAAAACTATTGGAGGGATTTTTTTGAAGAAAAAAATTATATTAAATTTGTTATGTGTAATAATCGTAACACTGTTGAGTGCTTGCTCAACAAATGTTTCTGGCGATAGTGAACCAATAAAAGCCGTGTTCGCTGATGCCGGTTGGGATAGCATCCGTTTTCATAATGCAGTCGCAAGCTATATTGGAAATGCAGCCTATAATATTAACGGGGATGATATTCCCGGAACTACACCTATAACATATAACGGTATGATCTCCGGTGATGTTGATGTTTATATGGAAGTGTGGGTTGATAACCTGCCAACATACTATCAGGATCTTGACGCCGGTAAATTCAAAGAGCTTGGAATTAATTTTGACGATAATAAACAGGGCTTTTATGTTCCGCGTTATGTAATCGAAGGTGATGCTGAGCGCGGTATAAAGCCAATGGCTCCGGACTTAAAAACTGTTGAGGATTTAAAGAAATACAGTGACGTTTTTGTAGATCCTGATGATAAAACAAAAGGCAGAATTTATGGTGCTATTTCAGGATGGGAAGTTGATACTGTTATGCGGAACAAATACAAGTTCTATGGTTTGGATGAAAGCTATAATTATTTTGATCCGGGCTCTGAAGCCGCGTCCGTTGCTGTGATTGCATCTTCCTACGATAAAGGCGAACCCATTGTCAGCTACCATTGGGATCCAACCTGGCTTACAGGAAAACTGGACTTGGTTATTCTTGAAGATGCACCTTATGACGAACAGCTATATCCTTTGGGGCAGACAGAATGTCCATCTATGAATATTACAATTTGCGTAAGCAACGATTTTTACGAAAAAGCTCCTGAGTATTGCGAGTTTTTAAGTAAATACCGCACATCCAGTGCGCTCACCGCAGATGCTCTGTCATATATCCAGGACACCGACGCCTCTATGACAGAAGCCGCTGAATGGTTTTTAAAGGAGCATGATGAACTGATTACAAATTGGTTGCCTGAAGACAAGGCTGAGCTTGTACGCAGCAAGCTTAATAATTAGGCAGAGGTGAGTTTATGCCAAAATGGTTTATTGAATTTCCAAAAGAAATAAGCTTTAATATTAAAGATTTTATTGATGAATTTATTAATTATTTGGTTGTTAATTGGGATGCTTTTTTTGATGGTATAAAAAGTTTTCTAAAGGGTTTCTTAAACGGGATTGGCTATTTTATTGATAGAATCCCGTGGTGGCTGCTTATCCTCCTTGTGTTCTTTCTCACATGGAAAATGAGCGGGAAAGTTGGAAGAGCATTGCTGTATTCTGCTTTGCTGTTTTCCATAGGGGCTATGGGTTTATGGCCATTAATGAACACTACACTGACAGTTATTGTAGCGTCAGTTATAATATCCGTCATTATTGGCTTCCCTATAGGTGTATTGGTGGCCTCAAGCAACAGCCTTAACGCAATTATGCGTCCGGTTCTTGATTTCATGCAGACAATGCCGGCCTTTGTTTACTTAATACCTGCGGCTATGCTACTGGGTCTAGGCAATGTGCCTGCGGTTATTGCCACAACAACATATGCACTGCCTCCCTTGATAAGGCTTACAAGCCATGGTATACGGCAGGTTGATGTTGAAGTTACCGAGGCTGCAACAGCTTTCGGCTCCACCAAATGGCAGGCACTTTATAAAGTGCAGATTCCACAGGCACTCCCAACCATTATGACTGGATTAAACCAAACCATAATGATGGCGATTTCAATGGTTGTTACCTGTTCAATGATAGGAACCACCGGTCTTGGGCAAGAAGTACTGATAAGTATTAACCGTCTTGAAACAGGTCGGGGGTTCTCTGCCGGTATTTCAATTGTTATCATGGCCATAATAATTGACAGGCTGACCCAGGGAATAATAAAGAAAAGGGAGGTTGGAAATGAATAGCACTATCAATAATATCGATAAAAGCAATGTTATAAATGCTATCAATAAAGGTGATATCAATAGCAAAAACAATAAAAATATTATTATTGAAGTCAAGAACCTCTCTAAGCTTTATGGAGCTAATAAAGTCCCGGCCTTTGAGATGATGAAAAATGGCACGGGTAAAGGCGAGGTTGCGAAAAAATTCGGTGTCACTGTGGCGGTTAACGATATTTCCTTTGAGGTAGAACGCGGGAAAATATTTGTTTTGATTGGCTTATCCGGCTCTGGAAAGTCAACGGTTGTTAGATGCCTGAATATGCTTCAAAAACCTACGTCCGGGGATATACTCTTCGAGGGAAAAAGTATATTGAACTTCAATAAAACAGAACTTCTTAACTTTAGAAGATATAAGGTTTCCATGGTATTTCAAAACTTTGGACTGATGTCTCATAGAAACGTTTTGGAAAATGTGGCCTATGGGCTTGAAGTTAGAGGTGCTAAATTAGAAGAACGAACAAACAAGGCCATGGAAATGATTGAAATGGTTGGTTTAAAAGGCTGGGAATACAAGGATGTCTCCCAGCTTAGCGGTGGTATGCGTCAGCGTGTCGGAATTGCAAGGGCATTGGCAAATGATCCGGATGTTCTTTTAATGGATGAACCTTTTTCAGCATTAGATCCGCTTGTTAGAAGTGATATGCAGTTTGAGCTTCTATCCATACAGAAAAAGCTTAATAAAACTGTAGTTTTTATTACACATGATATCAATGAAGCCTTTAAATTAGGCGATTTGGTGGGCATCATGAAGGATGGGCAGCTGATACAAATAGACACACCTGAGGGGATGTCATCTAACCCAGCCAACAAGTACGTTGAAAACTTTATAAATAGTGCCGACAAGGCTCAGATATATTCAGTTAAGCACATTATGTTAACCCCGTCATGCCTTATACATTCAAGAGATGGCGTTAACAACGCTCTGAAACAGATGCGTGTGCATGGTGTATCCAGCGCTTATGTAATAAGCGAAGATATGGAGTTTGTAGGTGTTCTTCCTCTTGATAATGCTGTTAAGGTAAAAGCCGGGGAAATGAGCTTTAATGATTCAATTATAAGGGATCTTCCGGTTACAACGGAAGATACGCTTATTTCAGATTTACTGCCTGTAGCTGCCACCGCAAGGTACCCTATTGCGGTAGTCAACGAAAAAAATAAGCTTAGGGGCATTGTATCAAAGGCGTCTGTTCTGTCTTCGCTTGTTTAGTAAAGTGACATACTTCCGCCACCAAACATTTTTCAACCAGAATGGTTGAAAATATGCAAAGTGGCTAGGGGCTTCTTGATAGCCTTTGTTACACAACGAATCAAGTTTTTCGATACAACCGTTGTTTCATAAACGAATTTAGTTTTCCGATTTAGCCGTTGTTATACAACCGAATTAAGTTTTTCGATGTAACCATTGTTACAAAACTGAAATAAGTTTTTTGATTGCGTCTTTGGCGTCACCAAGCAGCAGTGTCACACCCTCTTCCCTGTGGTATAGCGGATTTTCTACACCGGAATAACCTGGCTTTAAATCAAAATTGCATATAATCACGTGTTTTGCTTTGTCTACATCCAGTATAGGCATGCCGTAAATGGGGGTTCCTTCGGCCGTATTCGCAGCCGGATTTACTACATCATTAGCTCCGATAACCACCGCTAGGTCACATTCTTTAAACTGTGGATTGATTTCATCCATTTCACACAACTTTTCATAAGGAATATCCACTTCGCAAAGTAATACGTTCATGTGACCCGGCATGCGCCCTGCCACCGGATGAATAGCAAACAAAACCTCCGCTCCCATTTCCTCCAGCTTGTCAGACAATTGTTTGACAAGCTCCTGTGCCTGGGCAAGAGCCATACCATAGCCCGGAACAATAATAACCTTTTTGGCTGTTGCAATTATCTCAGCCAGCTCTGCTTTTTGCATAACTTTCTCCGGGTTCGGGTTTACTTGCTGTTTAATTTTTTCCTGGGGATTTTTTACCGATTTATTTTCATTTTCTTTGTCTGAATGTATAGTCTCCGGCTCTGAAATGCCACCAAATTCAGATAATGATATATTTTTGTGCGAGTCACCGGAAAAGGATCCTTTTTTAGCGACATTATCTGAATGCCCATTCGAATTTCGGTTGGCAAAGGCTTTTGAGTTTACTGTCGATTTACCAAGAAGAATATCCTTAAGAGAACGATTCATGGCCTTGCACATAATTTGAGTTAAAAGAAGCCCCGAAGCGCCAACAATGCCTCCAACAGCTATAAGCAGCGGATCCGATATAACCATCCCTGCAATTGATCCTGCGACACCGGACAACGAATTAAGCAGAGATATTGTGATAGGCATATCCGCTCCCCCCACCCTGACGGTAAACGCCACACCAAATAATCCGGAGGCTATAAGACAAAAGACAATCATAGCAGAAAGAATTGTCCAGTCCGACCTCATAAATGTCATTGCCAATATTGATATAACGATAACTAATAAAAGTGATGAGAGAATATTGGAGTGCTTTTTCCAGACAACCGGCTTCTGCGAAAGCAAGCCCTGCAGCTTTCCCGCGGCTACGAGGCTCCCAATCAGCGTAATCATTCCAATACTAAGAGCCAACCCACCTGTGATATATGAAAATGCGTCCGTTGTGTGGCTTTCCAATAGGGATATGGCAGCTACAATTGCTGAAGCTGCTCCTCCAAAACCATTTAGTATAGCGACAGTCTGGGGCATATCAATCATCTTTACCTTATATGCACCAATCAAGCCCGCAACAAGCCCGGCAATAATACAGATCCATAAGGCATAGTCTGACATAATGTTATATTTATACAGCGTAATAATAATTGCAAGTGTGACGCAAATTGAAGAAAGAAGATTACCTTTGACGGAATACTTTACCTTGCTCATCAAAGCAATTCCGCCCAAAATACCAATGATCAAGAATCCACATAAAATATAATATAACATATCACTCATTTTTAACCCTCCTAATCAAGCGAACCTAAGGCAACCAGAGGAAAGATTCTTCCGATGTTTTCTCATTCCAGCAAGCCATACAGCAACATACAGCAATAATCAACTATAACAGCAATTACAGCAACTTTAACAACAATAACAGCATGAGCAACGGTTATAACAGCCACAACAAACCAAGCAGACGATTCCCCTGACATTTTATTCATTTCGACGTATCCTTACAGCGAAAGGGAATTGATCCCCCTTGGTTTTCTTATTTAGATACCTCTTTATGATTGAACATACTAAGCATCCTATGAGTTATACCAAAGCCACCGGCTACATTTAGCATAGCAAGAAAAATGGCAAGGAAACCAAGCAGCCTGTTTCCTGTATAAACGGCGGCTCCTGTTGCTGAAAGTGCGCCTAATATGGTGATTCCCGACAAAGCATTCATTCCTGACATCAGAGGTGTATGTAAAAGGCTTGGGACGTTTTTAATAAGTTTGAAACCCACAATCGTGGATATAACAAATATAGCAATCATAATAATCGGGCTCATAGTAATCCTCCTTACTAACAACCATAACAGTAATCATAAAGCAGACATAGGATCCCCGGTCTACACTTTAACCATAGTGAATAGGGTAGTCTAAAGGTGGGGCATTCTAATTATCTATTATTAAACTCCGTTTCCCATATTTCATGGTCTTTCAAACCACATAACTCTTTAAAGTTTCAATACTTCTTTAAAATCCCATTGTTTCTATATGGTTTCATGGTTTCATGGTTTCATGGTTTCATGGCTTCTCTAAAGCCCCATAGCTTCTCTCGCACCCTCGTGGACAACTTCTCTGTTATAGGTTGTAAGTATTCCTGAAACAATCTCGTCCTCTAAATCAAGAACAATTTGGTTATCCTTTGTTAGATACTTTAAAAGGTTATAGACATTATTGGCAAACATCCATGTTGAGCTTGCAGGTAGCAGCCCCGGAATATTTTTAATTCCCTCAATGGTAACACCATGTTTGTTTGCTGATTCACCAGGCACCGTTACAGCGCAGTTTCCGCCTTGGTCGATGGATATATCCACGATAACAGAGCCGGGTTTCATTGAGGCGACTATTTCCTCAGTAAGAATAACCGGAGCAAGTCTGCTTGGAACAAGAGCAGAGCAAAATACAATATCCATTTTTGAAACAGTGTCTTTCAAAGCTTCACGCTCTTTTATTAGCCATTCCTCCGGTAACGGTTTTGCGTAACCTCCCTCTCCAACAGCAATTTCCTGCGGTATGGTTGTATCCACTATTTTTGCTCCCAAGGATCGGGCTTGTTCTGCTGCTTCAGGACGTATATCTGCCGCATAAACCACTGCTCCAAGGCGCTTTGCTGTTGCAATTGCCTGTAGCCCGGCGACACCGGCTCCAATAACCATTGCATTCGAAGGCTTAATTATACCTGCAGCACAGAATATCTGCGGAACGAACTTTGAAAGTTTTGAAGCCGCCATCAATATACCTTTATAGCCTGCACAGGTGCTCATTGAAGTAAGAGCATCCATGTTCTGTGCTCTTGAAATTCTTGGGATCCCGTCAAGAGTCAGACCAATGATTCCTTTTCTGGCCATCTCTTTAACCATCGAATGGTTAGCCGGAGCGGCAGGGTGAATGAATGTTATCAGGTACTGACCTCTGTGCATAAAATTAATCTCCGAGCATCCTTTTTCAGAATTAAATTGGGGCTCTTTTACCTTTAATATCACATCAGATTTTTCGAAGAGCTCTGCACAGTCTTCCAGTATCGTAGCTCCCACAGATGAATAGCTTTCATCACTATGGAATGCACCTTCTCCTGCCGAATTTTCAACCAGTACCGTCGCTCCGGACTTAACCATTTCTCCGACGGTTTCGGGTGTAGCAGAAACACGCCGTTCTCCCGGCATAATTTCCTTTGGAATACCAATGATCATATCGAATCCCCCTTTTTTGGTTAGTAACTCAATTTTCTCACATAGGCAATTTTAAAGTATTTTGAGTTCCTTATACCGACATACGTGGTGTGATATCACGCCGCTGTCGGAAGTCTTCTATGAAAGCAAACCGCACAAGATATTCTATTTAAAATAACTGAAGAAATTGCTTAGATCCGTTTTTTGTAAAGCAAAATTACGCAACTTAATTTATATGCTTGCGTAGCAATATAATTTCTTCATACCATTTCAACAAAGCGGGGAACCTCTATGCTTCGTTATACGTTATTTCCATTTTTAAATATTCGAGGTTTAATCAGGGGAACAGGAAAAATCATTTTTTACTGTGGACAAAACCACTACAGTTTTAGTCAGGGAAACACCTCGAATACTTTTTATTATGTTAAGTATCCCTGAAAGCGATTCGGTGGATGAAGTAATCACTTTAAGTAAATAATCAAAATCACCTGTAAGGTAATAGCATTCAATTATTTCCGATTGTTTTCCTATGTTTTCTACGAAATGATCGTTGTATTTAGGGTGCTCAAGCCGAACGGATATAAACGCTGTTGTATCCTTGCCTAATTTTTTGGCATCAAGAATAGCGGTATACTGTTTGATAAACCCTGAAACCTCCAGCTTTTTTATGCGACCACTAACAGCAGAAAGCGACATGTTAATTCTTTCGCTTATAAGTGAAGCCGAAGCCCGGGAGTTCTCTCTTAAAATTTCAAGAATTCTGATATCAATAGCATCCATTTCCATATTCTCATCACTATGTATTCATTTTTTTGTGATTTTTACAATAGAATCATATTCTTATATTATCACTAATTGCCATAATATGTCCAGTACTTGGTATTAAAAAGATAATATATTCTGCGATATCAAAGTATAACCGAATATATTTCGCTTCAATATATCATTTGTATATAAAACCGAAATTATTAAGGCAGGAGTAGTTACTTTACTATTATGAAACCATATTAAAGTCTGAGAGAGAATAATGGCTGCTGAAATGTGTTTCTTCATCGCGTTCTACAAATTTAATTTCACTTCTCCGGAACAGATTTGCATTTACATTATGGGATAGTTACATTGAAAGAAAGAATTCTTTATTCCTTGGGAATAGAACTTTTACGCTACAATCAAAGAAAACTAGGAGATTTTTACAAAATAAAAGCATGAATAGGCTTTAAATCGGCTATTCTAAATTAAACAAAAAATGATTCCTGTATTTTCTTCTGTCTAAGCTAAAATCTTAGGAAGTTCATGTTATATTTATTTCCACCCCAGTCTTTAATATCTCCTCAACTAAACCTGTTTTCTCTATATAATCCTTCATAGTAAAAGGCTGTGGCTGTAAATCAATCTTATAACTCAAAGCTTGCATTAGAAGAAGGGTAACTCCGTCTACACGAGTTATGTTTTCAAAAGCAGGAGAGAATATTGCAATGTCTACATCGCTATCCTTTGCATAGTTGCCTTTTGCATATGAACCAAATATAATCGCTTTCTTAACAGGTATCTGTTGATTCAATTTCTTGATGTATTCAGTTGTTATATTAAGAACTTCTTGAGGGACTGTACCCACAAGAACACCTCCTTTGCCTTTACCAGGATTTCCTCAGTATCCGATTTGGTTAACATTGATGTCAGCTTCTCTTTATAGGCTGGGTATCTGGCTGATATGTAAAATGCCAGCAGTCTCACAAATACTGGCGTATATTCGTCTTTCCGGTGGACAAAGTCTTCATCAGTTACAAGTCTTTGAAACTCTTCACGGTCGCACAGATTATTAAATATTAGAGCGATATTATGTGTCTTGACAGGTTCCTCTCCTGTAAAAAGAACATATACCCCCTTTACTATCTTTTCAATAGCCTGTTGGCACATAAACAAAGTGTATAGATATCTCCCTGTGTCAAACATGACATTAGCTGTATCAAGGTCATACTGTGCATACTCTTCCCAATAACTATACTTCTCATTATTATCCAACCTGTCACCTCCAATATAAAACCGTGCTTAAGTAATACATATCATCATCAAATCTATTATAACATGAATTTGGAAAAGCGTCAGCTTTTCCTAGCGCTAGCCGAGAGCATGACTTCATCCCCCATAAATAATAACCCCGCTATCTTCTATTTCTTTTTTGATGCAGGAATTCAATAAACAGCGTGATTTCAGTGTGCAGTTAACCAATAATTCATACTCAAAGCTT
>ENA-UOOK01002035-UOOK01002035.1-fermentation-metagenome-genome-assembly--contig:-NODE-2035-length-25556-cov-3.032391_pt1 | contig 25556 bp, 25 predicted proteins | sample MGYA00245777_ERZ724023 | MGnify/ENA primary metagenome ERZ724023 (study PRJEB28704, sample SAMN03018312) | fermentation metagenome | biome: anthropogenic terrestrial biome; feature: soil; material... | reverse complement strand
TAAAAGCACTGGAAATTTTCATCGCGCGTCACGGTTTCGCTCTCTCTGCCGCCAAAGCTCCAGTGCTTTTACAATGGTGTCCTCAATTGTCTGCGCGGGCGTCCCCACGGGAAAAAATTTGCTGATTTTATCGCGCGGCATCTTAAACTGCTCCACCTGATTCGGCTTTTCCTCCTGCATGATGGAGTGGATGACATCCTCGCCAAGCCGACCTTCCTCTGAAAATTTCCGCATTTTCATGGCCTGAACATGGGACGGGGTTCTTTCCTCTGCCGTCATTTCTTCCAAAAGGGTCTGCTGCTGCTCTGGGGGCAGATAGGACAGCTCCACGGCGGGGCGCATGGCGATTTTTCCTGCGTCCACCATGTCAAGCACTTGTGGGATAAGCTCTGTTAAGCGAATGTAGCGTTGAATTTGAGTGTTGCTATCGGGTGATTTTTCAGAAAGTAACTCTCTTGAGGTTTTTCCGTCTAACCTCTGCCCCGGTGGGACAGAGGTTAGTAAATCAGTCCTTTCCCCTTGTTGCCGTTTCATTGCTTCCAGCTTCATTTTATAGGCAAGGGCTTTTTCGGATGGAAGGATTTTTTCACGCTGCAAATTGCTGTCAACCATGATAATGACGGCTTCATCATCCGTTAAATCACGGATAAGGCAGGGCATTGTGCCGCACTCGGCAAGCCCGCTTGCCATTTTTCGGCGGTGTCCCGCGACCATTTCATAACCGCCGCCATCCCTGGGACGCACAAGGCCGGGAACTAAGACACCATATTTTTTAACGCTCTCGGCCATTTCCAGCATATCCTCGTCCATTCTCACCTTGAACGGATGATTGGGGAAATCATGAATTTCATTCAGAGGCAGGTCTATTACCCGTTCCCGCTTGGCGTCGTCCCGTTCCTCCTGCGTAGTAAAGAGGTCATCTGCCGGGGGCAGGTTTAGCTTTAGCTCTTTCGCCATCAGCCAGCACCTCCTTCGTAAACTCGGCGTAAGCCTGTGCGACCTTGCTGCCCTTGTCATAGGCGAAAATGCTCTGTCCCGCCGCGCTGATTTCAGCGGCCTTGACCGCCACCGGGATTTGCGTCTTATAGATTTTTAGCATACTGCCGTACTGTTGCCGCAGGGTATCAGCCGTTGTCCGGGCAAGATTGGTGCGCATATCCGCCAGCGTCAGCAAAACGCCGTCCACCTTCATGTTGGGATTGATCTGTTTCCGAATCTTGCCGATTGTCCGCATAAGCTGCGTCATGCCCTTAGCAGGCAAATACTGCGCCTGAACAGGGACGATTACGCTATCGGCGGCGGCCAGCGCGTTGATGGTCAGCATGGACAGGGACGGCGGGCAGTCGATTAACACATGGTCGTAATTGTGCTTAATCAGTTCCAGATAGTTCCGCAGGGTAAACTCGCGGCTCATGGCGTTTACGAGGCTCATTTCCATGCCCGACAGCTCAATGCTGGACGGAATCAAGTCCACGCCCTCGTCATGCCGCAGGATTGCGCCGTAATGCTCAAAATCCTCGTCATGGAGCGTCTTTTCCATGATGTCGGCAAGGGTCATGGGCAGAGCGTCGCTGTTTGGCCAGCCAAGAGAGGCAGTCAGGTCGGCCTGGGGGTCAATGTCCACAAGCAAAACCTTTTTGCCCTGAATGGCAAGGCCGATACCGAGATTGGCCGTTGTGGTGGTCTTGGTCACGCCGCCTTTTTGGTTGCAGATCGCTGTGACTTTGCAATTAGACATACGGGGTTCCTCCTTCCATAGTAAAAGCCGCTTTCGTTTTGATTTGCCGGAAACGGCTATGTAGGAGGCAAAGGCCCCGGAAATGCAAAAGAGCCGTTCATTCTCATGGAGAACAAAAGGCTCTTTGCTATGTATGCGGTTGTCTATATGGGTTGCCTGGATGGGAAATAAGGAATATAATACAAAATATAATTATCTATCTGCGACGGAGGAAAGTGAAATGAGATATGCTGTTGTCGATAATGCAACATTAACAGCAGTCCAACGTCTGCTGGGCGACATTCCTATTTATAACAAACACGCCATTGATGGCGATATATTAGCCTTTGAAACACTTATTCAATCTATATTGTTTTTTGATGAAGTCTACTATGTAAATGATTATAAAGCAGAGCATAGAGATAGGCGCAACCAGTATTTTAACTATTTAGGGCAACTGAATATTGACACTGAAAGTTACACGGCACTTCTGAGAGAAACAACAAAGTTTTCAGATGATGTAATTCCTCAAATCAATGGCGGTGTATTTACCGATGCGGATTTCAAACCTTTTTTTGAACTTCTCAAAATGCACAACATCTTCACTTGGGATATGTCTTCGAGTGTATACTATTTGACACAAAAGATGTTAGCTGGCTCAAAAAATGATATTGATATAGAAAAATACAGCAAACTTAATCAGATGATTTTTAGTGAATTGAATGATTGTTCCGGTGAACGACCAACTCAAAAGTCTATTATCGTTGATTCCAAAGGTGTCCCAATAACTCAGAGACACATTGTTACTGACAAAGAATGCAAGCCGCAAGAGGCCTATGTTGGGAAGCAAACCGAACTTCTTATGGCAAATTTGAGTTGGTTGGCGTATAGAACAATATTTTACACCCTCGCAGCAAAAGAAACCGGCGGCACACTCATACTACACCCAATAAGAAATGCCTTTCAAATAAACTTCCTATCTCGGCTATTTCCCCAAAGCCATGAAGTATACAGGACGCTTATTTCAGCGTTGAATAGACCCGTTGAAGCAACAGTACGATCAATCTTTGCGCCAACGCAACCCCTAATCGCAAAATATCCGTTGCCGATGTTTTCTGTTATTCTTACAGCTAAAACAGGCAACCCCAAAGAAGCGATTAACGCTGCATTTCACATGAAAAATGAGGGCGATTTTGTTGAAGCGAGAAGATGTCTATCAGAAATTGAACAATTATACGCTATGGAAAAACCACAAAAGGCTACACTGGCAGCAAATAAATTGAACCTGCATGTTAAAACGCTTCTGGAGCGCATTAATGCCAAATACTATGTCACAACACCTCAGGGGCTATCTTTATCGCCGATAATTACAGCATATAATCTGGGAACTACGATTACGGCTGGCAGTTTTCCTACAATTCCAAACTATTCAGCAAAAATTAAGTTTTTGGATAGAGTAAAGGATTTAATTCCTCAAACAGGCTTCAATGCTGTATACAAATCACTTATAAACGATTTAACACAAATCGGAAAACTTGGCGGATACCATGATATGCTAACCGCCGAGGTTGCCTACCATAAGGATTCGGGTTTTTATACTTCAAAAACGGAAGATTCACAGTACATACACGCAAAAAGCTATTGGAAAATTCCAATGTAACATTTTACCCGCCGTCCTAATGGGAGGCGGGTAAAATATTTCTCTGTCATAATTCAGTGCGCATTTTGCGTTAAGTCACATTAAAATCTAATCACTAATCTTCGTGGCCGTTGGGGATAAGTCGTAAAACGGGCTGTGATGGCGGGGGATCGCCGCCCGCAGCCTTCCATCCGGCTTGAAACGATATGCGCACCATTTCAAAAAGAGCGTTCTGCGCCTCGTCATACTCCCGGCGGTCTATGAAGTCGGAAAAGGCTTTTTCAAATGTATTGGATTCCATAACTGTTACCCCGCAGCCTTGGCCATCCGGATGGGCGCGTTGATGATTTTTAACATTACCTCGTCCACCACATCGGTATACCGCCCCTCGGCAATAAGACTGCTGCGGAAGTTGTTCAGCGCGTAAAGCAAAAGCCGCCATTCGGCTTCATTCAGTGAAATATATACCTTTTTCATGGCGTATCCCTCCCTTGTGCCTACATTATATATAAGGGTATTGGCAGGGACAAATGTGCGAATTGTAAAACCTACTATAAAGCAGTTGTTTTGAAAAAATCTAAAAGGCTTGAAGCAAGTTTGTTTGCTTGTATTAATAAATCACACGTCTTAATAGACAGGCTTTGGTTGCAGTAATGCATAGCATGGACGTAAACATAACCTGTATCGCCTTTTTTACTGATAGATTACGAATAAATTGTCGTCTTTACTACCCAAATTATTCGTATTATAATGGGTTTAAACAGGAGGTGTTTCAAATGTCAAAAGAAATCGAGGTTAGCACAGTCATTCAGTATGTTGATGAAACCTTATTTGATAGAGAAAAACTTATCAATTATCTAAATATCCACTCAATTGTTGGAAATGAAATATTCTCGTACTGCGATAAACATGGTGGACGGGAAAATTCAGTGTCCTATCCAAGATGGTTAGATGACCGCTATGGGTATACGCCATTACCAGTAGAAAACTTCATTCGCAGAATCCCTTTCTACTTTTATACTAATGATTATAAAAGTAATCGTCGTATAGGCGATTTAGGCTGTTTAATTTCTGGAATTATTCAGGAAAATAGGAAAGATGAGGCTAAAGATGAGGCTGCGTTAGAGGCGTTGTATCAAACGCTGGAGTATCTTTTTTATGAAAAAAGATTTTCTTTAGATGATATATTCTGCTACACGGTTGAACAAAAGCATCAAGTTTCGCAAACTAATGTGTTTTTTCAATGGGTGCATTATATTCGTTTATGTGATGAACTTAATGAACCCAATTATTTCCCCGATTGCTTTATTGCGAGTTACAATGATGCGTTAGAAAAAAAGGGGTTATCCCCAATTATTTATGAAATAAGTTACATCCGCGTCAATGAAATATTCTGGAGGTCAGGAACAACAATAGAATTTGAAGGCACTTTTCCTTGCGACCGAAACGGGAATCCTATTATGAAATGGATTGGATTACGAGTAAAAAACGCAAAGAGCATTACTTGTGAACAGGACAAATCAAGTAGCCGTGGACGGCTGTTTGTTGAAGTTGCGCCCGGTACAACAATCCATGCGTTAAACTGTTATGGTTCCGATGATGGTGAGGATTGTTGGTATCAACTATATGCAGGCCCAAAGACAATGGAGTTTGACTACGAGATATTGAAGGAAAGTCGTATTCGTTTAAAATATACTCAAAAGGAAGTTGCAGACGCAATTGGCGCGACAGTGCGTACATATCAGAAATGGGAAAGCGGGGATACTACACCGGACGGTCATTATCTTCTTCGCCTTCTTAACTGGCTGGATATTCGTGATGTTCAAGATGTAGTGCGATACACAGAATAACTTACTATATGGATAGCCAATCGAGCAAAGGTGTAAATACCATCAAGTGGTTAGGCCTCAATTTTAGACCTAACCACTTTTTATATGAAATGAACGCCCTTAAACGTCTTCTCCAAGCACTAGGGCAGTATCATCAGTGTCTTCTTCGGCATCAGCATGATCAACGACTTCCACTGCATCGGCCTTATTGGTATACAGCTTTGCCCAACTCAGCGTTGCTTTCATTCTTTTGTTATAGGCAATTATCATTGCTTCAGCATAGCCGAAAGAACCCGCTTTCCGCTCTTTTGCGGTACGTCCGATTTCCTTTGCAGAGAAAGCGCCCACTTTATCCTTAAATAAATCGTCCTTCATTGCATCGCCAAATGTAGCGACTAAATGAGAAATGCCTTTAAGCATATTCGCGGACAATGAGTTAACTTCACCCTCCCATGTTCCGATACATAATCGGAGCGTGCGATTCAAAACATGAAATCCGTAGCGGCGGTGGATGTATTCCAAAGTAGCAACCGCACAAATGCCTCCGGGGATTTTCTTGGATGTAATAATCAAGCCGTAAGATTCTACCAGAGATTTAATAATAAGCTGTTCATCGTTGCCCGCCTCAATATTGGCCATGAAGATTTCATAAGGCATCAGCGGACGAACATATTTCTGCTGATTAGCAAAGATATCTGCTTCCTGCATATAATCCAAATCATCATAAATCATACACCATACAGGCGTGTCCCGGGAGCCGGAAACAATTGCAACGATCTCGATTGTATGCTGACCGTTAAAAACGAAGTTTATTCCGTCACGACGGCTGACTTTTACGGGATTGATTTGACAAAGGTCAAAGTTTTCAACTGTGCGTTGGATATGTGCAGCGGACAAATTGCGCTGATACTCTTGATTTGATACCAGGTTTTTAATAGGAATTTGCTCAAAGTGGACCCTGGGGACAAATGCGCTGAAATCCTCCATTATTTCACCTCCCTGATTGCCTGGAGTATAGTGTCGACCGCTGAATTTAAGTTAGTTAATTCCTTTTCAAGCCTGCTGCGGGCATCGTTGGTAATTTCAATCATATCTGCGGATTTATAGGTGCGATTTATTGAGCTTACCCATGAGGGAATCGTAAATGCAAGGCTGAGTACTGGAGCATCCGGGTCATAGTCGGGCATATCTTTTACCGACCCAACGGGTATTCTGGGTAACTGCGGCTTATGAGCAGCTTTCTCATGGGGAAAAATCCCGCGTGTATTTGAAAAGCCGATAGGCTTTTCGGACTCCTGCGACAAACGTGTGCTAACCTGTTTAATATCTGTTGATGGAAGACGCGAGAGTTCTACGACTTTATCATGCGTAATCTTTATCTTGCCGGATAAGATTTTAGGGGTTAGCTCAGGCTCGGCTTTAGCAAGTGAATCAATGGCATTAGCATAAGCGCCATATCTGCCAACAGTTGCAAAAGAGATGTTGTACTCATTCCCAAGACGCTCTCTTGTCCGGCAAGCAGTTTCATCAAAGGACTGATTTGTCAGCATTTTAGGATTGCCTTCTTTTCTGGTATATTGATTTGTTCCGGCAGCGTTATGAGCGCCAAGAATCTTTTCCATCTCATACCTTTTTCCAATTAAGTAGCGGCGCGTCTCGTCGGTAATGTTGCGTCGCCCAAGCTGATTGGCGCATATCCATGCAAGCGCTTCTTCACGGCTCCGCAAGAAAATATAAGTAATTGTAAAAGGAATTTGATGCTTGGTGCAGATTTCATAGCGGTTATGACCATCCAGAATGGTTTTGTTCCATACGCATATCGGCTCACGGCAACCATCGCTGATAATATTATCCTCAAGTAGCTTTCGCTCATCAGAAGATAGAGGCGGTATAAGCTTTTTGAACTCTTCGTCAATTTTCAGTGTATAAACATTATTTTCGACCATAACCTTCCTCCTCTGTTTCGCAGACTGACACAGAGTTTTCGATGTTGAACATAATAACGCCTTTGCCGGGGAGTGATTCTCCGTCAATCCGATATGTCGTATTATCTTCCCATCCGGCGTAAATATTGAGAAGTCCCCGCACCAACGATTTGCTATTTAACTCGCATGATTTCATCCCTGCGAGAGAAGCAAAAATGATCCGGTGTGCTCTTAAATCCGAACGGTCGCTTCGCATAATGGCGAGAGTACGTTCCTCCGGATTTACCAGGAACAGGATATATTCTGGATCGTCAAGGGCGTGAATCGCATTTTTGTGAATGCGGATTCTATTCTTTCTAAAATCAACAGATAGCGTAGCCTTTTTTAATGCTCCGCTGTTCATAGCACATCCTCCTCCGTTGGCGGTATTGCGGTATCACTCGATGGCTCAAGCGTTTGACCGTCTTTTAGGCTGAAAACCGTGTAGCCATTAAAAATGTTTACTTGAAGTCGCTTTTTATGTTCATCGACAGGCAAACCAAATTGATTCTTCCATTCTGCTGGGAAAACCGGAGTACGCACAGATACGGGCTTCCCCCCGTCGGGCTGGATTCGCTGAAAAATTTCAGGAGTCGTCAGGTCGAAAGTAAATAAATACTCGTCGCCGCTCCGAATCAGCTTGCCAAGCAGTTTATAACGATTGTCAGAATTCCAATCCATTAAATCCATGATTTTAGCAAAGAACACACGGCATGTAACCTGTTTTGGCTTCCGTTTTTCACCCTTACTGCACCAGATAAATGAATCTTTCTCATCCTCACTGCTGGGCTGAACAGCTATTTTCAAGTCGCTCGGATTGACAAGAATCTTCACATAATCCACGGTAGGCAGGCGATTTAAGCATGCGGTATTTAAGGAAACCTTGCGGTTATTAAAGGTAATAGACGGCTCATGAACATGCGCGAAAAACTCACCGCGAACAACCTGATAACCGTCATAATTGAAATCATCGTCCTGGATAACCTCTGCCTCAGCTTGTACTTTAATACTTGGCTTACCTGCGGGAATGGTGTCTGGAGCCGTTATATTATGTTCTATCTCCATCATACATCCCCCCTTGCTCCATATCATTTATCAGTTGCTTTATTATAACCGCGATCTCCTCTGGATCGGATATTTGCAGATCCGGCCCGTCGTTATACGACTGGCCGGCCACTGTAACATTCCACATGCCGTCATGATCAATTGCGGCGAGTTCACGCGCTTGTGCATGACGGTAATAATTGCTGCCAAAGTTATCTGACCATGCTTGCGGGTACATAATCATATCTTTGTTCGGCCCGGTAGCAAGAAGTTGGGCGTCGCAATCCCAATATCCTCCTGTTTCCATATCACGAGTGAATATCTCAATTTCGCGCATATCAAATATTAGGAGGGAATCACTGCCTTTTTGCCTTCTTACGCCACGCACTCGGTACCGATAATCGGTGTTCCATCCGAATATCTCATACAGTGTTTTAAGAAATGCCGCCCCACTTATTGGCCGGGGATAGTAATTGTCTTCACCGATTTTTGCCCATTTTACAGCGTTTCTATGTTCTTTGGAACACGGGCGTACCGCCAGCAAATGCTCACTGGGATGAACTAGCATTTCCATATAGAGCTGTTGTTCAAATTTGCGTACGCACATCGTGCTGAACCAAATGCTGTCGGTCGATAACGAAACGCACAGTTTATGAGCTGTATCGAAAAATTGTGAGCGGGTGACCTCGAATCCGCGAAGGTCAAAGTCTCCACCGTGTGCTTCCACTTCCAAAGAGCTTGGCGGCTGACTGATTATTTCATCGTACACACTTGCTGAAGCAGAACGGTAATCATCTGCACGAAAGGCCGCCCACCGGGGATTTATGGAAACAAAACCTTTCAATGCTCCGTCGGCAATAACCTTTAACTCAGGTAAAATACCTTTGTTACCGTATTTAGCGTTACTTATCAGGCGTTGGACAGCTATAAAATCGTCCCGCGAAATTATTGCGTCATGATTGTCCTTTTTTCTGTACTGATTATGATTATTACGATTTTTTCTGGATAAGTGATCGAGATAGCTGGGTGTCCATGTTTTACGGGCAAGGATATCACCGCAATGACGCTCATTTTGTAGAATTTGCAATATGGAGCCGGGAGACCATGCCGTATTGTTCTTCTTTGTCGTGCGTCTGAGCCTGGTAAGCGTTTCCGCAATCTGTCGGCAAGTATATCCATAGAGATACATAAAAAATGTTAATCGAACCGTTTTCGCTTCTTCTTCGTTGATTACGAGGTTCCCATCTTCGTCATTGTCATAACCGAGCAGCGGCGGCGTCAAAAATATTCCTCGCCTAAACCGTTTCTCAATAGAATCATTCATAACGTTGCTTTTTATATGAGATTCTTCCTGCGCCAGTGTGGAGATGAACGATAGGCTCATTTCCATGTTGCTGTTTAGAGTATATATGTTCTCCATTTCAAAAAAAACGCCGATAGGTGGCTGCATGGCGGCTAATTGCCTGACACATCCAATACAATCCACGACATTTCGCGCAAAGCGTGAAACACTTTTTGTCACGATTAAATCAATCTTTCCCGCCTTACAGTCCGCAAGCATTTTTACAAAAGCATCGCGGTGCTTTAATGAGGTGCCGGAAATGCCCTCGTCAGCATACATTTCAATAAGATGCCAGCCCTCATGGCGGGTAACCATCTCCATATAATGATTTTTCTGCAATTCATATGAGGAAGTCTGCCGCGGGTCATCGGTGGACACGCGGGCATAAACCGCGACACGTTTCTCGCTATGATCTTCGAAGAAATTCTCTCTAGGGGTTGCGGGGATGAGGTCTATTTCATTGGGGTCAATTCCTTGATATCGAGCTCGAATTTTATCTTTCTTATCTTCAATGCCTTTGATCGGCATATCGTTATCTCGCATCACAATTCCTCCTTAAAAGGCGCACGCAAATAATTATAAGCAGTAAGCGCTTAAAAGAAAATTAACCACAGGTAAGCCGATTTACCTGTGGTTAATATAAGGCGTTATTTTTCTTCAATATTCTCCTGAAGCCAACAATTAACGCGCAGACTTCTTTTGGCTGCAAAGGCCATTTCAAAAATAAATCGTTTTTCGTCTTTGTTGCAGTCCTCCAGAAGATGGGTGAACTCCGTATGGTACTCTTCGGAATCATTGCTTTGATTGCCGGTCAGCAGCGAATCTACAGTAACGCAGAGGGCGTTTGCTATTAATACGAGTGTCGTTAGACTGGCTTGCTTGGCCGCTGTCTCAATTAGACTTACATACGTTACAGACTTATCAATTTGCTCTGCCAAATCTGCCTGCGACATGTGTTTCGATGTACGAAACTCCTTTACTTGCCTGCCAATGAGTTTAAAGTTAATTGCCAAAAGCTATTCCTCCTATTGTGTTTTACTAAAAATATACAGTAGGAGGTAAACCTGTGAAACAACTGGCTGGATATGCATAGAAGCAATATTTGTTGAAGTAATAGGGGAAATGTGCTAAAATGTAATATACTCTCAAAAATCTTGCTATTCTGTAGTTAGATCAGGGGAGGTGTTAGCATGGATAATGAAGTAGGAATTAATGATGCAGGACTTAATAGCTTGTCTGGATTTGCCTACCAAATAAAAGTATTTATATATCGGCTAACACTAATACAAGACGGTCAGCGTGTAGAATTCGAAACCTTAGATGATGTGGCGGTTACTTCTTTGCATAATAAGGATTCTATATCTGATTACTGCTTAAAATGGAGTGCCGACGCAAATTCCTCATTAGAAGTCTTCCAAGTAAAGCAAACAAATGTAACGGAATCCGTTGGACAACAAGTTCTATATAATTGGCTCTTGGCTTATAATCAACGATCCCAGATAGAGAAATTTACGTTGTATATTGCACGGGGATATTCATTTACTGCAAAGACGTTTTCTAATGGTGCCCAAAAGGCCTACGACGTTATAATGAAGTCTGATAAAGGTTCAACGGCTTTAATCACTCGCGTAAAGCGACTGTATCAATATGATTTTGCGAAATTTGAAAGTGACTATAATGCAATATGCGACAAAGTTAAGGTGGAGTTTTTAGATGAAATCAACAACCTTATCAACAAACAATTGGAATCTCCATTTCATGCAACGGCGCATCAAATTAAGGACACTTATTTTGAGAGTCGTGTAAATGAGCTCGTCACTAGAATTTGTGCGCGAATTATTGAAAGTGCGGGAAAGAGAATCCCTTATGTATGCGTTCCAGCTGAATATATGCAATTATGTGAGGAAGTTTGCAATAATATCTCTCCTGCAAATTATTCGCCGGATTATGAAGCCTTTAGTCAGTTATATGCCTCAGGTGAATTGACGGAAGAGATTGTTAAATCAAGAGAGTACAGACAGCTTTGCCATTGCAATTTACAAACAACAAGTGTTCTGGAGCATTTGCGATGGGAACAATACTATCAGAATATTAGGCAACATTACCTCGCCGATGCAAAAAAAGAAACTATTTCAAAGATCGAGGGTGTTGCACACCAAAATCATACCGATGTAGTTCTTGAGCTCCAATTAGATGATAAAGATATCCCTCTTCGTAGACTAATTAAAACAAAAGATCGTAAAATCTCTGATTTGAGCGATGAATATTCAAGATGGGGGACATATATCTTCTTGACCCAAGATGGCTTACCAAAACAGATTTCTTGGAAAGATGAAGATGGTGACATAGATGAAAAGTGAAAATGATCAACTTCTGGATATCCAAATCGAAGTAGTACAAGCAAGTATTTACTGTGACATCATTAAGAAAATTATTGCGAAACATCGCAGTATGAGTTTAATTAAGATTATCGCCTTTAGCTATATTATCAAAAAACGAGAGTATCTAAAGGGGAGCCTCTACAGAGGAAACAATAAGTTGGATGTTTTATTAAAATTCCTCTCACAAGGCAACGGATTATTTGATGATTTATGTGTTCAAATGCCTTATATCATGCAATCTATTGATATTTTGGTAAAGGACGGTGCTTGTGAAGTCCACGAGGGAGAACTAATATACGATATATCGAGATCGAGTAGTATGGAAAGTTTTGATGCTTTTACCGAATCTGCATTGCAAGAGAGTAAGATGTATTCGGATAGACAATTTCTAAGAGAGGTGATAAGCATTGTTTAAACTCATTAAATTATCTCTCTATGGTGAACAAGAGGAGCAAGTTTATTCTTACGATTTTGTAGATGGGATTAACTATTTCAAGGGGGTAAACGACTCTGGGAAGACTGAATTTTATACCTTTTTGGACTATATGTTTGGAGCGAATATATATCTAGCAGATAAAGATTGGTTTCGAGACTCATTAAATCATGCTAGGTTATCATTTTCGTTTAATAACCATGAGTTTGTGGTTACAAGGTATTTAAAGGATGTTAATAAAAATCAACTAAGATATCTAGACGAAACTGATTTGGAATTTATGCGCTTAGATGAATATCGTGCTAAGCTAAACACAATTTTTGCGATTAATCAGGAAACCCTGAAAGAACTACATTCTTTTGTTGAAGAAGATATTAGCTTTAGAACATTTACAGTATTTAATTTTTTTGGAGAAAACCGTCAAGGAATTTTAAACGATTTTTTTGATAAATGCAACGACATAAGATACTCTATTAAAGTGCCAGCAATATTGAATTATGTGTTTAACAGGAATATTGCAAGAATAAGCGAACTAAAACGTCAAGAAGAAATTTTGAAAGCAGATATTGAAAAACTTGAAAAACGAAGTATACAAAACGATGATATACGAGCAAGAGTAAATCACCAGCTAAAAATTCTTGGAATTAACAAAGTATTTAGCGGTGCAAATTCCAGCGGAATTTTGCATGAAATTTCAAATTTGCAGAGTTTAATTGAAAAGAATGAATCAGCCATTAAGACGCTGGCAATTACTGAATTAGAGGCAATTTACACAAGCTTAGATGAGCAGATAAAAAAGCAGAAGAATTCCGAATTTGACCACAAGCAGTTTATAGACGATGAAATCAAGCAAAAAGCTCTATTAAACAATCTACAGGAACTTTTATTTCAGAAGCCTGACTATGATTATTTGGTCAAGCCGATTATTGATTTACTCGGGAATCTTGATAAAAGCATTTCATTTAATAAATATTTAATTCAAGAAAATACCACAGCAGAATTAAAAAAGCAACGGGAAAAAGTTAAAAAACAAATACTTGCCAATAAATCAAGATTTACAATCTATTCTGCTTCGGAAAAAGCACAGGCGATTACTCTGATCAATGAGTATTTAGGTTATTATGATGAAGACTTGGATAATGACAGCCTAGCTTCAAAAAAGAGCGAGCTGAAGAAAATAAGAGAAGAAATTCGTATCCTTCAGAATGGAAATGACACTGAAAAAATCCATGCTCTTTCAGCGGATATTACACATCTATATAAAGCTTCGACGGTTGTGTCCGATTTAGCTGAATACGATTTTAGAAAGCCTGGATTTCAAATTACATATCTGAAAAATGGCAATATCCTTCAACCCCAGATAGTTGACGAAGAGGAAGATAGAAAGAATCAATTTAAAAACTTTTACACAGGCAGCAAAGCTAGGCATACTCTAATACAGCTTTGTGGCTATCTTGCTTTTCTCCGAATGCTGATACAGGAAAATAAATACCCGCTGATTCCATTTTTGTTGATAGACCACATTTCACAACCGTTCGATAAAAAGAACGGCAATGCCGTTGGCGCTGTTTTGCATGAAGCATACAAGACTATTCAAAAGTCAGCGTTCCAAATTATTTTATTTGACGATGAGAACGCTACCGATTTAGGCATAACGCCAGATTTAAATACGAATCTTTTGGACGATGGAAAAAGTGGGTTCAATCCTTTTTATGTTGTGCAACCCAACGACCAAGAAAGCAGTAAGAGCATTGGGGCAGAAGTGAGTGAGGACGGGCAAACCTAATGCCATTCAGTCGGGGTTTTAATGCCATTGGAGCGCCCCTTCAATGCCATTCATTCGCCCGCAAAAATAATAATGTAATCTGTGCAATCTGAGGGGAATGGAACAAGGGTTAGCTCGTCCTTGTAGTTGGAGTCAATGCCATTCAGTTAGGGGAGCGTTTTTCAAAACCCCCTGAATTATCAAGCGTTTTCGGCGAAAGTCAAAAAGAACCACCCATAAAAACATTTCGTTCTTGGGGGTGGTTTACCGTATACTTTGGGAGAGCGCTTGAATGGCATTCAAGAGGCCAGCGGTTCGATCCCGCTTATCTCCACCAAAAATGAACCACAAAGGCAAAATGACCTTGTGGTTTTTCATTGTTTGACAAATAGGGTGCCTGATCCAAATAAAAAGTGAGCACACCACACTTTGGATGTTGATTCCAATAGCGCGGTCTTCCTTTAAATTAATTTATGACGAATAAGAACGGATATGAACTTCACTTTATAATTACAAGCGTCAACGGAGTACCTTGCTCCGGTTTTTCGGGCATCCAGAGTTTCTTATCTTGCGCTGCATACATCAGGGTATATATACCAAAATCCCAAAGGTCGACATAGGTGTGGTAGTCTACATAGCTTTTTGTGATTTTCGGAAAGTCAGCTTTGTGCATCGCGGAAATTCTTTTACCAAGCACAGTCAATATAGGCTCGGTCTCTTCCATCAACGGGCGATAGATATCTTCACGCAATTTATCAATCTGTTCCGGTGTAAAGATAACAAAGCTGGGTTTATAACTGCTTCCATCTTTAATAATCAATCCATCGGCAATAGCTTCCGCAAGTGCTTCTTTTCCATGTGGCTCTAATTTGTCTTCAGAAAACCAAGATTCAATGACCGATGTATATATCCAGTGCAATAATGCGCGCTTTGTGGCATCTGCATGAGCAATGTCAGGGTGGTATGCATTCCCGGCAAAGCAGTTTACACCCAGCCAATAATACATATCGGTGGTGTTGCCCGGAATACAACTATCTGACATAATACCGCAATAACCGCCCCAAAGGATATCTCCTTGATAGCCATTCGGGTCGAGTTCTTGTCCTTCGGTTTTATCCCCCGCCATTATAATATATTTACCACCATCCGGGCGTATGGGACGTTCATCTATTCTTTTCAGCTTTGTGAGCAGAGGGCTGTTGCGGCTAACAAAGCTAATATACATAGTAATTATAGCCCACATTAGCCTTTCGGTAGGGAACACACAACCATAAAACCCTATTTCCCTAATTCTCTTTTCATGCGACCATAAATAATCAATAACTACGTCGATAAGTTCCTTACGAGTTTCAGAATACATCGTACCGATGTCCTGCATATGCCGCCTGCTTATAATAGGAAATAAAGTCGTATACTTTTTACCTTCGAGTGCTATAAATTCACGGTTTACAAGCCATTCCAAGTCATATTCAAGATATGGCCTTGGAATCCCTGTGAGGGAAATGAGTTCATCAACAGTTTTCGCCTCCCGATAACACATTAGGCAAAGATTCTGTCGTATCAAACTACCATTTATCCATTTGGTGTCGGGACTTGGGCCGCTGTCGCACATATACCTATGCTAAGCCTACCGGGACGATATACATAATCAGTTTCAGGAATACTCATGTTCTCAATCTCCTTTTTTACTTTTTTACGAGCGTCAAAGAGGTGCCACGTGACAGCGCTTGCAGATGTGCCAAGTTTTTTAGCCGTGTCAACGATTGATAAATCTTCGAGATAATGAAGAATCATTGCTTCACGTTGAATGTAACTGAGATTAAGAATCTCACGACGCATTTTCGAAATATAATGGTTCTTAACTTCCTCAGATATAAATTCATTTTCAAAATTTGTTTCGTCTTTAAAACCCTCATTAAGCTCAGTAGCTCTTGATTGCTTTGACTTATCCCTTAGATAATTGCACCAGCAGTAGTGTGCTACTTTCCACAATAAGTTTTCAGGCTTCTCGACAGATTCAGCTTTAGCTATCGCAACGAAGAACTGTAAGAATACCTCCTGGGATAGATCTTCTCCGGTAGACCGATTTCCGGTTTTTCTGACTGCCCACGACAGAATCTGACTGAGTTTTTCATCTGCGACTTGATCCCAAAGTAATTTGTTTTTCACACTGTCACCTCCTCTTAATTTGTTATTCACGCTGTCACCTCCTCTTAGATGGCTTCAATTATATAGTAACGGGAAGATGAAAATCTTAGGGAAAATGCCTTATATATTTTAATATAAATTTATCAATTTTAAGAGATTTGCCGGCCTTGATGAATCAAAGTCGGCACAAATTTTTGTTTGCAATAGGTTAAATCAGCTCATTTTTTTCTGCAAAGATAAATATCCCTATGCCGGCTGCTACCGATAAATTCAATGAATCTACAAGCGACGACTGCGGGATTGTCACACTTGTCCCAATAGACCTACATTGAGCAGGCAACCCCGCCGCTTCATTGCCGAACAGCAGTGAAAACAGCGGTACACGCGGACAGTTACTTCGATTAAGTGATATTTTGCCTTCCGGTGTGAACGGAAAACATACATGATCAGGGAACGCTTTTTTATATGCATCAAATGAATCAAAACATTGGAATCTTATATGGAATAACGCTCCCATGGATGCACGTATCGTTTTGGGATGGAAAATGTCGGCCGCCGGAGTTACCACTGCAAGGTCATGCATGTTCAGCCCGGCCATGGTACGGATGACCGTACCCAGATTCCCCATATCGCTCGGATTTACCAGAACAACGTGGGGACGATTCGTCATCAGCCGACAGAAGTACTTTCTAAAAACACCCAAAACATATGTGTTTTCTTTCCGGTTTATTCGTTCAAACACTCGGTCATTATACAATACAGGAATACCTTTTTCTCGGCAAAATCCATCTATATTCTCTATTCCTGCATATTTTGAGTGGATATAAACAGCTCTCACGACGATCGGATTTGCTTTTAGCATTTCAATTGTCGCATATGCACCGGATGTGTAGGAGTAATCAAACTCCTCTTTATATGGTCTTATATTATTACTGTTCATCGAAACTCGCTCCTTAAATATCATTTGAGTTTAAGGATGCAAAGCCTAAATGACAAACGACGCTTCAGCGTCAGCTAAAGATTCGATCCATGCAAGGCGCGTCGTCTGTTTTCAGACTTTGCATGGACCTTGCCAAGTACAATGCCATAATTAACTTCCATTTCCTCACCACCTTCCGAAAATATTTAACTTGATTTTTACATTCTACTTTTTATTGCTCTTAAAATTGCACCTCTACCATGATTGATGCACTTATCCAACACCTTGACCTCGGAAAACCCTGCATCACAAAGAAGCCCCGTCTGTTCATTGACCGTTAACGGAATATCAATATGGTATTCCCCAGGTGAGACCTTGGTAGATACATGCGCCAAGATTTTTTTATACCGCCTGCTGTATTGCTCTGCAAGAGGCGCATCCACTATAAAATCGCTTTCGATATATACACCGCCTTCCCTCAAAGTGCTGTAAATCTTTTTATAAATCTCAACCTTTTCATCCTGCCAAAAATGATGCATGGTCATGCTTGACACAACCATATCAAATGTACTCTCAGGGTATTCCCAAGAAAGGTATGAAGCCTGTATTGCAGTGATCTGTTCCACTTTGTCTTGATGATGTTCCAGTAAAATGTTCAGCATTTTACGCGACAGATCAATACAAGTAATGTGAGCATTAGGAGCCTTCTCCCATATATAATTAAGCTCAATTCCGGTTCCACAACCAATATCAAGGATGGAAATAGGTTCTTGTGTTATCGGAATAGACTTGCCAAGTTTAATATAGTCGTCAATACCGCCACCTGAGAGCATGTGATCATTGTATCCAAGCGCCCTCCTGTCGAAAAATGCTGCCATGTTTTCAGGTAAATAGAGGTTATTATCATCCCACTCCGGACCGGGCAAATAGTCCGTATGATAAAGTTTAAAGCAGTCAAATGCACTTTCTACGCCGTCATGCGGGAGAATACGGGTATCACAGTACACAAATCCAAGTTTCTCAATTACCCGACGTAAAACTAAGTTCTCCGGCTTGATAATAGCAGATAACATATCTTGCCGGGTTTGTTCAAATGCCCACCAAATAATTGCCTTACCCGCTTCTGTTGCATACCCGTTATTTTTATATTCATCTGTAACCTCTAACAGGATCATAATCTCGTTGTTTAGTTCTCGCTTTGGAGCAACACCTACCAATCCGACACATTTGCCGGTAGATTTCAGCTCTACAGCCAATACAACACGAGGGACGGTGACATCAAACTGATCAATGTTGATCTCTCCTGCAGCGGTCTCTTCAGTAAATGAACGAAGAATCAATCTTTTAGTTTCGATTTTCATATTCATATTAAATTTTCCACTCCTTTTTCCATAGCTCTCTGTTACAAACCGTTTCAAATCCTATACTTGTGTAAAATTCTTTGACACCGCCAAAGCAATATGATGCTCCCAAGTCTTTTGTCTTTTTCATCGCTTCCGTAAGGCAGATTGTTGCAAGTCCCAATCTACGATATTTCGGCACGGTAGCAAGAGGTTCAAGATAAGCATATTTATTTTGAGAGTCAAACCACATTCCTAATGCACAGGCGTATTCACCGTTTGGAGAAACAGCAATGGTCATAAGTTTTAAGCTAGCACGTGGTGCATTCCAGCATTTTATATTACCGTCGATATTTTCAGCCGGAGGTATTTCATCATGATCAAAACCTCGCCAAAAACATTCCGAAAGCTTAGCATAATCAATATCAGTTCCGTCGATGATTGTAAAACCTTCAGGTAAGACTCGATAGACAAACGGCTTTGTATAGTTGAAAGTCTTTACCGGTTCACTATGGGATAAAAAATATCCATGGGAAGCAAGCAATTCTTGTTTATTTTCTTCTTTGTCAGTAATCCAAACCTGTAATTTGTATTTATTATCTTTATCAACCGATAGCTCACGCTCAGCCCATGAAAGCAGCTCAGGTAAGAGAAACTCGTAGGGTTCCGATGTATGCAAGTGGCATGTACCCATGTTCATTTCATAACAGGCAATACCAACAATTTTACCGTTATCTTCCCAAAGTCCGAAATGATCCGAGCGCAAATAATCGAACCATTGCAAGTGATGAGCATATTCAAAATACTGCGGTAACAGATAACTGTTTAAAGTTTCCTTATCATATGTGTCGGTTAAAAACCGATGTACTCGCTGGAAATCCGTTAGTATTTTGTATCTCCTTTGCGATACACTTGTTTTATAGTTATTTTCAATCATAATGTAAATCCTCCTTGTTAAAACTCGTGGTAAGGAGCTTGAAAGCCCCTAATTACGGCAATTTTCCTTTCGGCTACTTTGACTACTTTGTTTTTCTATCACGAGTTATCTCCAAAACAAAATAGCTCCAATCTCGTAACGAAAGCTATCGTTATCGGAATGGAGCTATTCAATGCCGTACTATTAAGAGACCCAATGTGCTCTTCGATATAAATATAGCGCGACAATGATTAACCGGAAATGCCCGGCAAGCCGATATTAATCGACTCATAACCCCAAATCTCAATAACACTTTAAAGCCCGTTAAAAACAGGCTGTCCTAAAATGCCATCTGAAAATTTGAAATTACTTTGAAATCATCTTCACGCCACCAAATCATGTATTTTTATACATGGTACCATATAATACTAAACATTTCAATGAAATAGGAAAATAAAAATTACTGTACTAAACTCATAAATTGGTTATAATAAGTGTGATGTGATCACACTAAATGGAACGTAAGATAGCAAAAAAAATAATTGCATGGAAAAGCACCCCCAAACGCATGCCACTTCTCATTTATGGAGCAAGACAGGTAGGGAAAACATGTATAGTTCTGACTTTTGGAAAGACCTATTACAAAAATACAACGTATTTTAAAAATTTTTGAACGTGATTTAATGCCCGAACGAACCATTAGGTATATATTGCCGATATGGCAAAGTATACCACCCCGCAAGAGATCACTAAGATCATGGCAGCATGGGCCAGCGTACCGGCACAGTTGGCAAAAGAAAATCATAAGTTTCAGTATAATGTAATCAAATCCGGAGCCAGGACTTATGAATACAAAATGCCGCTCGAATGGCTTAAAACAGCAGGTATTATAAAAAAATGTATCCGGGTTTCTGAAGGTAAAATGGCCCTTGAGTGCTTACGCAGACAACAGTTCGTTTAGGATTTACATGATGGATACCGGAGTACTATGTTCGAAATTCAATATTGCAGCTAATGTTGTCATCAACAGTCCTACAAGCTTTGACGGATTCAAAGGTGCTTTGGCTGAAAACTATATTATGCAAGCACTCGTAACAAACGGCTTTTTCTCACATTATTGGAGTTCACCGGGTAAAGCGGAACTGGATTTTGTATTTCAGGACAAGCAGGGAAATATTATCCCTTTGGAGGCGAAGTCGGCTGATAGTGTTAAGGCAAAGAGTTTACGAAACTTTGTATCGCTATATAAACCACCTTATTCCATTCGTGTATCTGCAAAAAACTTTGGTTTTGAAAGTGACATAAAGAGTATTTCGCTATATGCGATGATTTGCTTGAAACCATGAGAACGCCGGACAGCTATTGTAATGAAAAGGAGCTCGTATGAGTATAAATCCCCCCTCTCGCTACAATTTGATTTGTTCATATGTTGATTCAATTTTTGATGGGATAGTTGATTCAAAAGAAAAGCGCGCTGCAACTGTCCATTCCTTTGGCGTTGCACAATGCTGTGCCTTGCTGGCAAAAAAGCGCGGACTCAACGCAGAGCTTGCATCGATCATCGGTTTGTTGCACGATCTATATGCCTACAAAACCGGACACATACCCTTACATTCTATAAACGGTTCGGAGATGATTCGAGTTACCTTTAAGTATAGTTTAAACGGTGTTTTTACCAATGAGGAACAAATCCTTATAAAATCCGCAATTTATCATCATTCCGATAAAGATCTTCTTCATGATGAATATGATGAGCTTTTAAAAGATAGCGATATATTGCAACATTATCTTTTTGACACCACATCTGATGAATATACAGGAGCAAGACTGAAAAATGTCGCAAAGGAGCTTGGTATTTCGGTTCCAACCGCTAAAGCGGCTCATGCTCTTGATTCTCAGCCGCATTTATTTGATCGTGTTCTTCTTGGTAACATTGCCGAATCCCTTGCTAAGAAACATATAAAAGGTGGAAGATCGGATACCGATTATATGAACATCATACGCTATTTTCCGGAAGAGACCGCTTTTGATGAATTAAAGAATGCTTGGTGCGCAGCCTTTGTCTTTCATTGTTGTATGAAAGCAAGGCTTTTGTTACCTATACGCACGCCTCATACAGCAAAAGAAGTTGCTAACTATCGATTTGCATGTGTTCTTTCTTGGTACGAGTGGGGCATGTCCAACGATTTCTGCTATTTTGAAAATGATTGTATTCCCCCTCAAGGCGGAGATATCGTAATATATAAAAATATAATCCCGAAAGAATATAAGCCGGAAAACAGTGCTTGGTGCGATCACATTGGAATTGTTTTATCCTGCGACAACGAATCATTGTTGGTTGCAGAAGGAAATGTTAATAATCAAAACAGATCCGGTATCGTATCACGCAAACGTGACGAAACCATTGGTTGCTATCTTCGTATTCCGACAGATTACAGCTATAATGATCGGAATATAGATTTCAAAACAGGAAAAAAAAGAGTTGTAAAATATGAGTGAGGTTGAATCATGTTCGTCGGATGGGCAAAGATCCGGAATTTATCGCTTACGCCCAAAGCAATCTCGTCGAACCCCAAAATCTTGCTGTTTGCCGTATGAACTTATCAAGTGATAAAAAGTAATCCCATTCCTAGGAAATGAATAACTTTTGTTATCCGGAATGTTTTCTGCTACACTATAAATAATTAAAAAATACATAGGAGAAGGTGGAAAAATGTTGTTCATAAAAAATGGTTTGGTTTACACCATGACAGGTGAAGTCATCGAGAACGGTTGTATTTTAGTGGATGACGGAAAGATTGTTGCTGTAGGAAAAAACCTTGAGGCACCTAGTGATTGTCAAATAATCGATGCCGGCGGAAGAATGGTAACACCGGGCTTTATAGAGGCACATAGTCATTTAGGGCTTCATGAGAGCTCCATTGGTTTTGAAGGTTCGGATTACAATGAAGCTATTGATCCGGTAACACCTCACATGAGAGCAATCGACGGACTTAACCCCATGGATTTCTCTTTGCAAGAGGCTTATCAAAACGGTGTCACCACAGCTGTTACGGGCCCTGGAAGCGCGAATGTAATCGGTGGCACATTTGTGGCCATTAAAACATACGGTCATCGTGTGGATGACATGGTGATCAAAAACCCTGTAGCTATGAAAGCTGCGTTTGGTGAAAACCCCAAGAGAGTTTATAACAACCAAAAGAAGAGCCCTAGCACAAGAATGGGAACTGCCGCAGTGCTCAGAGAAACCTTGTTTAACACCAAAGTGTATATGGAAAAGAAGGAACAAGCCATTAAAGAAGGTAAAACTCCTGATTTCAATATGAAGCTTGAAGCAATGATTCCTGTTATGAAAAAAGAAATTCCTCTAAAAGCACATGCCCACAGGGCAGATGATATATTTACCGCTTTAAGGATTGCCAAAGAATATGACATTGACATCACTCTCGATCATTGCACAGAAGGTCACTTGATTGCAGATGATTTGGCTAAAGAAGGAAAAGGCGCGATCGTAGGTCCTACATTCGGACACCGGACAAAATTCGAATTGCAGAATAAAACATGGGATACACCCAAGGTTCTTGTGGATGCCGGTGTTAAAATTGCCATCACAACGGATTCTCCGGTCACTCCCCTACATTATTTGCCACTATGCGCCGGTTTAGCCCACAAAGCAGGCCTTAATGAAATGGAAGCTTTCAAGGCAATTACCATCAATGCCGCTGAAATTACCGGTATTTCAGATCGGGTTGGGAGCATTGAACCGGGAAAAGATGCCGATATCGTTATTTTTGACGGAAATCCCATCAAAGATGTTGATTATCAAACCTTTATCACCATCATAGACGGGAAAGTGATTTATCAAAGATGATAATCATATAATCCAAATATTAAACTTTAGAAGGTGAAATATATGTCGAATACTTATCAATATACACTCGGTGAAGAAGTGGCCAATACCATCACTCATGGTGTCATGGCGGCTTTGTGTTTATTAGCATTACCCTTTGCAACCATATGGGTTCTACTCCAAGGAGAACTGATTGATGCAATCGGAGTATCCATATTTGTCATTTCAATTTTTCTAATGTTTTTGTCGTCAACCTTGTATCATTCCATGGCAAAAGACACCAAACACAAACGAGTTTTCAGAATATTCGACCACATATTCATCTATGTTGCAATTGCAGGCAGCTACACTCCTGTAGCGCTTTCGGTTATTGGAAGATGGCAAGGAATCGTCATAACATCTTTACAGTGGGTTATGGTGATCTTTGGTATCCTCCAAAAAACATTAACCAATCGGGAGAAGCCAAAATCATATGTTGCCGTATATATTATCATGGGGTGGACCGTGTTGGCTTTTTTACCGTTGTTCATAAAGAAGGCCGCCATGGAACTGGTTGCACTTATATTGTTAGGCGGTGTTTTTTACTCGGTCGGTGCTGTTATTTTTAAAAAGAAGGCCTTCAAATATTATCATATGGTCTGGCACTTTTTTGTTAATGCAGGTGCAATTGCTCATTTCATCGGTATTACATTTTATATATACAAATGATCCGTCATATATTACTATGGCCTCTGAAAACGGAATACTCATTGATGTGGACATCATAAAGAACGGAGATACCATATGGTCTGGTCCCCTATGGATGACACCGAAATAAAGGAGGAATAAAATTTATGTTTTATGATTTGTTGAAAACCAGAAGAAGCATCAGAAAGTTTCAAGACAAAGAAGTGGAAAGGGAGAAACTGGATCTCATTTTGAAAAGTGCCTTGTTAGCCCCATCATCAAGATCGATAAGACCATGGGAATTTATAGTGGTTAGCGACAAGGAATTGCTCAACAAGCTTTCTAAATGTAGAGAGCACAGCTCACAATTTCTATCCGGTGCCAAGCATGCGATCATCGTCATTGCCGACGCTGAGAAAAGTGATGTTTGTGTGGAGGATGCTTCCATCGCCTCTATTGTCATCCAACTTGCTGCTCAATCCCAAGGATTAGGGTCGTGCTGGATCCAGGTAAGAAATCGATTCCGAAACAAAGAAGAAAGTGCAGGAAACTATATCAAGGAACTTATGCATATCCCTGAAAAGTACTGCGTTGAAAGCATCATTGCAATCGGTTATCCAAATGAAAATAAAAAGCCATATGATGAAAATGATTCGGCTTACGATAAGATCCACTATGACAGTTTCTAAGAAATAAGGAGGACACAAAATGTTATTGTCTGAATATAAGCCGGTGAGCGAATTGGTGCTAAGGCAGAGCGTGATCAAGAAACCAAGATATGATGTTATCGATGTTCACACCCATTTTGGGCTTACAGGAGTAGGCGCCAACTATATGAATAAGTATGATACCCAAAAAGCCGTTGAGCAATTACGAAATTCCGGTGTGAAAAAGGTAGTGAATCTAGACGGCATGTGGGGAGAAGAATTGGATCAAATGCTTGAAAAAACCAAGCCATGTGAAGATTTCTTTATTACATTCGGTACAGTGGATGTTTCAAGGATTGATGAAAAAGACTTCGAAGTGTATGTTAGAAACACAATCAGACAGTCAAAAGAAAAAGGGATCAAAGGTTTGAAGTTTTTAAAGGATGTCAGCCTTGTCATAAAAGATAGCCAAAGCAAATACATCCCCATTGATGATGCACGACTTCGAGTCATTTGGGAGACTGCAGCAGAGCTAAAACTCCCCGTTCTGATCCATATAGCCGATCCGGTGGCCTTCTTTAAGCCGATCGACTCAAACAACGAGCGATATGAAGAACTTTGTCGCAACCCGGGTTGGTCATTTTGCAAACAGGGAATGTTCACCTTTGAACAATTGATGGAGATGCAGGAAAACTTGCTTAAGAATCATCCCGACACAACATTTATTATTGCTCATGGAGGCTCCTATACTGAAAATCTAAAACAAGTCAGTGAATGGTTGGACAAATATCCAAACATGAATGTGGATATCGCAGCTAGAATTGCAGAGCTGGGCAGACAGCCCTTTACATCACGGAAGTTTTTTCAACAATACCAAGATCGGATTCTGTTTGGAACAGACGGGGGACCTTCCAATTCAAGTTATCCCATTTATTATCGTTTTCTAGAAACAGATG
>ENA-UOOK01002034-UOOK01002034.1-fermentation-metagenome-genome-assembly--contig:-NODE-2034-length-25563-cov-7.025757_pt1 | contig 25563 bp, 24 predicted proteins | sample MGYA00245777_ERZ724023 | MGnify/ENA primary metagenome ERZ724023 (study PRJEB28704, sample SAMN03018312) | fermentation metagenome | biome: anthropogenic terrestrial biome; feature: soil; material... | reverse complement strand
CCCTTTAAGAAAAGTATAAACAAAAGACCCACATACAATTCGCCAAGCTACGCGGCGGGCAAAAATGCCCGCGCGGCGGCGATTATACATGAGTCTCGTTCATTAAGATATGTCAGGCCGGAACGGCCGTGCATGTTGGACATATCACACTTTCGTGCGAACTACTCCCTCAAGGGGCTTTGTTTATCCAAATTATACCGTGTCTTCGGCCAATTGTCAAGAGACGCGGGGGCGCCGCCGGGGCGGAAATTCCAAAGCACGCGGCCCGGAGGAAAACCGGCCGTTTCAGGAAAGTTCCAGCTGGCCGGTATAGAGCTGATAGTACCGGCCCTTTTCGGCCACCAGCTCCTCATGGCTGCCGCGCTCCAGGATCTCGCCGTTCTCCAGCACGATGATCGCCTTTGCGTTCCGGACGGTCGAAAGGCGGTGGGCGATCACGAATACGGTTCTGTTTTCCATCAGCCGGTCCATGGCCGTCTCGATCAATTTTTCCGTGTGCGTGTCGACCGAGCTGGTCGCCTCGTCCAGAATCAGCACGGGCGGGTCGGCCACCGCGGCCCGGGCGATCGCGAGCAGCTGGCGCTGGCCCTGGCTGAGGTTGTTTCCGTCTTCGGTCAGCATGGTGTCGTAGCCTTTCGGGAGCCGCCGGATAAAGGAATCCGCGTTCGCGAGCTTCGCGGCCTGCGCGACCTGCTCAAAGCCGGCGTCCATATTGCCGAAGCGGATGTTGTCCGCAATTGTCCCCGTGAACAGGTGCGTGTCCTGAGGGACGACCGCGATGGAACGGCGCAGATCGTCTTTTTTGATGTCGCGCACGTCGATCCCGTCGAACGTGATGATTCCGGAAGTGACGTCGTACAGCCGGTTGATCAGGCTCGCGATCGTCGTCTTCCCTGCGCCGGTGGAGCCGACGAAAGCTATTTTCTGCCCCGGCTTGGCATACAGGCTGATCTTTTTGAGGATCGGCCGGTTGTGCGCGTAGCCGAACACCACGTCGTGGAACCGCACGTCGCCGCGCAGGGGAACCAGCTCCGGCCGCCCGCCCTCTCCGGGGCGGCGCCACGCCCACATCCCCCTGGGGGACTCCCGGAGCGCGCCGTCCGGAGTCTGTTCCGCATGGACCAGCGTCACGGCGCCGTGGTCTTCTTCCGGGGCAACCTCCATGATTTCCGAGATCCGCTCCGCGCCGGAAAGCGCCGCCATGATAAAATTGAGCTGCAGGGCGAACTGGTTCACGGGCATCGCCGACTGGCGGACGTAGACGAGGTAGGACGCGAGGCCGCCCAGGTCCATCCAGCCGGAGATCGCGAAAAACGCCCCAGCGCACGCCGAGACGGCATAATTGAAATAGGAGATGCTCACGACGACCGGGACGAGGAAGCCGGAATAAGTCAGCGCGTCGGTCGCGGAATTCCGCAGCTCTTCATTTTTCTCCGTGAATCTCTTCATGTTGGCGCTCTCGTGATTAAAGACCTTGACGACCTTTTGCCCGGCGACCGTTTCCTCGATGAACCCGTTGAGCTCCCCCATATATTTCTGCTGCATGGAAAAGAAAGCGTGGCTCTTTTTGCTGCTGTACCGAAGAAACAGAAACATGCAGAAAAAGGAGGTCAGCACAATCAGCGAAAGCAGCGGGCTCAGGATGATCAGCATGGAAAAGGTCCCGACGATGACGACAAAGCTCTGAATCACCGCGGTGAAGCTGTTGTTCAGGGCGTCCGAGATCGTATCGATGTCGTTGGTAAAGCGGCTCATCAGCTCGCCGTGCGTCGTCGCGTCGAAAAAGGAAAGAGGCAGCGTCTGCACCTTCCGGAAAAGGTCCCCGCGGATCTCCCGGATGATTTTCTGGGCGACTTTCACCATGAGCTGCGTGTACCCGTAGGAGGACAATACGCCCGCCAGGTAGAGCAGGCCCATCAGGGCCAGCATCCGGAGAAGCCCGGGGACGTTCCCCGGAAGAATATACCGGTTGATGGCGGGCCGAAACAGATAGACGCCGAAAATGTTGGCGAAGGAGCTGATCACCACAAGGACCGCGACCAGCGAGAGCGCGAAGCGGTTCTTTTTCAGATAGCGCGAGAGGAATTTCAGCGTCTTTTTCAGATCTTTCGGTTTTTCGTGCCGCATCTGCCGCGCCATCAGGCAATCGCCCCTTTCTTCTGGATTTCATAGATGTCCTGATAAATTTTGTTGTGGGCAAGCAGCGTGTCGTGCGTCCCGACTTCGTTGATCTTCCCGTCCTCGAGCACCACGATCCGGTCTGCGTGCTCCATGGAGTTGATGCGCTGGGAAATGATGATTTTCGTGGTGCCCGTCAGCTGCGCAAGGCCGTCTCGGATCCTGGCCTCGGTGGCGGTGTCCACAGCGCTGGTGGAATCGTCGAAGATCAGGATTCTGGGACGCTTCAGCAAAGCCCGCGCAATGCAGAGGCGCTGCTTCTGGCCGCCGGAGATGTTGACGCCCCCTTGCCCCAGATCCGTATCGTATCCGTCCGGCATGCGGGAAAGGAACTCGTCCACGCAGGCGATCCGGCAGGCCCAGTCCAGTTCTTCCTGCGTTGCGTCCGGGTTGCCCCACCGCAGGTTTTCACGGATCGTGCCCGAAAAAAGCGTGTTCTTCTGCAGCACCATGCCGACGGCGTCCCTCAGATAGGCGACCGGGTATTCCCTCACGTCGTGCCCGTCGATCTTCAGGCTTCCGGAATCCACGTCGTAAAGGCGGGGAATCAGCTGCACCAGAGACGATTTGGCCGAACCCGTCCCTCCGATGATCCCCACGGTCTGGCCCGCTCCAATATGTAGGCAGATATCCGACAGGACGTACTCTTCCGCCGTTTGCTGATACTTGAAAGACACATGGTCGAAGTCGATGTCGCCGCGCTCCACCTTCAGGTCCCTCGTTCCCCCCACAAGATCGACGGGCTCATCCAGGACCTCCAAAATGCGGCTTGCCGACGTCGTGGAGCGGCTGAGCATCAGAAAGACATTGGAAATCATCATCAGCGAATTCAGGATCTGGAGGACATAGCTCAAAAATCCGGTCAGCGCGCCGACTTTCATCGAACCGACATGGATCAGGTTTCCCCCGAACCACAGAATGCAGAGGATCGTGGAATACATCACGAACTGAAAGCACGGCAGGTTCAGCGACGCGTAATGGAAGGCCCGCTCGGAGGACTCGCGGAACGACTCGTTCACTCCTTCGAACTTCCGGCTTTCGCTTTCGCCCCTCACGTAGGACTTCACGGTGCGGATCGCGATCAGATTTTCCTGGACGACGGAATTCAACTTGTCCAGGATCCTCTGCATCCTCCCGTACAGGGGGCCCAGCTTGCGGAAAATAAGGTACAGGCAAACGGCGAGGATGGGCATGGCGACCAAAAAGACGACCGCCAGCTCTGGGCTCATCAGGATGGACATGGAGAGCCCCATCGCCATCATGACCGGGCCGCGCACAATGGGGCGCAGCCCGTTGCAGATCGTATTCTGAAGGATCGTGATGTCGCTCGTCAGGCGGGTGATCAGCGAAGGGGTGTTGAAATGGTCCAGGTTGGAAAAGGAGAAGCTCTGCACCTTTGCGTATTCCGCTTTCCGCAGCTCGGCCCCGAAACCCTGGCCGGCGCGCGCCGCAAAGCGCGAATAGAAAACGCCGAGCACGAGCGAAATCATCGAGCAGAACACCATGAGGAGACTCCGCTTTAATATATAGCCCTGGTCGCGCGTAGCCACGCCGACATCGATGATATTCGCCATGATCATGGGGATGATCAGCTCGAAGGCCGCTTCAAAGGAAACGCAGACGATGCTTATGATAAAATCTTTTTTTGTCTTTTCAAAATAGACGCGAAACCGGCTCAGCATTTGATTCCTCCAGAGGCACAAAAATTCAGGAAAGGTCTTTCCCGGTCAGGTTGCGGTACATACGGCACAGATAGCGGACCATTTGTTCCCGTTCCGGCTGGGAAAACCCCCGGAAGGAAATATCGTCCACCTGTTTGCAGATCTGCAGCCACTGCGCGAAAGCCTCCCACCCTTTATCCGTGATGGAAACGCGGTCCGCCCGCTTCCGCTCGGCGAAGTTCATCCGCCGGATCAGGCCGGACTGCTCCATCTTGGCGAGGATCTGCGATATGGTGGCGGGCTCGATGTCGAGGGCCTCCGCAATGTCCTTCTGCATACATTCGTTGTGCTCCGACAGATAAGTCAGGACCTTCGGCTGGCCGGGAGAAAGGCCGATCCGATCGATTTCCGGGCGTATCCTGTTTTTTCGTGCCCTGGCGGTCTGTACCAGAGCTTTATGAATGGTGACCGGCATGGGAAAGCGCTCCTTCCCTGTCTTAGTATCTTAACAGTTAGCTTCCTAAACTTCATTTATGTTACACCCGGCCGGGGAGATCGTCAATGCTCTCTTCCCTTTTTCTTTGCATCTATTATTTTCCTGACCGTTTCGCACGTTCTTTGCAGGACGTATTGCGGTTTCAAAACGAACGCCGGCCGAAGCCATCGCAACATGGCCCGGCCGGCGTAAATCCCGGCTATTCAGTGGACGGCCTTTCCCGGTCCCGCCCGCGGGTGATCCCTTTATCCGCGCACCCGGCGAACGATGATCTCCGCTATTTTCTCCGGCGGCGCCTGTTCCTCGACCGCTCCAACCTCACTTGCGGCCATGGGCATTCCGTAGACGACGCTCGACCGCTCGTCCTGACCGACCGTGAAGGCTCCCGCCCTTCTCATGGCCAGCAGGCCCTCCGCCCCGTCTTTCCCCATCCCGGTCAGGATGACGCCGACAGAATCCGGGCCGGCCGCCCTCGCCGCCGATTCAAAAAGGAACCCGACCGACGGGCAGTGGCCGTTGATTTTGGTGCCCCACCGGCACCGGACAAAGTAGCCGTTCCGGTCCCTGCCCAGCGACGTCTGCTTTCCGCCCGGCGCGACCAGGGCCGTGCCGGCCTTCACGCGGCTTCCGTCCCGCGCCTCAAAGACGCGGAGCCTGCACATCCTGTCGAGCCGTTCCGCATACATCTGCGTGAAGCCGGCGGGCATATGCTGGACGATCACGATGCCGGGAAGGTCCCCCGGCAGGCGGCGCAGGATCTCCGCCGTCGCCTCCGTCCCGCCCGTGGACGCCCCCATCACGATCAGGTGGTATCTTTCCCCGGGCTGCGGCCGCGCGGCTTCCGGCGCGCCCGCCGGCCCGGGCGTCCGCGGGCGGCACCCGATCTTGATCTTGACGCACAGCTCGTTGCGGAACGCGGAAATATCGTCAAAGTTGTGCGTATTCGGCTTCCCCACGAAATCGCAGAGGCCGGGCAGACCGGACACCGGGGCCTGCCGCCCCACCGCTATCACCGGCAGGACAGCCGGTTCGGAAACGGCCGCCAACGCTTCCGCAAGGTCCGGCATATCCGGGTCCGCCGTCAGGATATCCGGCTTCAGCTCCCGGATCCGGCGAAGGGCTTCGCCGGCGCTGCCGGCCATTCCGACCACCCGGATGCCCCCGTCCCCCTTCAGGGATTCCCGCAGCGCTCCCCGGAAGGAAGGGGACCCGTCCACGATCAGGAGTCGAATGGGAGTCAATTGCATTTTCACGTCCCTTTCTGGTAGATGGAGGGTTTGATGTATTGAAAGCACGAAGTATCGGGCTGTATGGTCTCGGAATGCCCGACGAACAGGTAACCCCCCGGTTTCAGCGCGTCGTAGAATTTCGCGACCAGCCTGTCCTTCGCCTCCTGCCCGAAATAGATCATGACGTTCCGGCAAAAGATCAGGTCGAACGGCTTCAGGAAAGGGAACGGCTCCATTAAATTCTGCCTTTTGAAAACGACTTCCCGTTTCACTTCGCCGCACAGCAGGAACGCCTGGCCGTCCTCCCTGAAATAGCGCCGCTTCCACCGGGGCGGCACGTCCCTCAGGGATTCCGGGGCGTAAACGCCGCGCTGCGCCTCTTCCAGCACGCGCGTCGAGACGTCCGTCGCCAGAACCCGGAGGTCCCAGTCCGCGGCACGCCTGGCGCCGAAGTAATCTTTCATGACCATAACGGCGGTGTAAGCTTCCTCGCCCGTGGAGCAGCCCGCGCTCCAGACGCGCAGATCGCGCCCGGCGTTCGTCTTTTCCTGCCGGGGGAGGACGACGTCCCGCAAGAAGCGGAAATGGTCGGGCTCCCTCATAAAATACGTATGGTTTGTCGTCAGCCGGTCGAGCATCGCGTTCCGCTCGCCGCAGCCGTTCCGGCGGACCATGGCGAAATACTCCGAAAAACTGGAGGCCTTCTTCTCCGCAAGCACGGAGCAAAGCCTCGATTCGATCAGGAGCCTTTTCTTGGAGAGGTCGATTCCGTAATGCGATCCCATGTAGTCCACGAGCTCCCGGAATTCCCGGTCGGTCAAATGTATCATGGTTCCGCCCGGGCTCAGCCGCCGCTGTAGAGGTTCTGAGGATTCAGGATCAGGCTGATGCTCCCGTCGCCCAGGATGGCGCAGCCGTCGATGCCGGATTTTCGCACCGCAAACTGGTTCAGGTAAACGGGGAGCGATTTGACGACCACCTGCTGCTCGCCGAGAAGGGCGTCCGCGAACACGCAGAAGCAGAGGTCGTGCGTTTCCACCATCATGACGATGCCGTCGTCGATTTTCGTGACGGCCGTCGGGATGCGGTAAAACTGATGCAAACGGATCAGCGGATAATACCGGTTGCGCACCATGATGATCTCGCGCATGTTCGTGTCGTACATGATGTCCCCTTCCCTGCTTTTGAAGGACTGGCGGATATTTTTGATGGGAACGGTAAACACCGTGCCGCCGACGGAGACTTTCATACCGTTGACAATGGCGAGCGTAAGCGGTATTTTAAAGACGATTTTCGTCCCTTTGCCGGGCGCGCTGTCCACGGAGACGTCGCCGCCGATTTTCTCCACGTTTTCCTTGACGACGTCCATCCCGACGCCGCGGCCGGAATACTCCGTGACCACGTCGTTGGTCGAGAAACCGGGCATCAGCAGAAACTGATAGATCTCCTTCTCCGTGTACTCCGCCTCCGGCTTTTTGAGCAGGCCCCTTTTCTTCGCTTTGCCAAGGACGCGCCGGCAGTCGATCCCCCCGCCGTCGTCCGCCACCGAAACGAGGATCTCGCCGCCGGTATTCTGGGCGGAAAGCGTGATCGTCCCGACGGGGGGCTTCGACGCTTTTTCCCTTTCCTCCCTCGACTCGATCCCGTGGTCCATGGCGTTGCGCACAAGGTGCATGATCGGATCGGAAATGCAGTCGACGATGGTCTTGTCGACCTCGGTGTCCTCGCCGACCAGGACCAGCTGGGCCGGCCGGTCGAGCTTTCTGCTCATATCCCGCACGATGCGGTTCATTTTCTGGAACACGGTGGAAATCGGAACCATGCGGATGGACATGACGACTTCCTGAAGCTCGTCCGTCAGCTTGCGGAGCTGCCGCGTCGCCTTCGTAAAATTGTTGTCGATGCCGGAGTGCCGCACTTCCGGCATCGAGGTGACCATGGACTCGGTGATGACGATCTCGCCCATCAGGTCCATCAGCGTATCCAGCTTGGCGAGGTTTACGTTGATCAGGCTCTGGCGGGCGGGAGCGGCGGGCCGCCGCCCCCCCGGAAGGGCCGCCGGTCCGGCGGGTACCGCCTCCGCCCGCGGAGCGGAACTATTTTCGCCCTTGATCACGGTATAATTCTTGGTATAGGTAAAGCTTTCGATCACGCGGACGGCTTTCCGCATATCCTCCCGGTTCCGGAAGAACAGAAGGAACCCGTCTTTCCGGATTTCGGCGGCGGTTTTGCTGTTCGTCTCGATATCCTCCGGGTAAAAGGAAAAATCGACGCCCGCGTCGCGGAGGTTGTTGGTGAGCATGAAAGCGCGCAGGTTCTCCATCTGCGCGTCTCCGTCGAAAGACACCGCGACGGCCGCCGGGTAGCCCGCGCGCCCTTTGGCCTCCAGGATGCCCGCCCTGCGGGCGTCCGCTTCCCCTTCCGCGCCCGGCGTCAATACCGCCCCGCCGGACGTTTCCTTCCCTGCTTCCGCAGCCGCGGCGCCGGCAGGCGGGGAAATCTTTTTCAGGAAATCGTTAATCTCCTGTTCAAAAGTGCCGATATTTGTTGAGAGGGGCTGATTATTCCGAACCTTCTCCGCCTCGGCTTTCAGGAAGTCCCCCGACCGGAACATCAGGTCGAAAAGGTCTTCCAGGTCCGCCCCGCCGATCCCGGTGTCGCGGACGCAGGCGAAAAGGTCCTCCACCTTATGAGCCACCTCCGTGATGCTGTCGAGCCGCATCATCGCGGAGGAGCCTTTGATGGTATGCATGATCCTGAAAATCTCGTTGACGCTGTCCGTATCCAGATTTTTGTTCTTTTCGCATGAAATCAGGATGCCGTCCAGGCGCTCGAGCAGATCGTCCGTCTCAAACAAAAAAGCATCCAGCATGGAATCGTTGCCGTGATCCATACGCGCTTTCCTCCTTATCCCTCGCGAACTTGAAAACCGACGACAATGGCCTCACGCTTTATATATCGGACGCGTTTCCGGAAAATTGACTTTTGGCGCGCGAAAAATCATAGAAAGAGGTGTTTTTGTGCCGGATAACCTGCGCATTACCGCTCCCATCCCCGCAAACGAGGGAGCCGGAAAAACAAATCCCCTGAAGGAACCGTCAAACGCCGAGGCGGTCAATCCGGCGAGGGCGGCTCAGCCGAACGCGCCGGAACAAGGCGAAGCCAGCCGGTCCCTGGAGCTTCTGCTGAACCTCGAGTCCGTCTACGGGAAATTCATCCGGCAGCTCCGCAGCACGCCGCCGCTTTCAAAATCGCTCGGCAGGGCGCTCGGCGACGCGGTCGCGGCGCAGGGACGCCAGACGGAGCCTACGCCGCTCGGGCGGCTCGTGGAAGCGCTGCCCGCCAGCGAGGAGGAGATCCTCGAAAATCTCCGGTTCCAGCAAGAAAACGGCTCCGAGTTCAGCGGGCCGTTCTTCCGGCTTTTGAACCTCCTCTCGGAAAACGGAGGCGACGCGGGGTTCGACCTGCAGCTTGCCGGTTTTCTTAAAGCTTACGACGCGTTCCGGAACGCGGACAGCGCGACAAGATCCATCCTCCGGGATGTGAAAACCATCGCCGGGCAAATCCCCAGAAACTACGCCGAGAGCCTGAAAGCCCTTGCCGGGAAGCTCAGCGGGGAGCGGCCCGTCGAGGACGCCCCGGCAAACCTTGGAGTCCTCAAGGGGGAAATCCTTCCGCTGCTGTGCCGGTACGTTTCGCGCACAAACGACTACGGCAAGTCCCGCGAAACCGTCTCCCTGCTCCTGCACCACATCACCATGCTGGAAGCGGGCGTAAAAACGAATGTGGCCGGAAGCTTCCGCAAATTGCTCGACTATGCAAAATACAACCTGAACCTGCCGAAAGGCACCGTCGACGCGATGCAAGCCCTTTTCGCCGAAGAACTGAAAAAGATGGGGCAAACGCCCCGGAACGAATTTCTGGATTCCCTTGTCTCTCTGCTGAAGCAGCGCGGCCGCGATGGGGCCGAAACGGGCCTTCGCTCCGGGCAGCAGCCCGTCTGGAAGGACGTTTGCAGCTCCCTGCTGCTCGACAGCAGCGTCTACATGCCGTTTACGCACCTTTTCCTCCCCTGCGTCTGCGGCGGCCGTTATCTTTTCGCGCAGATGTGGGTGGAAAAGGACGACGGCTCCGCCCGCCCGGCCGGCGCCCCCGCGGCCGACAAGCCCCTGCGCGTATTCCTGAGCTTCGAGATCCAGGACCTCGGGCATTTCGAGGCGTCCGTGGCTCTGACCGGGAAAGACGCGGAGCTTTCCCTGGGGTACCCCCCCGCTCTGGACGGCAGCCGGGGCGAGATCCGGGAGGCGCTCGCCTCCATCTTCGGGAAAAACGGGCTTTTCCTCAGTAAAACGGATGTCTCTCCCTGCCGGGAACCGAAAATAGAGCGGGAAATCATGAAAAAGGTCGAGGAAAGGAAGCACGCCGTCAATGTCACAGTTTGAAAAGCTCCAGAAAGCCGCGGCGCTGAAATACGAGCAGTCCCCGGAAAGCTCCGCGCCCGTGGTGGTCGCTTCCGGCGTCGGCTGCACCGCGCAGAAAATCATCGAAATCGCGCAGGACAACGGCGTTCCCGTCTTCCAGGACGATTCCCTCGCCTGCGTTCTCTCGCAGCTGCATTCCGAAACCCGGGTCCCGCCGGAACTTTACCGCGCCATTGCCGACCTCTACGTTTATTTTCTCGGGTTTACCGCAAGCGCGAAAGGAAAAGCGGCCCGGCCGCCCGAAAACGGCGCGGAAACCGGCGGAAAACGGGAAAAGCCTTAACCGTTCGGGGATAATTTTTCAGGATTTTTCTAACTTTCCCCGGGAAACGGCCGATATGTTATACAGGCCGGGCGCGTCGAGTCTTTTATAATCATGCCGTTACGGCAGAAGAGATGAGTGCGAATGAAAAGCAGCGGAACCGCGCGGAACCAGACTCTTTCCGTCATCGACGATACCTCGTCGGAAAAATACCTCACTTTTTTCATCGACGGGCAGCTCTACGCCGTTTCCACAAGCCGGGTCGCGGAGATCATCCGGATGCAGGCGATCACGTTTCTGCCCGGCCTGCCTCCGTACGTGAAAGGCGTCATCAACCTGAGGGGAAAGATCGTCCCCCTGATCGACATGCGGCTGAAATTCCGCAAAGAGGAAAAGGAATACGGCGCCCAGACAAGCGTCGTCATCGTGGAGTCCGGCGAGATGACGGTCGGTCTGATCGCAGACTCCGTCAACGACGTGACCGACGTGGCGAAGAACCAGCTCAGCGAAAACCCGAAGTACAAAAGCCGCGCCGGCAACCGGTACGTATGCGGCATTGCTTCCCTTTCCTGCGGCTCCGCGCTCGTGCTCGACATTGCGAAGGTTCTGGACGAGCACGCCCGCGGAAGCGCGGAAAGTTCCTATGCGCCGCCGAAGCAGGCGGCGGCGCAATGATCCGGGGAAAGCCGAAACGGGCCGCGGCGGCTTTTCCGGCCCCGGGCGAATCGAAATTCAGGGCGAGGTGAAAGACATGCAGGACTTAGGCGAGACGAAGGCTGCCGGCGACGAAGCGGAAAACGGGGACGTCATCGGCCGGAAATACCTCACGTTCCGAACAGACAACGAGCTGTTCGGAATCCCCATCGCCGACGTCGTACAGATCATCGGCATTCAGGAGATCACGCCTCTGCCGGACTTTCCGAAATACGTCAAGGGCGTCATCAATCTGCGGGGAAACATCATCCCCGTGATCGATATCCGGCTCCGCTTCGGCAAGCCGGCCATCCCGTACAACGAGGGCACCTGCATCGTCGTCACGCGCATGGAGGACGCCTGCATGGGATTCATCGTGGATTCCGTCGACGAAGTGACGGATTTGGAAAGCGACGGCATCTCCGCGCCTCCGAAAGTCTCAAGCGACACCACCAACAAATATCTGACGGGGATCGGTCGGATCGGAGAGCGTGTCGTCCTTCTCCTCGACGTTGGAAAAATTCTGACGGAAAGCGAGCGGAAAGATGTGTGCGGAACGGCCGGGCAAACGGCGAAGCCGGTTTCCGGGGAAGCGGAGGCCGGAAAAACCGCTGCGGAGAGCAAAGCGGCCCCGGGAGAAAAGGATGCCGGCGGCAAAATTGCTTCCTTGAAAAAAGCGGAAAAACCAGCCGCCGGGGAATAAGCATAGCCTGAGAAAATCGATGGAGAAGGGGTACAAAATGAAAAAAGCCGGGAGTTCAAAGCTGCGCAACAGGTTTCTGCTGTGGATCTGCATCATCGACATCCTTTTTATCGCCCTTGTCGTCTTCATATTAAAAATCGTCGAAACGGGCGGCGGCAACATGGCGCAGACTCTCTCGATGCTGCGCGTCACCAGCACCGTCGCCATCGCTGCGTTCGCCATACTGTCGGTCCTTCTGGCCCTGAAGCTCGCAAAATCCGTCAGGGAACCCGCGCAGGCGCTGAAGCACGCTGCGGACGACCTCGCGAAAGGGAAGCTGAACGTCCATGTGAATTACAGCGCCGACGATGAATTCGGCGAACTCTCCAACAGCCTGAACGCCTTCAGCGACAAGCTCAACAGGGCGATCACGGAAATCATCCATATGCTCGAAGGCCTCGCTTCCGGCGATTTCACCGAAGACGCCGCCTACGTCTGGACGGGAGACTGGGAGCGGATGAACGTGACGCTGAAGAAGATCGTCCGCTCGCTGAACGATCTGTTCGCAGGCATCAACAGCGCCGCGGACCAGACGGCCAGCGGAGCGGAGCAGGTCTCGAGCGGCGCCCAGGCCCTCGCGCAGGGAGCGACGGAGCAGGCCAGCTCCATCCAGGAGCTTTCCGCAACGATTCTCGAAATTTCCGGCAATGTAAAAAAGACGGCTTCCAACGCCGCGGGCGCCAGCCGGGCCTCCGTCGCCGCAAAGGAGGAGGTCGTGGAATCCAACGCCGAGATGGAAGAGATGGTCAGGGCCATGGCGGAGATCAGCGAAACATCCACGAAAATCAGCGATATTATCAAGACGATCAACAACATCGCCTTTCAGACCAATATCCTCGCTCTGAACGCGGCCGTGGAGGCGGCGCGGGCCGGTTCCGCGGGCAAGGGCTTCGCCGTCGTCGCGGACGAGGTGCGCAACCTCGCAAGCAAGAGCGCGGAAGCGGCCAAGGACACAACGACGCTGATTGAAAACGCCCTCAAAGCCGTGTCCAACGGTTCGAAGGTCGCGGATTCCACGAAAAAGACTCTCGGCAAAGTGATGGAATCCGCAGCGAACGCGGACCGCCTGATCAACGAGATCGCGGAAGAAAGCAATCAGCAGGCAACCTCCATCAACCAGATCACGCAGGGGGTGCAGCAGATCTCGGCGGTCGTCCAGACCAATTCCGCCACCGCCGAGCAAAGCGCCGCCGCGAGCGAAGAGCTGTCGGCTCAGGCCCAGAACATGAAGCAGGCCCTTTCCGGATTGAAATTGGCGAAGCGGGCAAAGGCGGAAGGGGCTCCTGCGGCCGCCAGGCCGGCGGAGCGCAGGCCCGAGGGGCGCAAAGCCGCCGAGGGGAAACCCGCGCCGGGAAAAGCGCCGGTGCCGGCCGTGCCGGTCTACGCAGACAAGTACTGACCATACCCCGGAAGCGGGCGGAATGCGATTCCGCCCGCTAAACTTTTATCCCTGCCGGCCGATATATAAGGCAGAGACATCATCCGAACGGAGGGGTTCCCCATGAGTTCATCTTCAACCGCAAGTTCGTCGTCCGCCTCTCTTCTGACCTCCTCCCGCCTGCGTCTGAGCGGGACGGAGCTGGTTTCCGGGCTCGACACGGACAGCATCATCAAAAAGCTTGTGGCCGGCACGCAGGGGAAGATCGATTCCAGGACTCAGAAAGAACAGATTGCGGAGTGGAAACAGGAAGCCTACCGCGACATCATTTCCCAACTGCAGGCCTTTTCCAACACCTATTTTTCGTACGCCAACAAGGGCACGAATTTTCTCAGCTCCTCTTCCTTCGATCTCACCTCGATCACCAGTTCTTCCCCCCTGGTCAGCGCGACCGGGAGCGCGGGCAACGCGCAGGATATGACCATCCGGAGCATCTCGCAGCTCGCTTCCCGGGCCTCCTATACTTCAAGCCGGAAAGTGACGGACGAAACCATCGCCTCCGGCAAGATCCAGACGGAATGGACCAAATCGGACGTCGGGGGCAAAATCCTCGTTCTGAGCTACGAAGGGACGGATTACGACATCCGACTCGGGGAAGATCTTCAGCTTGACTCCGCGGATGCGTCCGAAGACAAGGTGCAGAAAATCGTCGACGAGCTGAACAAACAGGTCGGAGCCACGGACGGCCTGAACGGAAACCTAAGCTTTGGAAAGGACGCCGGCGGCAAAATCACGCTGAAAACCGCCGACGCTTCCAAGTCGGTGCGGATCTCCTCCTATCAGTCCGACGACCCATCCGACACGTCGGGAAAAAAATTTCTCAAAGCGCTCGGCTTCACCGACGGTTCCTCCGGTTCCTCCATCACAGGCTCCGAGGTGGACGCAACCACGGGAAGCTACCTTTTCAACAAAACCGTCGGCGCGGACTCCGAACTCAAGCTGAACGTCAACGGCCAGGAGTACACCCTCGCGCTCGGTTCCGATTACGACATCTCCGACGGCACACAGGATTCCATTGCGAAAAATATCGCCGCGCTTTTCGAAAAGCAAATCGACGCCGACGACGATTTGAAGGGCAAGATCACCGTTTCCGCAGAGGGCGGAAGCATCTCTTTTCAGGCAGACGGCAGCGGCGCCACGGTCTCCGTCGCGGGCGGATCGCAAAACCTTCTGGAAGGCCTCGGCCTGACGGCGGGCGGCGAAGCGTCCGGGACCGTTTCCGGCGCCGGGATCGACAAAAACGCTCTGACGACCTCCTACCTCGCCGACACGCTTTCCGGGCATTCCGTCACGTTCGACCTGGACGGGCTGCAGAAAACGGTCTCCTTCGACGAAAACGACCTGGAAGCGGGGGAGGATTTCAGCAGCGCCAAGGGCGTGGCGGCATACCTCTCGCGGAAACTCGACGGCGCCTTCGGAAGCGGCAAGGTCGCCGTCTCCGACGGCGCGGACGGCAGGCTCGTCTTCACGGCAGGCCCGAACGCCGTGCTCTCCCTCGCCTCCTCGGACGACGCAGACGTTCTGAGCGCCGGCGGTGCCCTGCGCATCAATTCGGGAGAAACCAACCGCGCGGAAATGTCCAAAACGCTCGGCGAGCTTTCCGGAAAGCTCAGCGAGCCCCTCGAAACCGGCTCCGGCGAAAACGCGGGCAAGTATGTGATCACGATAAACGGCAAAGATTTCACGTTCTCGAACGACGACACCCTGAGCGACGTCGTCGCAAAGATCAACGGCGACGGGGACGCCAACGTGACCGCTTCCTATTCCCAGACGACGGATACGTTCCGCATCACATACGACGAGACAGGCTCCCACGGCAAAACGGATGTTTCGGACGCGGAAAACGGCGGGAATCTCGCGGCTGTTCTGTTCGGCGCAGGCGGCGGCGGAATCGCCAAAGGCGGCACCGACCTGAAGATGTCCGTCACGCTGAACGGCAGTGAGCTCGACGTCACGCGGTCCTCCAACACGACGACGATCGACGGGGTGAACCTGACGGTGACCGGGACGACGCCGGAAGGCGTGGACGACGCCGGCATCACCTTTTCATCGGACAGCAACGTGGACGACCTGTATCAAAAGATCAGCGATTTCGTAAACGACTACAACAAGATCATCGACAGCATCAACACCGCCGTCACAACCAAAAGCGACGGCGACTACCCGCCGCTCACCGACGACCAGAAGGAAAGCATGAGCGAATCGGAGATCACAAAGTGGGAAAGCAAGGCGAAGGAAGGGATCCTGCAGAACGATTCCACGCTGAGCAATCTTCTTTCCGACCTGCGCAGCGCCATGACGGGCATCGTGGATTCCGCCGGAACATCCCTCGGCCCGATCGGGATCTCCACCGCCGCCTACGACTATACCTCCGGCGGGCAGCTCACGATCGACCCCGAGGCGCTGAAGCAGGCGATCGCCGCGAATCCGGATCGGGTTGCGTCGCTGTTTACCGCCGAGGACGGCGTTTCCCAGCGCGTCAAGGACGTGCTCGACAGAAACGTGGGAACATTCGGCGGGGACGGCACGCTTCTCCTGATCGCCGGGACAAATTCCAGAGCGACCGATACGAGCGAGCTCGGCGAACAGATCGCCGCCTACAAAAACACGATCAGCGACCTGAAGGACGAGCTCAAAACGGAGGAAGACCGCTACTGGGACCAGTTCACCGCGATGGAGCAATCCCTCAGCGTCCTGATGGCGCAGAGCTCTTATTTTTCCTCCATGATGGGCAACTCGTCTTCATCCTGATCCCTTCCAGTGAAAAGAGGAATTTTTCATGGCTGACGGCACCAACCCGATCCTGCAGTACCAGGAGCAGGCGATCAGCACGATGTCGAGGGGCGAGCTGCTTGTCCGGCTCTTCGACGAGGAACTGAAAAACCTGAAATACGCTTCGATCCTGTTCCGCCGCGGCAACCTTGAGGCCGGTAAGAAGTGCACGGCAAAGTGCAAGGACATTCTGAATTACCTGTGCGCCATTCTGGACGACAGGTACAGCATCTCGGCGGACCTGCGGAAGGTCTACGCCTATTTCATCGGAGAAATCATCAAGGCCGGCATTTCCCACGACGCCGACGCCCTCGACAGGATTGCGCCGGCGATACGCGACTACCGCGAAACGTGGGCCCGGGCCGAGCGGCTGAGCCGCATGCAAAATAAGGGAAAAGGAGAAAGCCGGAGCGTCTAGGCTCCGGCTTTTTGGCTTTATGACGATGTTGGACAGGAAAACGGAAGAAAAGCTCGCCTTCGCGCTGGGCCAGAAAGTATCCCTTCTGACGAAAATCTCCGACCTTACAAAACAGATCGAGGTCAGAAGCAGGCAGAAGGAAATCAACCTGGAAGATCTCGCCGCAAAACGCCAGGTCCTGATGGACCGTGTGAAGAAGTGCGACGGCATGATCGGCCGCTGCGCCGAAGCGCTCGACGAAGACTCCCGCGCCCGGCTCAGACGGATCGCCGCCGGCGAGGCGCCGCGGGATTGCAGCCCGGAGGAGACGGCCCTTCTCCAGCTCTCACGGAAAAGTCTCGCCCTCCTGCGCTCCATCATCGCGGAAAACTCCGTCGCGGTAGCCTGCGTCAGGGAAAGGCGAAACCGGGTTCGGAAACGCCTGAGCAAACTTCGGGAAAGCGGAAACGCCGCGGGCGGCGGCATGTTCCACTCCCGCTGAAACAAAGCTCAGAGCCTTTTCACTCCTTTTGCGAAAGACTTTACCAGCACCGTGCCCGTTTCGGTATAGAAATAGACCGTCCTCCCGTAATTCAGGCCCGTATCCTCGGAAACGACGCGGATGTTCAGCTCCGCAAGCGTATTTCTGACGGCCTCCAGATTTCTCTCCCCGATATTGCCGAAGCCGCCGTCGCCCGCGATCTGGAACATTTTGGCCCCGCCCGTTATTTTGGCGACGATGCGGCATCGGGGGCACCCCATCCGCTCCATTCCCTTCACCATTTCCGGGATGCAGGAATCCGCGTAGCGGAAGACCTGCCGGCCGGGATCCTCCTTCGGGCGGCAGGGAAGCATGATATGCCCCAGCCCGCCGACCTTTTCCACCGCGTCGTAGAGACAGATCCCAACGCAGGAGCCCAGCGCGAACGTGACGAAAACGGCCGGGCTCCTGGCCAGCCGCATATCGGCGATATTGATCGTGATCCTATCCTCCATCATGCAACGCCCAGGCTGTTCATCAACCGGTTCAGGGACCGGATATCCGGCATCAGGATCATATTTGCCGATACGGACCGGCCGGCGCTGAGAAAAGCGTCCTCGATGAGGATGATCCGGCTGGAGACGGAGCTCATCTCGACCGCAGGCGCCACGAGGACGGCCCCGACCATATCGGAGGCGAGGGCCGGCACCGAAGTCTGGATCGTCAGCCCGGAAAGGGCCGCGATGGAAGCGGCGTAGGCGCCGATCATGATGTTGCCGATCTCGGCGAGCGCGGAGCGCTCCATTTCGTCCAGTTCCCCGCGCCCGCTTTTCTTTTTCCCCAGAAGAGTCTCCAGCAGGGAACGCGTAAAATCCTGCCGGATCACAAACATCATGATGCCGCCGATGTCGCCGCGGAGTTCGGCAAGGACCGCCGCGACCGGTGTTTCCGGCCCGCCCATGGCGCGGTATGCCTCGCTGATCTCGAGGACCCGCACGTCCGGGGTCTTCATTCCGATTTTTCTGTTCAGCATCCGGGCCAGGGAAGTCGCCGCGTTGCCCGCCCCGATATTCCCGATCTCTTTCAGGACGTCGAGGCGCGTTTCGTCGAGTTGACCAATATCTTTGAGTCCCATTCCATGCTCCGTTTCTTCAAAGCGGCATATGCGCCAAGCCGCGCCGCCCGGCGCCCCTTCAGCGCAGGCTGTTCAGAGTCTGCACCACCTCGTCGGATATGTTCACCATCTTGGCATTGAATTCAAATGCCCGCTGGGCTGCCATCATATCGGCGATCTCATCCGCCAGGCCGGCGGACGAGCCTTCCAGGTACCCCTGCTTTACCTCGGCGTTTCGCACGGGCACGGCGGGCCCCGAGACGTCCGTCGCGTCGAAATCGTTCCCGCCCGCCTTCCTCAGGCCGTCCCTGTTGCGGAACGAGAACACCCCGACGTTCTGCTTCTCTTCCCCGTCTTTCACGACGATCGGATTTCCGCCGCCGTCCAACACTTTTCCCCCGTTGGAATCGCACAGAAGGAAGCTGCCGTCGCCCTGCTCGGAAAGGCGGAAGCTCCCATTGCGCGTGTATCGCACCGCCCCGTCGGCATCCTTTACGGCGAAGAAGGCGTTGTCCGAGACCAGGGCGTAATCCTGCATGCGGCCGGTCTGCCGCAGCCCGCCCGAAGAAAAGACCGTGTCCGTTTTCCACAGGGCGTCGCCGTGGCCGGTTTTCAGTCCCGGAGCCGAGTTCCGGACATTCGTGGCCACAAGGTCCGCAAAGACCGCCCGATCCGGTTTGTAGCCGTCCGTGGAAAGGTTGGCGACATTGTTCGCCGTCACCTCAAGGCCCCTTTGCTGGGAGATGACGCCCGCGGCGGCCGTATAAAACGACGTATTCAACAGAAAAGCCCCCTTCGATAAAAATTCTACAGCTTCGGGATCTCCGAGACCGCCTGGTCCAGAACCGCATCGTACATTTTCAGCGCCTCGGAGCAGGTCTGCAGGCTCCGCTGCGAGGCGATCGCGTCGGTCATTTCCTCCGCCATATCCGCATTGGAAAGCTCCACGCTCTTCCACAGGATCCGCGGCGACGCCGCCGGAGCCGCGCCCCCGCCCGTATACAGGCCGTACCCGGAGGTGGAAAGGCCCGCCGTATCCGCAAAATTGTAAACGCCCAGCTGCCCGGCGTAGCGGTCGCCGGCGAACAGGTTCCCCTGCCCGTCCGACGAAATGTCGTCGGTGCCCAGCAGGATCGCCCCGCCGTTCCTTCCCAGGACGCGGCCCACCCCTTTCAGCACGAGATAGCCGTCGCCGTCCACATTGAAGCTGCCGTTGCGCGTATAGACCGTTCCGCCCCCGCCCTGCACCGCGAAAAAGCCGTCGCCCGCTATCGCGAAGTCCAGGCCGCGGCCCGTTTCCTTCAGGTCGCCCTGGGAAAAATCCGGTACGGATTCGTCCGCCGTATCCATCAGCGCGGCGCTTCCGATCGCCGTCTTCCGCCCGTCGGACCGGTCGATCACCATGTCGCCGAAAGCCCGCTCGGTGACGTCGGACTTTTTAAATCCGACCGTGTTCACGTTCGCAATATTGTTGCTGATGGCGTTGAGCTTGCGGCTCTGCGTAAGCATCCCGGAACCAAGGTCGTAAAAACCCCTGACCATTTTTCTTCCTCCCTGCGGCTTTATTGTTTCAGGTATCCTTCCAGGCTTTTTTTCAGTTTCCGCAAAGCGCCGGAATGGATCTGCGACACGCGGGAATCGCTGACTCCCAGCACCTTTGCAATCTCCTTGATCTTCAGCTGCTCCTTGTAATACAGCGCGACCACCAGCCTTTCCTTTTCCTCCAGGCGGCCGATCTCCTCCGCGAGGACGCTCTGCAGCTCCTTTTCCGCCATGGCCTGCTCCGGTCCGTCGATGCCGTCTGCGAAAGACAGGTTCAGGTTTTCCGCTTTCTTTTCATAGACCAGCTCTTCGAACGAAAGCATGCTGAGCGCGCGGGTTTCGGACAGCATCTTCTCGTATTCCGGCAGGCTCACGCCCATGCGGTCCGCAAGCTCCTGCTCCGCCGGGCTCCGCCCGAGCTCGCAGCTCAGTTCCTCGTCGGCTTCGTTGATCCTTCTGGCTATGTTTTTCAGCCTTCTGGGAAAGCAGTCCTGTTTGCGGATAAAGTCGATCATCGCTCCGCGGATCTTGATGGAAGCGAAGGTTTCGAACTTCACGTTCTTGCCGGGGTCGAACTTTTCCACGGAATCCATCAGCGCGATCAACCCTTCGCTGACGATGTCGTCCCCGTCGTTGAAATACGGATAGCGGCCCGCCACCTTCAGCGCGATGCACTTCACGAGGCCGCTGTAATGCTCGATCAGCTCGTTCCGCACGGAAATCTCCCTCGTCCTGCAATATCGGTCCCAAAGGCCCGAAACACCGGCGGGCTTTTCGTTCGGCTGTTTCATTCCGCAGTCTCATCTCCTTTCCCCGGCGGAAGTTTCCGTCACTCGAGCGTCACGTTGGCAACCGCCTGTATCTGGACGTCCGCGTCCAACTCGTTAAAGGAAAGCACCACCGCCCGCGGATAAAACTGCTGCATCAGCCTGCTGAAATAGATTCTGACAACGGGAGAGGTCAGGATGACCGGGGTGTGGATCACATCCTTCACCTTTTTGACGCATTCGGTCAGTTTCGTGACGATCTTCTGCGTCACCTGCGGGTCGAGGGCCAGGTAAGTGCCCTGCTCGTTCCGGTTGACGGAATTGACGATCGTCTTTTCCACCTCGCCGTCCAGCGTGATGACGCGGATCTGCCCGCCTTCCGACCACTTCCTCGTGATGGTGCGCTTCAGGGACTGGCGCACATATTCCGTCAGCACGTCGGTGTCGTGCACGGAGGAATGGTCGGAAAGGGCTTCGAGGATCGTCTCCATGTCCCGTATGGGAATCCCTTCCCTGAGAAGGGAACAGAGGACCTTCTGAAGATTGCTCATGGAAACGACTCCCGGCACCACGTCCTCGACAAGGGAGGAATCGTATTTCTTCACGCTCTCGAGAAGCCGGTTGACATCCTGCCGCGTGAGAAGCTCGTACGCGAAGCGCCGCACCGTTTCCGAGAGATGCGTCACCATCACGGAAAGGGGATCGATGACGGTGTAGCCCAGGATCTCCGCCATCTCCTTTTTGTCCGGCGTGATCCACTTGCTCGGTATGCCGTAGGCCGGTTCTATGGTGTCGATCCCGTCGATCTCGCCGGTCAGGTTTCCCGGGTCGAGCGCCAGGTAATAGTCCACGAGGATCTCGCCGCGCGCGGCTTCCTCCCCCTTGATCTTGATGACGTACTGGTTCGGGCTGAGGTTCCCGTTGTCGTGCAGCCGCACCGCGGGGACGACCATCCCCATGTCCAGCGCGAACTGCTTGCGGAACGTCACGAGCCTTTCGATAAAGCTGCTCCCGCTGTTTTCATCCACGAGGGGGATCAGGCTGTAGCCGAATTCCATTTCCACCGCGTCGATCGGCAGAAGGCTGTAGATATTGTCGATATTCTTGTAGTAGGAAGTCTCGTCCGCCGCTTCCGGCTGGGCCTTCGCGGCTTGCCTTGCGGCGGCTTCCGCTTCCCTTTTCTGCCGGTTTTTCAGCCGGATTCCGGTGAAAATCATCGCGCCGGAAAGCAGGAGCAGCTGAAAGACCGGCATCCCTCCGATCAGGCACATCCCCGCCAGCGCACAGCCGGCGAAGATCAGCACGATCGGCTGCGAGAAAAACTGCTTCGCGACGTCCTCGCCGAAGCTGGAGTCCGACGCGGCGCGCGTGACGATCATGCCGGTCGCCGTGGAAATCAGCAGGGCCGGGATCTGCGACACAAGCCCGTCGCCCACGGTCGCGATGGAATAGGTCTGAAGGACTTCGCTGAACGACTTGCCGCCCTGCACCATGCCGATGATCATGCCGCCGAGGAAATTGATGAACGTGATGATGATCGACATGATCGCGTCGCCCTTGACGAACTTGCTCGCGCCGTCCATGGAGCCGTAGAACTCCGCCTCGCGCTGGATGTCCTCCCTGCGCCTGCGGGCCGTCTTCTCGTCGATCAGGCCCGAGTTCAGGTCCGCGTCGATCGCCATCTGCTTGCCGGGCATCGCGTCCAGCTTGAACCGCGCGGCGACCTCCGAAACCCTTTCGGCACCCTTCGTGATGACGATGAACTGCACCAGGACGAGAATGAAAAACACGACGAAGCCGACGACGATGTTCCCCGAGAGGACGAAGTTCCCGAACGTGGAAATCACGTTTCCGGCGGAACCGCCGTTGGTCAGGATCAGCCTGGTGGCGGAGACGTTGAGCGCCAGCCGGAACAGCGTGGCGACGAGAAGCACGGAGGGGAAGACGGAAAACTGGAGCGCGTTTTTGATATACATGGTCAGCAGAAGCACCACGAGCGACAGCGTGATATTTAAAATCAGCATCATGTCGAGCAGGAAAGGCGGAACAGGGATGATGATGAGGGCGATGACCAGGAGGACGAACAGGGACGCGACGTTATTCAGAAACTTCAACGGCTCCCCGCCTCCTTTTTCATCTGATAAACCCACGCCATGATCTCGGCAAGCGCATTGTAGAACTCGGGCGGAATCTCCCTGCCCACCTCGGTGGAAGCGTAAAGCGCGCGGGCAAGCGGCCGGTCTTCCTTCATGGGAATACGGCACTGCTGCGCGATCTCCACGATCCTGAGCGCCACGTAATCCTGCCCTTTGGCAAGGACGACCGGGGCGTTGTCCTTCCGCGGATCGTATTTCAGCGCAACGGCGAAGTGCGTCGGGTTGCGGACGACGACGTCCGCCTGAGGGACCTGCCGCATCATGCGGTTTCTCGCCATGCTGCGCTGCTGCTGCCGGATGCGGCCCTTGATCTCCGGGTCCCCCTCCAGCTGCTTGTACTCCTCTTTTACCTCCTGTTTCGTCATGCGGATGTTCCGTTCATACTCCCACCACCTGTAGAGGTAGTCGAGAGCCGCCATCGCAAGGAAAACGGCCGAAATCCGGATCACCAGATCCATGATCCCGCCGAGGAGGGAAACGGTGGCCTGCATGACGTCTTCGGACATCATGGCGATGCACCGGTTGCAGATGCCTTTCATCTGCACATAGAGGATGTAGCCGATGACCGCCGTCTTGACGACGGATTTCACAAGCTCCATCACGGAGCGCAGGGAAAACAAGCGCCGGATCCCCTGCAGGGGGCTGATGTTCGACAGCTTGAACTTGATATGCTCGCGGGAAAATTTGAATCTCGTCTGCGCCCCGGTGGCGACGGTTGCCGCCAGCACTGCCGCCGCCAGGACCGGCGCGGCGACCAGAAGAGCCGCCGCCATCGCTTCGCGGCAGGCGTCGAGCGCAAAATCCTCCCCGAGCGTCGGAACGGTTTTTCCATAGGCGACGAACCGGATGAAAAAATTGCTGAGGTAACGGTAAGCGTACGGAAGCGCGAGCTTGAACGCCAGAAAAACGGCGAAAATGGAAAATGCGCTCACGACGTCGGCGCTCTGGAAAATATTTCCTTTCTTCCGCTCGTCCTCCCGTTTTTTCGGGGTTGCCGTTTCCGTTCTGCCTTCCGAAGCGGCCGAAGCCATTCTCTCTTCCCCCTCGCCGTGTCGCCGCGGTCATCCCGACAGCATTGCAAGAATATGGACGATATTGTCGAACATCAGGGTAATCAGCTTTTCCAAAAACGCGGAGAAAGACGGGACCAGAATCAGGATGGCCAGAAAACCGATCAGCACTTTGAGCTGGATCTCCACGGCGAACACGTCGATTTCCGGCACCGCCCTCATCATCAGTCCCACGCCGATCTCGCCGACCAGCTCGACGGCCACGACGGGCATGGAAAGCTTGACCGAGTAGATCAGGATCAGGGAAAACATCTCGACAAGGCTCTGCCACGCGTCCGCGCGGATGAGGCCGTCCCCGTACGGGACGACTTCGCAGAGCTTTGAAAAGATGCGGAGCAGCGTCAGGTGGCCGTTCGAGGCAAAGAAGATCAGGAAAAACATCGCGTTGAGGAGCGACGCGGAGACCGGCATGGAAACGTTGCTCTGCGGATCATAGATCTGCGACATCGAAACGCCGATCTGCATGTCCATCATCTCGCCGCTCATGACGAAGACCGAGAGGAAAAGCTGGATCACATACCCGACGGCAAAACCGACGGCAAATTCCTTCAGCGCGCACAGCGCGAAAACCAGGAAGGAACCGATGTGCAGGCTCTGCGCCGGGACCAGGCGGTACGCAAACAGCGTCAGGACCAGGGAAAGGCCCGCCTTGACGGGCGCGGGGATGTTCTTCCTGCCGAGGATCGGATTGAAGAGGATGCAGCCGGACATCCTCATGAAAACCATCATCAGCAGGGTAAAGTCGTAGTCCAGCTTCATGCGGCACCCCCGTTCAGTTCAGGCTGACGATCGTGCTGAAAATATACTTCGTAAAATCGCCCATCGTCTCCATCATCCACGCCCCGAGAAAGACCAGGACGACGGCGATCGCGATCAGCTTCGGCACGAAGGTCATGGTCTGCTCGTGGATCTGCGTGGCCGCCTGCAGGATCGAGATCACCAGACCGACGGCCATACTGACGAGGAGGACGGGCGCCGAAACCTTGATCGCCGTGACGACGGCGGCATGCAGGACCTCCATGATCTGTGCGATCGACATTTCCATTCCCCCTTCCCGCCGCCGCGGGGCATGCGCTAAAGATTGAAGCTGGTGGCCAGAGTTTTGAACAGGAGATCCCATCCGTCCACAAGCACGAACAGCAGCAGTTTGAACGGCAGCGAGATCATCGCCGGGGGAAGCATGATCATGCCCATGGACATCAGCGTGCTCGAGACGATCAGGTCGATGACCAGGAATGGAATGAAGATCAGGAACCCGATCGTGAACGCGCGCTTGAGTTCGCTGGAAATGAACGCGGGGATCACGACGGTCATGGAAAGATCCTCGGGAGCGGTGGTGGATTTTATCTTCGCAAGGCCGACGAAGAGATTCAGGTCGTCCTTTTTGGTGTTTTTCAGCATGAATTCCTTCAGGGGCTTAGCCGCCCTGTGGACGAATTCCTCCTGCGTGATCTGTTCCTGCTTATAGGGCTGATAGGCCTCCGTGTTGATCTTGGAAACGACGGGCGACATGATGAAAAGGGAAAGGAACAGCGCGATGCCGATCAGCACCTGATTGGGCGGCGTCTGCTGGAGGCCCAGGGCGTTGCGCAGAAAAGAGAGGACGATGATGATGCGGGTGAAGCACGTCGTCATGACGAGGATGAAAGGGAGGAGCGCCAGCATGGTAAGCGTTTCCAGGATCTCGAGCGTGTCCGCGCCGCTGCCGCCGTCCACTTTCACGTCGACGGCCGCGGCGGAGGCCCGCATCGGGAGCAGGAACAGCGCCACGGCCGCAACCGCGATGCAGACCATAACCTTCCGCGCGATCCCGTGTTTTTTACGGACGGGGTTCTTCTCAGCTTCTTCCGTCGTGCCCATCTCCGTCATTGCCTTTCCAATCCATTCTGCCCTTCAGAGCCATATTCAGCAGGTCCGTAAAGCTTTGCTTTACGCCGGCGGCGGGCCGGCGCAGATGCGAAGCGTCGAGTTCCTTCAGGATCGCGACGCTGTTGTTGGAAAAACCGATCAGGTACGCTCCGCCGCAGATCTCCGCAATAACGAGGCCCTTGTCCTGGGAAAGCGCGACGCGCTCCAGGATTTTG